>ENA-OWLM01000835-OWLM01000835.1-metagenome-genome-assembly--contig:-NODE-835-length-11582-cov-2.730893_pt1 | contig 11582 bp, 10 predicted proteins | sample MGYA00245349_ERZ651102 | MGnify/ENA primary metagenome ERZ651102 (study PRJEB26857, sample SAMEA4031759) | metagenome | biome: human; feature: oral; material: saliva | place: Philippines | collected 2014... | reverse complement strand
CTCCCGCACAGATATCCGTTCCTGCTCATCGACCGAGTGACCGAGCTCGAGCCCGCTAAACACATCGTCGCGTATAAAAACGTCACGATCGGCGAGCCCGTGTTTCAGGGGCACTTCCCCGGTCACCCGATATATCCGGGCGTGATGATCATCGAGGGTATGGCGCAGGCCGGCGGCGTGCTCGCCGAAGCGGGTGCCGGTGAGCAGCAGCGGGATCTGCTGGGCCACCGTGTTGATGAGGGCCGCGGGCAGGGCGATCATTGGCGTCTTGCCGTGGGTGCGCATCAGCTCGCCGTAGGTCTGGCAGGGCTTGTGGCGGCCGCTCGGATCGGGCAGGTCATGCGCCAGCAGGAATTCCTTCAGGCCCAGCCAGGCGGCCCAGCTGCCCATGCTGGTGCCGATGACGAAGCCCAGCATCAGCATCATGCCGTTGGGCCAGAACCAGACCAGCACCACTTGCAGCAGCGCCGTGAGGCCGGCCGAGGTGATGCGGATGCGGTTGACCACGCCAAAGGCGCCCGAGGTGACGGCCATGGCCAGCCACAGGGTCTGCATGGCCAGCGCCCAGGTACCCAGCCCCACCAGGACCGAGGCCGAGAGGGGCCAGCCGGGCAGGCGCTGTTCGATGAAGCCGTGTGCCAGCACCGCCACCAGCGACGAGCGCACCTATGCATTCCAGTGCGGCGACCTGGCCGTGCAGGCCACCTATCGCGGACAGGATTCTGCCAGCGTGGTGGTGGCGGGACGCACGTTTGTGATGTCCTCTGAACCCGCCGCGTCCGGTGCCAAGTACAGCGACGGCCAGGGCAACGTGTTCTGGACCAAGGGCACCACCGAAGGCACGTTGACCCTGTCCGGCGAGCCCGATCGCAACTGCACGGGATCCGGCACGGAGGGCGAAGCCGCACCCGAGGCGATCACCCCGACTGCGTCCACGCCGGCCTTCCGCGCGACCGGCAACGAGCCGGGCTGGCTGGCACAGGTCAGCGAGGGTGCCGCCCCGCGCCTGCACGTGGAAACGGATTACGGCGAGAAGAAGTACGAGATCGCGGCACCCACGCAGGGTCAGGATGGCTGGTCAGGCAAAGCCGAGGACGGCACCGAGATCAAGCTGACCTTCCAGCGCACGGTGTGCGAGGACAACATGAGCGGAAAGGCGTTTGGCGCGACCGCGATGTTGACCGTCGGTGCGCGGCAGTATCACGGCTGTGGTGATTTTGCCGGTGCGCCGGCGGTGGCGGCGAAGCCGTAACTCGGGGTGCATTGCTGCGCTTTGGATTCTTGTAACCGCTGCAGATGATCCATCGGGGGAGGCCTGCGGGTGGCCCCCGGAGGGACACTCCACGGCATGGATGCCGTGGAGTAGCCTACATGGACGTACTTGCGGCGTGTCCCGGAGCGGGGCTGCCCGCAGGCCTCCCCGCACGGAACAATGGAAACGCCGTGGCTGTTGGCGATAGCGCCGAAAGCAGCCGGGCAAGCCCGGCTCTACGGGATGGCGAACGAACGGCGTTAGCAGCGTCCGGGATGGCGAACGAGCGGCGTCGCGGATGGCGGGCCGTCCGCGCAGCCGGCGATCACATCAATCCGCGCGACCGGCAAACTCGCCGGTGGTGGTGTTGACCAGCACGCGCTCGCCGTTGGCGATGTACTCCGGCACCATGATTTCAATGCCGGTGTTGAGCTTGGCCGGCTTCGGGCGCTTGGTGGCGGTGCCGCCCTTCAGCTCCGGCGGGGTCTCGATCACTTCCAGCACCACGCTGGTCGGCAGCTGCACCGCCACCGGCTGGTCGTCGATCACCTGCACGTAGATGCCGGTCAGGCCGTCGGTGATGTAGCCGGCGTCGTCGCCGATCACGTCCGCGTCCAGGGTGTACGGGGTGTAGTCCTCATCGTCCAGGAACACGAACGCGTCGCCGTCCTTGTAGGAGTAGGTGCTCTGGCGACGCAGCAGTTCCACTTCCGGCAGGTTGTCGTCAGCGTCGAAGCTGGCATCCAGCTTGTTGCCACCCGGCACGCTGTACATGATGAAGCGGAAGCGGACGTTGCCGCCGCGGCCCTGCGGCGAGCTGCGCTCGATGTCGCGGATCTGGTAGACGCCGTTGTTGTACTCGACGACGTTGCCTTTCTTGATGTCACTGGCTTTCATGGGAATGAAGGTCGGTTGTGTGGGAGGTAAAGGATTACTTGGCGGCCAGGCGCACCGCGCCGTCCAGGCGGATGGTCTCGCCGTTGAGGTAGGTATTGCCCAGGATATGTGCGACCAGGCCGGCGAAGTCTTCGGGCTTGCCCAGGCGCGGCGGGAACGGGATCGACGCCGCCAGCGATTCCTGCACCGCCGGCGGCATGCCATCCACCATCGGCGTCCAGAAGATGCCCGGGGCGATGGTCATCACGCGGATGCCGAAGCGCGACAGTTCGCGTGCCATCGGCAGGGTCATCGCGACCACGCCACCCTTGGAGGCCGAATACGCGGCCTGGCCGATCTGGCCTTCATAGGCGGCGACGCTGGCGGTGTTGATGATCACCCCGCGCTCGCCGTCATCGCCGGCGTCGTTGTGCTGCATGCGGTTGGCGGCGGCCTTGGCCACGTTGAAGCTGCCGACCAGGTTCACCATCACCGTGCCCTGGAAGTTGGCCAGCGGCATCGGCGCTTCCTTGCCGAGCACGCGGCCCGCGCCGAGGATGCCGGCGCAGCTGATCACCGCGTTCAGGCCACCGAGGAAGTCGGCGGCGGCGTCGATCTGTGCGGCCACAGCGGCTTCGTCGCTGACATTGGTGCTGAAGTAGCGCGCCTTGTCCGCACCCAGCTCGGCCACGGCGGCCGCGCCTCTTTCGTCGTTCAGGTCCCACAGGGCGACCTTGCCGCCGTTGGCAACCAGATGCCGGGCCACGGACAGGCCCAGGCCGGAAACGCCACCGGTGACGACGGCACGGACAGAAGACAGCTGCATCAGGTGATTCCGCAGATTCAAGAACCGCCGATTCTAGCCGAAGCCGGGCCGCAGGCCGTTGTGCACTGCCACCGACGGCTCAGCTGCGCCGGGCCAGCCGCCGCGCGAAGTCGTCCGGAGCCAGCCCCGGCGCGAACAGGAAGCCCTGGCCGACGGTGATGCCCATGCCATGCAGGGCCTGCCGCTGCTCTTCCGATTCGATGCCCTCGGCCACCAGCCCCAGCCCAAGGCTGCGGGCAATGCCGCAGACCGCCTCGCACACCGCCACGTCCGAGCGGTTGCCCGGCACGCCCTCGACGAACATCTGGCTCAGTTTCAGTCCGTGGATCGGCAGCCGGCGCAGGTAGTTCAGCGCGCTGTAGCCTTCGCCGAAGTCGTCGATGGTCAGCAGCACGCCCATTTCGCGCAGGCGGCTGAAGGTCTGCAGGGTGTCCGGGGCGTCCTCGATCAGCACCCGCTCGGTGAACTCCAGCTCCAGCGCGGTGCCCGGCAGGTCGAACTCGTCCAGCACCTGGCGCACGTTGCGGGCCAGGTCTTCGCCGACGAACTGGCGGTAGGAGACGTTGACCGCCACGCGGACGATGCCCAGCCCGGCGTCCTGCCACAGGCGCACCTGGCGGCAGGCTTCGCGCAGCACCCACTGGCCGATCCGCACGATGTCGCCGGTGCTCTCGGCGTGGCCGATGAACACATCCGGGCGCAGCTCGCCGAGCTGCGAGTTGCGCCAGCGGATCAACGCCTCGGCGGCCAGCAGCTGGCCGGTCTTGAGGTTTACCTGCGGCTGGTAGACCAGATGAAACTCCTCGTCGTCCAGCGCGCGGTGCAGCCGGCTCTCGATCTGCAGGCGGTCGTGCTGGCGCTGTGCCAGTTCCGGCGAGAACACCTGCCAACCGTTGCGGGTGCGACGCTTGACGTCGTACATGGCGATGTCGGCGTTCTGGATCAGCACCTGCGGCCGCAGTCCGTCCTGTGGCGCGCGGGCGATGCCGATGCTGGTGGTGACCGCGAACTCGTCGGCACCGAACCGGAACGGCGGAATGAAGGCCTGGCTGATCGCCTCGGCCAGCCGCTCCGGCTGGTCGGCCTGGTCGCGGGTGTCGCACACCACCAGGAACTCGTCGCCGCCAAAGCGCGCCACCAGACCCTCGGTGCCGATCGCGGTGGAAATGCGCCGGGTAGCATCGATCAGCAGCTCGTCGCCGGCGTTGTGGCCGAGCATGTCGTTGACCGTCTTGAAGCGGTCCAGGTCGATGTACAGCACCGCCACCCGGCTGTGGGTGGGGCTGGCCATGCGGGTGGCCAGGTCGCCGAGCACCGCGTCGCGGTTCATGATTCCGGTCAGCGGGTCGGTGCGGGCCTGGATGCGCAGGGTTTCCTCGGCATGCTTGCGGGCGGTGATGTCCTGCACGGTGCCGGCGATGCGCGCGGCATCGACGTCGCCGGCTTCGGCCTCGCCAATCATCCGCACCCAGAACGAATGGCCGTCGCTGCGCTGGCCCTGCAGTTCCAGTTCGAACGGCACCTGGCGGTCGATCACCTCCAGCAGCGCCTGCTGCAGCAGCAGGCGGTCGTCGGTGCGCAGGCAGTCCATCAGGTGCGCCATGTCCTGCATCGGCAGGTCCTGGCCCAGAATGCGCGCGGCCTCGTCGGTCAGGTACAGCCGCTGCAGGCCCCGGTCCCATTCCCAGCCGCCGATGTGGGCCAGCGATTGGGCGCGGTCGAACAGGGTGTTGTTGCGCTTGAGCTCGGTGATGTCGCTGAACAGCCCGAACACGTGGTCGGGGGTGTCGCGGCCGTTGCTGTATACCGGCACGTTGGTGGTGGAAATCCAGATCATGCGCCCGCGCGGGCGGTGGTACAGGCCGACGATGGTGCTGCGGATGATGCGGCCGCGCTGCAGCGATTCGGCGGCCGGCCATTGTTCGCGGGTGAGCGGGTGGCCGTGTTCGTCCACGCTGATCCAGTCTTCCGGGGCAAGCAGGTGCTGCAGGCTGCCGCCGCTGCCACTGGTGCCCAGGATGCGGTGCGCGGCCGGGTTGGCCGACACCACATGCAGGTTGCGGTCGAACAGGATCACGCCCTTGTCGATCGACTCCATCAACAGGCGGTAGCGCGACTCGGCCTGCCAGCGGCTGCTCAGGTCGCGTGCCACTGCCACGATGCAGTGTTCGCCCTGGTGCTCGAATCCTGCCGAGTGCACTTCCACCGGGAAGCGGCTGCCGTCGCCGCGCATGTTGGTGACTTCGATGACATAGGTCTCGCCGCGGCGCAGGGCTTCCCAGACCGGGTCGAGATGGTCGCTGGGCAGGTCGGGATTGAGGAGCTCGATCGGCTGTCCGACGATGTCCTCGCGCGGCCGACCGTAGGCCCGTACGCCGGCCTTGTTGAGGTCCAGCACCACGCCGCTTTCGCTGAGGATGCTGACCGGGTCCGGCACCGCGTCGAACAGTGCGGCGTAGCGGCGCAACGCCAGCTGGCGCTCGTCCATGGCCTCCTGCAGGGCCTGCTGCACGTCGCGCAGCACCGCATGCAGGTCCACGCTGGTCGGGTGGGCGAGGGCGCGTTCAAGGGCGGCCAGCGCGTGCAGGTGGCCGGTGAGGTGGTCACCGACCGCTGCCTCCCTGCGCGGGCCGCCCCGGCTCACAAGGCCGCCAGCGCTTTGCCGGCCTTGCTGCCGGTTTCGCGGCCCAGCCGCGATGCCAGCCAGCGGCCGGTGGCGGCCAGCGCCGGCAGGTCAATGCCGGTGCGCATGCCGATGCCGTGCAGCAGATACACCACGTCTTCGCTGGCGACGTTGCCGCTGGCTCCCTTGGCATAGGGGCAGCCGCCTGCGCCGGACACCGCCGAGTCGACCACGCGCACGCCTTCGTCCAGGCAGGCGTCGATATTGGCCAGGGCCTGACCGTAGGTGTCGTGGAAGTGCACGGCCAGCGCCGCCATCGGGATCTCGCTGGCGACCGCCTTGAGCATCGCCCGCGCCTTGCGTGGGGTGCCGACGCCGATGGTGTCGCCCAGCGAGATTTCGTAACACCCCATCGCATGCAGGGCGCGGGCCACGCGGACCACCTCGGTGACCGCCACCTCACCCTGGTAGGGGCAGCCCAGCACGGTGGAGACATAGCCACGCACCTTGACCCCGTCGGCGCGGGCGCGCTCCAGGATCGGGGCAAAGCGCGCCAGCGATTCATCGATGCCGGCATTGGTATTGGTGCGGTTGAAGGTTTCCGAGGCGGCGGTGAACACCGCCACTTCTTCCACGCCGACCGCACGGGCGCGGTCGTAGCCCTGTTCGTTGGGGACCAGCACCGGGTAGTCGATGCCAGGCCGACGTTCGATGCCGGCGTAGACCTCGGCGGCATCGGCCAGCTGCGGCACCCAGCGCGGGCTGACGAAGCTGGTGGCTTCGATGGTGCGCAGGCCGGTCAGTGACAGTTGCCGGATCAGTTCGATCTTGTCGGCGGTGGCCACCGGCTGGGCCTCGTTCTGCAGCCCGTCACGCGGGCCGACCTCGACAATGCGCACGAAGTCATCCATGGCAGTGCGCCTCCTGGCGGGAACGACGCAGATCACACAGCGGGCAGCGAACAGATTCGATCACGAAAATTCCTGGCAACGTATTGGAGACCGCAGTTCCCTGGCGGGCCACGACAGGGTGTTACGCGGGATGGGCGACAAAGCGGCCACCGGCGGGTAGGACGGGCAACCGGTAGGTACCGACCGTTGGTCGGTACGCAGGATGGGTCAATCCTGCGTTACCCAATGCGGCGAGCGTTTGTCCAGAAAAGCCCCGAGACCTTCCTGTCCTTCCGCCGAGACCCGAAGGCGGGCGATCAGCGCCGCGTTGTCATGGTCCAGCGCGTCGCGGTCGGGGCCCTGCGCGACCCGGCGCACCAACTGCTTGGCGCTGGCAGCGGCAATCGGCCCCGCCTTGTCCAGCAGGCCCAGCTGGCGCTGGATGGCTTCATCGATGCGCTCCGGTTCCACCAGCTGGTGGACCAGACCGATCCGCAGGGCGGTGTCGGCGTCGAAATGTTCACCGGTGGCAAACCAGCGGCGGGCCTGGCGGGGGCCGATGGCCTCGATCACATAGGGGGAGATCACCGCAGGCAGCAGACCCAGTCGACTCTCGGTCAGGCCGAAACGGGCACCGGTGCTGGCAATGGCGATGTCGCAGCAGGCGACCAGGCCGACCCCGCCGCCGAAGGCCGCGCCATGCACCCGGGCCACGGTGGGCTTGGGCAGTTCGTCCAGGGTGCGCATCAGTCGGGCCAGGGCCAGCGCGTCCTGGCGGTTTTCCTCCTCGCCGGCGGCGGCCATGCCGCGCATCCACTGCATGTCGGCACCGGCCGAGAACGAGGCCCCTTCGCCGGCCAGCACCACGGCGCGGATCTGCGGGTCGTGCCCGGCCGCGTCCAGGGCCAGGGTCAGCTCGGCGATCAGACCGGCATCGAACGCGTTGTGCAGGGTGGGGCGGTTCAGGCTCAGGGTCAGCACAGCGCCGTGGCGCTCGCGCTTCAAGGCATCACTCATCGGGGGTCCTGCAGTAGCTCCATGAACATGTACGGATCATAGCGGTGCAGGGGCGCGCGGCCATGACGCGGCGCGGCGATGCTAATATTGATAACCATTCTTATCGACCCGAAGGCGACCTGTGACGTTGTCCGATCTGCCGCTGAACGGCTCCGCTCTGGTGGATTCCGTACAGGAACTTCATGCAAACGACGCCATTGCCCGTCGACTCCAGGAACTGGGGTTCGTCGCCGGTGAGAATGTGCGTCTGGTAGCCCGTGGCCCGATCGGCGGTGAGCCGCTGCTGGTGCAGGTTGGCTTCACCCGTTTCGCCCTGCGCATTGCCGAGGCCAGGCGCATCACCGTCCGCCCGGATGTCGATGGAGGCCGCGCATGAGCACGGCCACCGCATTGCGCGTGGCGCTGGTGGGCAACCCCAACAGCGGCAAGACCGCACTGTTCAACCAGCTGACCGGCAGCCGCCAGAAGGTGGCCAACTACACCGGTGTCACCGTGGAGCGCAAGGAAGGCCGCCTGCGCGCGCCGTCCGGTCGCGAGTTCGCGGTGCTCGACCTGCCGGGTGCCTACAGCCTGCAGCCCGCCAGCCTGGATGAGGCGATCACCCGCGACTTCTGCCGGGGTTTCTACCCGGGTGAGGCCGCGCCGGACGTACTGCTGTGCGTGATCGACGCCACCAACCTGCGTCTGCACCTGCGCTTCGCGCTGGAGCTGCGCGAGCTGGGCAAGCCGATGATCGTGGCCCTGAACATGGTCGATGCCGCGCAGCGCCGTGGCATCCAGATCGACGTGCCGGCGCTGGAGAAGGCGCTGGGCGTGCCGGTGGTGGAAACCGTGGCGGTACGCCGGCACGGGGCCAAGGCACTGGTCGAGCGCCTGGATGCGATGGTGCCGCACCTGCAGGCCCCGGTGGAGGTGCCCGAGAAGGCTGCCGACTACCACGCCGCAGTGCGCGACATCCTGGCCGCCGCGGTCAGCATGCCCAGCCGCACCGCGAAGATCGACGACACCCTGGACCGCTGGCTGCTGCACCCGGTGTTCGGGCTGCTGACCCTGGTGGTGGTGATGTTCCTGATCTTCCAGGCGGTGTTTGCCTGGGCCACGCCGATGATGGACGGCATCGAGGCAGGATTTGGCTGGCTGGGCGAAACGGTCGCCGGCACGCTGCCGGAAGGGCCGCTGACCAGCCTGCTCACCGACGGCATCATTGCCGGCGTCGGCGGGGTGGTGGTGTTCCTGCCGCAGATCCTGATCCTGTTCGCCTTCATCCTGCTTTTAGAAGACTCAGGCTACCTGCCGCGTGCGGCGTTCCTGCTGGACCGGATGATGGCCTCGGCTGGCCTGTCCGGGCGTTCGTTCATCCCGCTGCTGTCCAGCTTCGCCTGTGCGGTGCCGGGCATCATGGCGACCCGCAGCATCCAGGACCCGCGTGACCGTCTGGCCACCATCCTGGTCGCGCCGCTGATGACCTGTTCGGCGCGCCTGCCGGTGTACGCCCTGCTGATCGGTGCGTTCATTCCGCAGAAGACGCTGTGGGGCTTCGTCAGCCAGCAGGGCCTGGTCCTGTTCGGGCTGTACGTGGCCGGCATCTTCAGCGCGCTGCTGATGTCGTGGGTGATGAAGAAGTGGCGTCGCGACAAGAGCGAGCATCCGCTGATGCTGGAACTCCCGTCGTACCGCATTCCGCATCCGCGTGACCTGGCGGTGGGCCTGTACGAGCGCGGCATGATCTTCCTCAAGCGGGTGGGCGGCATCATCCTGTCGCTGACCATTCTGCTGTGGGTGCTGCTGAGCTTCCCGGGTGCGCCGGAAAACGCGACCATGCCGGCCATCGACTACAGCTTCGCCGGCCAGATCGGCCACGCCATGGCGGTGTTCTTCGCCCCGCTGGGCTTCAACTGGCAGATCTGCATCGCGCTGATTCCGGGCATGGGAGCCCGCGAAGTGGCGGTGTCGTCGCTGGCCACCATCTACGCGCTGTCGGCCGCCGATGACGACGCCGCGATCCAGGCACTGACCCCGGTGGTGGCCAATGGCTGGTCGCTGGCCACGGGGCTGTCGCTGCTGGTGTGGTTCATCTACGCGCCGATGTGCATTTCCACCCTCGCCACCATCAAGCGTGAGACCAACTCGTGGAAGCAGGTGGGCTTTGCCACCTTCTACCTGTTCGCGGCGGCCTACGTGGCCGCGCTGGTCACCTACCAGGTCACCAAGGCGCTGGGAGGCGGCTGATGGAGCTGAGCCTGCTGCTGCAGTATCTGGTGATCGCGCTGGCCGCCCTGGTCAGCGCGTGGGTGGTGCTGAAGAAGCAGTTCCCCGGGGCTGCGCGGCGTCTGCGCGGCGGGCTGGCGCTGTGGCTGCTGAAGCCGCAGCGCGGGGCAAGGATGCAGGCGCTGGGGCGGAAGATCGCGCCGCCGGCGAATGCGGGCGGTGGCGGGTGTGGTGGTTGCGACAACTGCGGGCCTTCAAAGCGCTAGGTAGCGCACGACCGTTGGTCGTGCGGCGTCGGGTCGTGCGGCGTCGGGACGCGCAACATCCGGTGACGACCAACGGTCGTCACCTACCGCTTGGGCCGGCTTTCCGCTAGCCTTTCTGCATGAACAACTCCCCCCTTCGTCTGCTCATTCACGGTGCCTCCGGGCGCATGGGCCAGGCCCTGCTGCGGCTGGGCGCCGAGCGTGACGACCTGCAGGTCGTCGCTGCCATCACCCGCCGTTCGCCGGCCCAGCGCGTGGTCGAGGGCGTGCCGCATTTCGCCGCCAGCGAACTGTCCGGCGCGCCCGCCTTCGACGTGGCCGTCGACTTCAGCCTGCCCGAGGGCTTTGACCCGATCCTGGCGCTGTGCCTGGAGCGCAAGGCCGGGCTGGTGTCCGGTACCACCGGCATCAGCGAAACCCAGCGTCAGGCGCTGATCCAGGCCGCCGCGAGCATTCCGCTGGTCTGGGCCTCCAACTTCAGCCTCGGCGTGGCGGTGCTGGACGAGCTGGTCGAGCGCGCCGCCACGGCGCTGGCTGGGTGGGATTGCGACATTGTCGAATCCCATCACATTCATAAGCAGGACGCCCCGTCCGGGACCGCGCTCACCCTGGGGGCCGCCGCGCAGAAGGGCGGGGCCCAGCCGCATTACGCCAGCCTGCGTGCCGGCGACATCGTCGGCGAGCATCTGGTGCAGTTCACTGGCATGGGGGAGCGCATCGAGCTGACCCACCGGGCGACCAATCGCGACATTTTCGCCCGGGGTGCCTTGTTTGCCGCGGTTCAGCTGAATGGGCGGGCGGCGGGCAGTTACCGGGTGCGGGATCTGCTGGACAGCCGGACTGGCTGAACGGGGCGGGGTTCCGTTGGACACGCATGGCGCGTCCCTACGGGGCGGCCGGGGGTCGGGCCCGAACCGGCGTAGTGACACGCCATGCGTGTCACCCGTGAACGCTCTACCGCCGTACGTCAGCGAATGCATGCAAACGCTGGCGCTGGCGTGACCTTCCTATTACAATTCCCGCTCGCCGAATCACGACAGCCGGACCGGATAAAAACCGCCGTCCGCGCTTTTTTGCAACCGCTTTTCAGTGGATCGCGCGGCGTGACTTCGGTGACCCCTCGGTAGCCAAAGTGAGATTTCCGTGACCCAAGCCGCAATCCTCGTCCTCGAAGACGGCACCGTATTCGAGGGCGAATCCGTAGGCGCGCCCGGCCTGTCCGTCGGTGAAGTGGTGTTCAACACCGCCATGACCGGTTACCAGGAAGTGCTGACTGATCCTTCCTACGCCCGGCAGATGGTCACGCTGACCTACCCGCATATCGGCAACACCGGCATGACCGACCAGGACGACGAAGCCCGCAAGGTGTGGTCGGCCGGTCTGATCGTGCGCGACGTGCCGCGCCGCCCCAGCAACTGGCGCAGCCAGGTGTCGCTGCAGGACTGGCTGAACCAGCGCGGCGTGGTGGCCATTTCCGGCATCGACACCCGCAAGCTGACCCGCATCCTGCGCGAGAAGGGCGCGCAGAACGGCGCGCTGATGGCCGGTGACGACATCAATGTCGACGTCGCGCTGGAAGCCGCGCGCAAGTTCCCGGGTCTGAAGGGCATGGACCTGGCCAAGG
>ENA-OWLM01000834-OWLM01000834.1-metagenome-genome-assembly--contig:-NODE-834-length-11592-cov-2.861316_pt1 | contig 11592 bp, 7 predicted proteins | sample MGYA00245349_ERZ651102 | MGnify/ENA primary metagenome ERZ651102 (study PRJEB26857, sample SAMEA4031759) | metagenome | biome: human; feature: oral; material: saliva | place: Philippines | collected 2014 | study... | reverse complement strand
GGCATGATCTCGCGCACGTTGGCGTCGTCCGAGCACAGCACCGCGCTGCCGTAGAACGGCAGGCGCTGCGTGAACTCGATGAAGGCGCTCTTGAGGCGCGCCACATCGTGCCCGTAGGTGTCCATGTGATCCGCATCAATGTTGGTCACGATGGCCATCACCGGCAGCAGGTTCAGGAACGACGCGTCGGACTCGTCGGCTTCGACCACGATGTAGTCGCCCTGCCCCAGCCGCGCATTGGCGCCGGCCGAATTCAGTCGTCCGCCGATCACGAAGGTAGGATCCAGGTCGCCCGCGGCGAGCACGCTGGCCACCAGGCTGGTCGTCGTGGTCTTGCCATGCGTGCCCGCGACGGCAATGCCGCGCTTCAGGCGCATCAGTTCGGCCAGCATGATGGCGCGCGGCACAACGGGGATGCGCGCGGAACGCGCGGCGATCACCTCGGGGTTGTCGCCCGCGACGGCGGTGGACGTGACGATGGCGCCCGCGCCCGTAACGTTGCTTGCAGCGTGGCCGATGGCGATCTTCACGCCCAGCCCGGCCAGACGGCGCGTTACCGCCGACTCGTTCAGGTCGGAACCGCTGATGGCATAGCCCAGGTTGAGCAGCACTTCGGCGATGCCGCTCATGCCGGAACCGCCGATGCCTACGAAATGGATATGTTGAATTCTGTGTTTCATGATGAACGCCCCGCTGCTTGTTCACAGACGTCGGCGATATGGGCAGCCGCGTCGGGGCGCGCATGCGCGCGGGCCCGGACGGCGACAGCCTGCAGTTCTTGTCGGGAGCGCTGGGCAAGCCAGTCCGCCAGCCACTCGGGCGTCATGGCGGTCTGCGGTTGCAGCCAGGCGGCCTGCGCGTCGCTCAGGAAGCGCGCGTTGGCGGTTTGATGGTCATCAATGGCATGCGGGAACGGCACGAACAGCGCCGCGACACCAGCCGCGGCCACTTCGGACACCGTCATGGCGCCTGCACGGCAGATCAGCAGATCGGCCTCGGCCATGGCGCCCGCCATGTCATCAATAAACGCGCGGCAGTCGGCCTGCACGCCCGCCTGGGCGTAGGCCTGCTGCAGCGCGGGCAAATGTTGTTCGCCAGCCTGATGGACGACCGTCGGCCGGCTTTCCAGCGGCAGGCGCGCAAGCGCCTGCGGCACGGTAGTGTTCAGCGCCTGCGCCCCCAGGCTTCCGCCCACCACCAGGACGCGCAGCGGACCGCTGCGGCCGGCATAGCGCGCGGCCGGATCCGGCAAGGCGCACAGGTCGGCGCGCACCGGGTTGCCCATGGCCTCGCCCTTGGGCAAGACGCCGGGGAAGCCGCTCAGCACGCGGCGCGACATCTTCGCCAGGCACTTGTTGGCGGTGCCGGCGACGGCGTTCTGCTCGTGCACGACCAGCGGCGTGCCGCGCAGCGCGGCAATCACGCCGCCCGGGAACGCCACATAACCGCCCATGCCCAGCACCACGTCGGGACGCACGTCGGACAGCCGCGACCACGCTTGCGCGAACGCGCGCAGCAGCAGGAACGGCAGCTTCAGCAACGCGGATGCGCCCTTGCCGCGCACGCCCTGGAAACGCAGCGGCACCAGCTCAATACCGCGCGGCGGCACCAGCTTGCCTTCCATTTTTTCGGGATTGCCCAGCCACAGCACGCGCCAGCCGCGCTCGCGCAGCACGTCGGCCACGGCCAGGCCCGGCATGATGTGGCCGCCGGTTCCGCCAGCCATGATCAGGATGGTGCGGGCGGCGGTCATACCCGTCCTCCCCGCATCATGATGCGGTTTTCCACGTCGACCCGGATCAGCATCGCCAGCGCGCACAGGTTCATCACCACGCCCGAGCCGCCGTAGCTCATCAGCGGCAGGGTCAGGCCCTTCGTGGGCAGCAGCCCCAGGCAAACGCCCATGTTGATGAACGACTGCACGCCGAACCACATCGCCACGCCGTGCGCCACCAGCCCCGCGAACGTGCGTTCCATGGCGATGGCCTGGCGGCCGATGTCGAATCCACGATAGATGATGATGGCGAACAGCGTGATCACCGTCATCACCCCAACGAAGCCCAGTTCCTCGCCCACCACCGCCATCAGGAAGTCCGTATGCGCTTCGGGCAGGTAGTGCAGTTTTTCGACGCTGGCGCCCAGGCCCACGCCCAGCCACTCTCCGCGGCCCAGCGCGATCAGCGAATGCGAAAGCTGGTAGGCGCTGCCATAGGCGTTGTCCTCGTTCCAGGGATCCAGGTACGCGAAAAGACGCGCGCGGCGCCACGGCGACAGCCAGATCAACATCAGGAACGTGCCGACCAGCACCGCCAGCAGGCTGCTGAAGTACTTGCCGTTGATGCCGCCCAGGAACAGGATGCCGATGGCGATGGCCACGATCACCATGAAAGCGCCCAGGTCGGGCTCCAGCAGCAGCAGCATGCCCACGCCGGCCAGCGCAAAAGCCATCGGCAGGAAGCCGCGGGCGAACGCCTGCATGTGCTCCTGCTTGCGAACGGTGTAGTCGGCCGCGTAAAGCAGGGCGGCCAGCTTCATCAGTTCGGAGGGCTGGAAGTTCAGCGGACCCAACGGGATCCAGCGGTGCGCGCCGTTGACCTCGCGGCCGATCCCGGGAATCAGCACTGCGACCAGCAAGGCGATCGACACCATGAACAGCGGCACGGCTAGGCGCTGCCAGACACGGATGGGAATCGCCAGCACCACGGCGCCCGCCAGCAGGCCGGCGCTGACGAACAGACCATGCCGGATCACAAAGTAATAGCGCCCATAAGACGCGTATCGCGGGCCGTCGGCCAGCGCGATCGACGCCGAATACACCATCAGCAAGCCGAGCAGCAACAGCGTCGATGCCGCGATGACCAGCGGCAGATCGAAGTTGCGCATCTTGGTACGGCCGGGCCGTACGGCGTTGACGCTGGCGGTGAGATCGGCGATCAGGCTCATGCCACCTCTCCACGGTCGCGGGCCAGGTCTTCAACCTCTTCCACGAACACCTGCCCGCGATGCGGGTAATTGCGGAACATGTCCAGGCTGGCGCACGCGGGCGACAGCAGCACGGCGTCGCCCGGCTGCGCCAGTTCCGCCGCGCCGCGCACCGCGTCGCGCAGCGATGCCGCCGTCACGCAGTTGACACCGGTCGGCGCCAGCACGCGGCCGATCTCGGGGCCGTCCGCGCCGATCAGCATCACGGCGCGCGCGTGGCGCGACACCACGGGAATCAGCGGGGAGAAATCCTGGCCCTTGCCCTGGCCGCCGGCGATCAGCACGACCGGCTGCCCCAGGCCTTCCAGCGCGGCCACGGTCGCGCCCACGTTGGTGCCCTTGCTGTCGTTGATGTAGTCGACGCCGCCGATCGTGCGTACGAAAGCCGCGCGATGCGGCTCGCCCGCATACTCGCGCAGCGCACGCAGCATGGCGCCCCAGCCCAGGTCCAGGCAGCGCGCCAGTTGCAGCGCCGCCAGCGCATTCAATGCATTGTGGATGCCGCGGATGCGCAGGGCATCGACCGGCATCAGGCGGCTCATGCGCCCCTTGGCCCGGACGGGCTCGGGCGCGTGCTTCTTGCGCCGCACGGGCGGAGCCGGTTCGTCGAAATCGCTGGGCTCGCAGGCCGTCAGCCACGCCACGCCCTGCCCCAGTTCCAGGCCCATGTCGCCCACCAGCTCCGGCAGGTCGCGGCCGAAACTGCGCACGTGCATGGCGTTCAGCGCCGGAACCATGTCGACGGTGTACGAATCGTCGCGATTGACGATCGCCACCCGCGCCATCTTCAGGAGGCGCGCCTTGGCCTGCGCATAGGGCTGCATGCCGCCATGCCAGTCCAGGTGGTCCTGGGTGACGTTCAGCACGACGGCCGCGTCGGCCATCAGCGTGTGCGTGGTTTCCAGCTGGAAACTGGACAGTTCCAGCACCCACACCTGCGGCAGCGCCTCGGTATCCAGCGCATCCATCAGCGCGGCCAGCGCCGCGGGGCTGATATTGCCCGCGGCCAGCACGGTCATGCCGCTGGCTTCAATCAATTGCCGGGTCAGCGCCGTGACGGTGGTCTTGCCGTTGGTGCCCGTCACGGCCAGCAGGCGCGGCCGGTACTCGCGCGTCTGCGCCAGGTCCGCAAGCGCACGCGCAAACAGTTCGATTTCGCCGACGACTTCGATGCCGCGGGCCTCGGCCTCGCGCAGAATGTCCGCCGCAGGCGCCTGAGCAGGCGCCAGGCCGGGGCTGAGCACCAGTTGGGTAACACCGTCGAGCAGGTCCGTGGCAAACGATCCGTCGCATCCCAGGCGATATTCCACGTCGCTCTGCGCCAGCGCTTCGCGCAGCGCGGCGAGCCCGCCCGGTTCGGCGCGCGTGTCGGCCACGCGCAAGCGGGCGCCCAATCGGGCGCACCAGCGAGCGGCGGCGACACCCGTCTCGCCCAATCCGAGGATCAGGACGAGCGGCGCGTCAGCGCGGGAGGTTTCCATCGTATTCATCGCAACTTCAGGGTAGAGAGGCCAATCAGCACCAGCATCATGCTGATGATCCAGAAACGCACGACCACCTGGGTTTCTTTCCAGCCGCCCACTTCAAAGTGATGATGCAACGGCGCCATGCGGAAAATGCGTCGACCTGTTCCATAACGTCGCTTCGTGTACTTGAACCAAGTCACTTGCACCATCACGGAAAGGGTCTCGACCACGAACACGCCGCCCATGATGAACAGCACGATCTCCTGGCGCACGATGACCGCGATCGTGCCCAACGCGCCGCCCAACGCGAGTGCGCCGACGTCGCCCATGAAGACCTGCGCCGGATACGCGTTGAACCATAAAAACGCCAGCCCCGCCCCGCCGATCGCGGCACATAGCACCATCAATTCGGCGGCGCCGGGAATATACGGAAACAGCAGATACTTCGAATAGTCGACGCGGCCGACCACGTAGGCAAAGATGCCCAGCGCGCTGCCCACCATCACGGTCGGCATGATGGCCAAGCCATCCAGGCCATCGGTGAGGTTCACCGCGTTGCTGGTGCCGACGATCACCGCCCAGGTCAGCGCCACAAATCCCAGCACGCCGAGCGGATAGCTCACCGTCTTGAAGAACGGCACGATCAGGTCGGCGCGCGTAGGCAAAGACATCGTGAAGCCGCTGCCCACCCAGGCCTTGAACAGAGGCCAGAGTTCTGTATTGGCGGGTGCAGACACCGCGAACGCCAGATACACCGCGGCCACCATGCCGATGGTGGCTTGCCAGAAGAACTTCTGCCGAGCCGGCATGCCTTCGGGATCGCGATAGACCACCTTGCGGTAATCGTCGCGCCAGCCGATCCAGCCGAAGCCGAAAGTCACCAGCAGCACGACCCACACGAAGCGGTTCGTCCAGTCGGCCCACAGCAGGGTGCTGATGGCGATGGAGATCAGGATCAACACCCCGCCCATGGTGGGCGTGCCGGTCTTGACCAGGTGCGACTCCGGGCCGTAGGCGCGCACGGCCTGGCCGATCTTCATTTCAGTCAGTTTGCGGATCACGCGCGGACCGGCCACCAGGCCGATCAGCAGCGCCGTCGCGCACGCCAGCACGGCGCGCAAGGTGATGTATTCGAACACGCCCAGCGCGCGAACATCGTCGGAAAGCAGGCGGGCGATCTCAAGCAGCATGCTGCTCTCCCTGCCCCTTGGCCGCAATACCGTCATTCGAAGAAAAAGCCGTCACTACCCGCTCCATGCGCATAAAGCGCGATCCTTTTACCAATACGCAGGACGGACGCAGGCCGCGCAACGCGGCAACGACTTCGTCTACCGATGCGCAGGCGTGTGCGCCCGGGCCGAATGCGGCGGCTGCCGCCCGGCTGGCTTCGCCTAGCGTGATGAAAGCGTCGAGCCCATGCTCGCGCGCATAATTGCCCACCTCGGCATGCATGGCGGGGCCGTTGTCCCCGATTTCACCCATGTCGCCCAGCACCAGGACTCGCGTGCCGGCGATGCGCGCGAGCACGTCGATGGCCGCGCGAACCGAATCGGGGTTGGCATTGTAGGTGTCATCAATGAGCAGCGTTCCGTCACTCATTCGCTTGTGCTGCATGCGGCCGGCGACCGGGGAAAACCCCGCCAGCGCCCGCACCGCGGTCTCGAGCGGCGCGCCCGCGGCGATCGCGCTGGCGATGGCCGCCAGCGCGTTGCGCAGGTTGTGCAGACCGGGCACGGGCAGCGCCAGGTCGGCGGTGCCGACCGGCGTCACCACGCGGCAGCGCGTGGCGTCCACTTCCGCGATGATCTGTTCCGCATAAACGTCCAGTCCGGGCTGCAGGCCGAAACGCAGCACGCGGCGCGGCTCGGCCAGCGCATCCCAGATCGCCGAATAAGGTTCGTCGCCCGGGTAGACCGCGACGCCGTCCTGCGGCAACGCCGCGATGGCGGCGCCGTTCTCGTGCGCAACCGCTTCCACGGTATGCATGAATTCCTGGTGCTCGCGCTGGGCATTGGTGACCAGCGTCACGGTCGGCGCCGCCAGGGCGGCCAGCTGCGCGATTTCGCCGGGATGGTTCATGCCCAGCTCGAACACGGCGGCCCGATGCTCGGGACGCAGGCGCAGCAGCGTCAATGGCACGCCGATGTCGTTGTTCAGATTGCCCGCCGTGGCCAGACGAGCGGCCTCGCCCTGCCATTCGGCCAGCATGGCCGAGATCATTTCCTTGGTGGTCGTCTTGCCATTGCTGCCGGTCACGGCCACCACGGGCAGCGCGAATCGCGCGCGCCATGCGGCGCCGATGCGCATCAGCGCAACACGGGTGTCGCCCAGGACCAGCTGCGGCAAGCGGGTATCGTGTACGGCATGCGCCACGACCGCAGCGCATGCGCCGCGCGACTCGGCCTGGTCCAGGTAGTCGTGCGCATCGAAGTTCTCGCCCACCAGCGCGACGAACAATTCGCTCTCGCCAATGCGGCGCGTGTCCGTGGAAACGCCCTTCACCTGCGGCAGCAGCAACGCCAGCCGCGCCCATTCGCGGTCATCGAACGGCAGCTTTTCGCCCCCGATGTCCTGATAGGTCTCGTGGCCCTTGCCCGCCAGCAGCACCACATCTTCCGGCGAAGCCGCCCAGATGGTCTGCATGATGGCGCGTGCGCGGTCCACCTGGACGTCCGCGTGAGCGGACTCGGGAATGCCGGCCAGTATCTGTTCGACGATGGCTTCCGGCGACTCCGTACGCGGGTTGTCGCTAGACACCACAACGTGGTCGGCCAGTTCCGCCGCGACGCCGCCCATCACGGGACGCTTGCCCGGATCGCGCTCGCCGCCGCAGCCGAACAGGCAGATCAGCCGGCCGGCGCGCGCATCGGATACGGCGCGCAACGCCAGCAGCGCCCGGGACAGCGCGTCCGGCGTGTGTGCGTAGTCCACCACCACCAGCGGGCCTCGGCCCGCATGGGCTTGAGCGCCGGCGGCCAACGGTTCCACGGTCTGCAGGCGGCCGTCCACCGGGTCGGTCGCGGCCAGTTCGCGCGCGATCTGCGCGAACGGCAGGCCCAGCTTATAGAGCACGCCCGCCACCAGCAGCAGGTTGGACACATTGTGTGCGCCCAGCAGGCGCGTCACGATCTGGGCTTCGCCATGCGGCGACACCAGCGTGAAAATCTGGCCTTGCGAAGTGGCTTGCAGATCGCGCGCCCGCATCGCGGCGGGGATCGCGGCGTCTTCGCTCAGGCTATAGCCCATCGGCGACACGCTGTCGGGCAGGCCGGCAAGCAACCGCCGCCCCGCCTCGTCGTCGGCGTTGATCACGGCGGACGTCAGGCCCGGCCAGCGGAACAGGCGAGCCTTCGCCGCTTCGTAGCGCTCCATCGTGACGTGATAGTCAAGATGGTCGCGCGTGAGGTTCGTAAAGGCGGCCAGCGCAACGCGCACGCCATCCATCCGGCCCTGTTCGATGCCGATGGACGACGCCTCCATGGCCACCGCTTTCGCGCCGGCGTCGCGCATCGCGGCCAGCGTGCGGTGCACGGTCAGGACGTCGGGCGTGGTCAGGTCGCCGCCCAGCGTGCGGCCGTCGGGCAGCACGGCGCCCAGCGTGCCGATGGTGCCGCACGCCTTGTCGTTGCGGCTCAGCGCATGGGCGATCCATTGGACCGAGGACGTCTTGCCGTTGGTGCCGGTCACCGCCACCACCGCCAGCGCGGCCGACGGGCGGCCGTACCAAGTGTCGCCCAGTTCGCCCAGCAGCGAACGCAGGCCGGTCACCGGCAGCATGGGGGTATCCGCCGCCGCGGCCAAGATGGCGTCGGTGGCGGGCGCTTCGAACAGCACCGCGCTGGCGCCCAGCGCCAGCGCCTTATCTATATAGAGGCGTCCGTCGCTGGACAGGCCCGGGCAGGCGACAAATACGTCGCCCGGCTCGATTTCGCGCGAGTCCAGCTTGAGGTGCGCGGTCAGCGAGACGCGCGCATGCAACCACGCCACGGTCTCGGCAACCGTGGCGACAGGGTTAGAGAGGAAGCCTTTGGCGCTCATCTGCCTGGCTCCTTGATACCAGCAACAATCGTGGATTCAAAAGGCGCGTCGGGCCGCACCCCCATCAGCCTCAGGCTCCCCCCCACGATATGGGAGAACACGGGCGCGGCGATGGCGCCGCCGTAATAGCCGCCTATCGTCGGTTCGTCGATCGACACGGCGACCACAATCTTGGGGTCCGACACCGGCGCGAAGCCCACGTAGGAACTGCGGTAGCGCTGGGTGCTGTACTTGCCGTCCACGATCTTGCGGGCCGTGCCGCTCTTGCCCGCCACGCGATAGCCCTGCACCTGGGCGGCCTTTGTGCCTTCCGGGCCGGCCGCAGCTTCCAGCATGGCGCGCACCATCGCGGTCGTCTTCGGCGTGTAGATCTTGACGCTGGTGGGATCGCTGTCGCGCTTGACCAGGGTCAGGGACACCATGTCGCCGTTACGCGCGAAAACGGTATAAGCGCGCGCCACCTGCAGCAGCGACACCGACAGGCCGTAGCCGTAGGCCATCGTGGCCTTTTCGATCAGGCGCCAGCGGTCCCACGGACGCAGGCGTCCGGGCGCCGCGCCGGGAAATCCCACCTGCGGAGCCTGGCCCAGGCCCAATTCCGTGAAGCGGTCCCACATTTCACGAGATTCCAGCTTCTCGGAGATCATCGTCATGCCGATATTGCTGGACTTGCGCAGCACGCCCGCCACATCCAGCGTGCCGTTGCGGCTCACGTCGCTGATAGTGCTGCCCTGATAGGAGAAACGGCCATTGCCGGTTTCAAACAGCGTCGACGTGGTGATGCGCCCCAGGTCCAGCGCCAACGCCGCGGTGAACGGCTTCATGATGGAGCCGGGCTCGAACGTATCGGTAATGGCCTGATTGCGCAGCTTCGACCCATGGAAGGTTTCGCGCTTGTTCGGATCGAAAGTCGGCACGTTGGCCAGCGCCAGGATCTCGCCGGTATGCACGTCCACGACCACGGCGGTGGCGCCCTTGGCCTGGTGCTTGTCCATGGCGTCCTTCAGTGCCTTGAACACCAGGTACTGCAGGCGGGTGTCGATCGACAGGCGCAGATCGCGACCGTCCACCGGCAGGGTGACGGCCTGCACGTCCTCGATCACGCGGCCCAGCCGGTCCTTGATGACGCGGCGGCTGCCGGGGCGGCCCGACAGTTGCTGATTGAAGGTCAGCTCGACGCCTTCCTGGCCCTGGTCTTCGACGCTGTTGAAGCCCACGACGTGAGCCATCACGTCGCCGTCCGGGTAATAGCGGCGGGTTTCGGGCTGCTGGTGCACGCCCGGCAGACCCAACTGCTTGATCTTGTCGGCCACGTCCATCGAGACCTGGCGCTTCAGGTAGACGAAGTTCTTGTCTTCGTCCACCAGGCGGCGGCGCAGGTCTGCCGCCGGCGTCTCCAGCAGCTTGGCCAGGGAATCAATCTGGCTGGGCGTGGCCTGCTTCACGTCTTCCGGGATCGCCCAGATGGCGCGCGCCGGCACACTCGAGGCCAGCACCGCGCCGTTGCGGTCCGTGATCTTGCCGCGCGTCGCGGCCAGCGTCAGCGTGCGCTCATAGCGCCGTTCGCCCTGCTGCTGCAGGAATTCCGTCGACAGGCCTTGCAGGAACAGCGCGCGGCCAGCCAGCACGGTGAATCCGCCAAACAGCAGGATCAGCACCAGGCGGGCGCGCCACGTGGGCAGCTGTCCACGCAGGACGGGATTGTCGAAGAAAGGAACGCGCTTCATTGTGCGCCCCCTGCCGCGGCGGGCACGGGCGCCTGATTCAGATATAGCGTGCGATCCGGGACGATGGGGATCATCTTCAGGCCGTCGCGCGCAATGGCGTCCACCCGCGCATTGCGGGCGAGCTCGGCGCGCTCGAGCTGCAGGCGCCGCCAATTGGTTTCAAGGTCGCGTGCATGCGCCTGATCACGGCCCAGCTCCACAAAGAGCTGACGCGACTGATACCGGCTGGTGACCAAGGAAATGGCCGACAGCATCAGCAAAGCCGCAATGATCAGGTTGACGCGACCCATTAGCGGCGCCCTCCCTTGCCGCCGCGGCGCGGTGGCGGGGCCAGGTCGCTGCCCGGCAGCGAGCCGATCTTCACGAACGCAAAACCGCCCTCGGCAGGCAAAGGCGTTTCGGTGCGCTCGGCAACGCGCAGGATGGCCGAGCGGGAACGGGCATTGGCCGCGACTTCATCGTCTTCGGCCACGACCTTGCCCAGGGAACGCAGGACCGGCTGTGGCATTTCGCTTTCACGCAGCGGCAGGCGTGCATGCGCGGCGGCCGGACGAGCCGCCGCCGCAATGCATTGCTTGACCATGCGGTCTTCGAGCGAATGAAAGCTGATCACCGCCAACCTCCCTCCCGGGGCAAGCAGGTCTAGAGCTGCCGCGAGGGTGCGCGCGAGCTCTTCGAGTTCCCGATTGATGTAAATCCGTAAAGCTTGAAAGGTGCGTGTGGCCGGATGTTGCCCCTTTTCGCGCGTGCGGACGGCGCTGGCGACGCACTCGGCAAGCTCGAGCGTGGTGCGCAGCGGCCTTGTTGCGCGGCGAGCAGCAATCGCCTTTGCAACCTGAAAAGCAAACCGTTCTTCGCCATAATCCGCTATGACCTCCCGCATCTCATCCACACTGGCTTGCGCCAGCCAATCCGCCACCGTGGGTCCACGAGTGGTGTCCATCCGCATATCGAGCGGTCCGTCTCGCATGAACGAGAAACCGCGCTCAGCGTCATCAATCTGAGGCGACGAAACGCCCAGATCCAGCATCACGCCATCGACCTTCCCGATGCCGAGCTGCTCCAACTCTTCCGCCATGGTCGCAAAGCCACCATGGACGACCGTCACCCGAGAGTCCTGCGCCGCCAGCGCGTTGGCAACGGCGATTGCCTCGGGATCCTTGTCAAAAACCACCAGCCGAGCCTGCTTGCCTAGACGGCCAAGCAGTTCGCGGCTGTGCCCGCCACGCCCGAAGGTGCCGTCGACAAAAACGCCGCTGTCGGCTCGCGTGGCCGTATCGGGCTCGTCCTGCGGGTGCGACCGTGCCGCGCCCTTGCCGCCGAAGCCGGGCAGCAAAAGCGCGTCCACCGTCGGCGCCAGGAGGACGGGCCGATGTTCG
>ENA-OWLM01000829-OWLM01000829.1-metagenome-genome-assembly--contig:-NODE-829-length-11632-cov-2.803662_pt1 | contig 11632 bp, 12 predicted proteins | sample MGYA00245349_ERZ651102 | MGnify/ENA primary metagenome ERZ651102 (study PRJEB26857, sample SAMEA4031759) | metagenome | biome: human; feature: oral; material: saliva | place: Philippines | collected 2014... | reverse complement strand
GGCCGCCGCCAAGAAGGCTGCGCGCACGCGCGCGGCGAACAAGCGGGCCGCCAGCGGGCAGCAGCACGCCGCGCACTGATCCGGCGTGCCGGGGGTCGCGAAGCGCGGCGCCTATCCCGCCTCGAAGGTCCGGAAGCGCTCTTGCAGAAACTCGCGCAGGCGCCTGACGGCGGGCGACAGCAGCATGCGATGGACACACAGCAGATACAGCGGCGACGGCTCGCTGGCGTAGTCGCCCAGCAACTCGATCAGCCGGCCCGCCCGCAGGTCCATCAGCACGTCGTAGCGCGATTTGTAGGCCACCCCGTGGCCGGCGAGCGCCCAGCGCCGCACCAGGTCTCCGTCGTCTCCCACGCGGTCGCCTTTGACCGGCACGGTGACGCTCGATCCGTCGCGCTCGAAGGTCCAGCGGTCGTGCAGCGTTTCGCCCAGCACGAAGGACAGGCAGTTGTGCCGGCGCAGGTCGGCGGGCGTCTGGGGCACGCCGTGGCGCGCCAGGTAGGCGGGCGCCGCGCAGACCACGCGGCGGTTGTGCTCAGCCACCGGCAAGGCCACCAGGCCGGAATCGTTGGGCGTGCCGTAGCGCACGGCGATGTCGACAGGCTGCCGGTACAGATCGGCCAGGCGATCGCTGATGCGCAGTTGGAAGCTCACGCGCGGATGCTGCTGCTGGAAGTCGTCCAGCCAGGGCAGCAGCACGTTTCTGCCCAGGTCGGAAGGGATGGATACCGACAGGGTGCCAGCGATGCCGGTCTTGTCGCGCGCCATCGCGTTCTTGCCCGCTTCCAGCGCGGCGATGGCCGAACGCGCGTACTCCAGGTAGCGCTCGCCGTCGCCCGTCAGGCGCAGACTGCGCGTGGACCGGACGAACAGCCGTGTCTCGAGTTCAAGCTCCAGGCGCTTGAGCGCGGCGCTGGCCACCGCAGGCGTCAGGTCCAGCTCGCGCGCAGCCGCCGAAAAACTGCCCAGGTCCGTCGCCGCGACAAAGATGCGCAAATCCTCGAATCGGACCATTCCCGCCTCATTTTCAAAAATTTATTGAAACTGACTGCGATGCTAGCCCGTTTTTCAGTGTCGCGGGCTGGGTAATGATGCAGTCATTCCCCCGACACGCATGGAGTCACCCATGAAAATCGAATTGAAGGACAAGAAGGCGCTGGTCACCGGATCCTCCGGCGGCATCGGACTGGCCATCGCCATCGGGCTGGCCGAAGCCGGCGCGCAAGTCGTGCTGCACGGCCGCAGCGCCGACAAGCTGGCCCGGGCGGCGCAAGTCTTGGCCGAGAAGGCGCCCGGCGCCCAGGTCAGCACGGTGCAGGCGGACGTGGCCACTGCGGACGGCGCGGCCGCGATCTGCGCCGCGCATCCGGACGTGGACATCCTGGTCAACAACGCCGGCACGTTCACGCCCAAGTCGTTCACGGAAATCACCGACGACGACTGGCAGGAAATGATGGACACCAACGTCATGAGCGGCATCCGCCTGTCGCGCTACTACCTGCCGCGGATGCTGGCCGCCAACTGGGGCAGGATCATCTTCATCTCCAGCGAATCCGGCGTGCAGATCCCGGCCGAAATGATCCACTACGGCGTCAGCAAGACAGCCCTGCTGGGCGTATCGCGCGGCTTGGCCGAGCTGACCGCCGGCACCGGCGTCACGGTCAACGCCGTGCTGCCGGGCCCTACCCGTTCCGAAGGCGTATCGGACTTCTTCGCGGAAATGGCCAAGGAACAGGGCGTCACGCAGGAGCAGATGGAACGCGACTTCGTCGCCCAGCACCGGCCCACTTCGCTGCTGCGCCGGCTGGCCACGGTGGAAGAAGTCGCCAACATGGTCGTCTACGCCTGCTCCACGCAAGCGTCCGCCACCAACGGCGCCGCGCTGCGCGTGGATGGCGGCGTCGTCCGCTCCATCATCTGATCCCCTGTCATTTCCTTACATCGTCCCGAGCCCATTCCATGAAAGCCATCGCGTACTACAAGAACCTTCCCGCCAGCAACGCCGAAGCCCTGCTGGACATCACCGCCGCGGAACCCGCGCCTGGCGACCACGATCTGCTGGTGGACGTGCACGCCATCTCGGTCAATCCGGTCGACGTCAAAATCCGCGCCAACCGCAAAGCCAAGGACGGCCAGCCCGAGATCATCGGCTGGGACGCCGCCGGCATCGTGCGCGCCGCCTGCGAGCGCGCGACAGATGAAGAGCTGGCGAGCCTGCGGGCATTCGTCGAGCGTTCCCGCGATGAACCGGAAGACAGCGACGCGGCGCGGCTGCTGGAACTGGACGAGGCCTTTCACCTGGCGCTGGCGCGCTATTCGCGCAACGACGAATTCGTGCGGGCCCTGGAAAGCGTCAACGCGCGCATCCATTTCGTGCGCTGGATCGACATGCAGCAGGGCCGCCGCAGCCACACGCAGGGCGAGCACCTGCGGATCGTGGATGCGCTGGAGCGGCGCGATCTCGACGCCTTGCCCGCCCTGATCAGCGCCCACATCGGCCGTCGGCTGGACCAGATTACCGACGTGATACGTACGGGCTATTCAACGATTTACATGCGGGACCAGGCCGGACCCGCCACGACAGCGCCGGCCAACACCACAACAGCAGGGGAAATCGAATGAATCACACGATCAAGCGGGTACTGGCCGCGGTATGCACGCTGGCTGCGGCAGGGGGCGCCTTTGTCGCCACGCCGGCCGTCGCCGAGGAACGGCCGCTGATCCTCGTGCCGTACCCGCCGGGCGGCAGCACCGACATCCTGGCGCGCATCTTGCAGCCGCGCCTGTCGCAACAGATGGGCGGCCGCCCGGTGGTGGTCGAGAACCGCCCCGGCGCCGCCAGCCAGATCGCGACGGCCTTCGTGGCGCGCGCGGAACCGGACGGCAATACGCTGCTGGTCAGCTTCGATAACCACGGCATCAACCCGGCCGTGAAGCCCAAGCTGCCCTACGACACGTTCAAGGATTTCGTCGCCATCGGGCAGACCGTGCGATTCCCGCTGGTGATCGGCGCGAATCCGGGCGTGCCTGGGGACAACCTGAAGGAGTTCCTGGCGGCCGCCGCCAAGCAGCCCGCCAACAAATTCAACTACGCGTCGACCGGCGTCGGTTCGCTGAATCACCTGGCGCCGGAAGAGCTGAAGCGTCTGTCCAAGGTCGAACTGCTGCACGTGCCTTACGGCGGCGGTGGACCGGCCATCCAGGCCGTGGTCGGCGGACAGGCCAACATGACGTGGCTGAGCTTTGCCGCGCTGCGCGGCCAGATCCAGGCCGGCAAGATCAAGCCGCTGGCCGTGGCCGGCGAGAAGCGCCTGCCTGAATTGCCCAATGTGCCGACCGTGGCGGAGTCCGGTTTCCCGGGATTCGTCGCCTATTCGTGGAGCGGCATGTTCGCCCCGAAGGGCACGCCCGAGGCCACCGTCAAGAAGCTGACGGCCGATTTCCAGGCCGTGCTGGCTGATCCGGAAATCCGCAAGAAGGTCACGGAAGCGGGCTTCGAGATCGTGGCTTCCGACGGCCCGGCGCTGGATGCGTACGTGAAGTCGGAATACGACCGCTGGAGCGCGTTCATCAAGAGCAGCAATATCAATCTGGACAATTAAGCCAAGCGTCGCGGACCGGGCGGCGGCCTGCCGCCGTCCGGACCCGCTGATGAAACACGTGGAGAAGACATGGAAAACATGAACGGCGCCGAAGCCATGGTGCGGATGCTGCAGCACAACGGCGTCAAACATATTTTTGGCCTGTGCGGCGACACCACGCTGCCGTTCTATGACGCGCTTTATCGCCTGGACCACGGGATGCAGCACATCCTGACCCGCGATGAGCGTAGCGCCGGCTACATGGCCGACGCCTATGCGCGCGTGACCGGCAAGGTCGGCGTGTGCGAAGGCCCCAGCGGCGGCGGCGCGACCTATCTGCTGCCGGGCCTGGTGGAAGCCAACGAATCGTCCATTCCCGTCCTGGGCATCACGTCGGACGTGGCGGTGGGGTCGCGCGGCAAGTATCCGCTGACGGAGCTGGACCAGGAAGCGCTGTACCGTCCGCTGACGAAATGGAACCGCACGATCGACCGCGCGGATCAGATTCCGGGCATGGTGCGCGCGGCCTTCCGCGCCATGACGACCGGTAAGCCCGGTTCGGCGCACCTGTGCTTTCCCTATGACGTGATGAAGCAGCAGGTGGATGCGTCGGACGTCTGGGCGCAGCCCGAGCACGGCCGCTTCCCGGCCATGCGCTTCGCGCCGGATCCGGCCGACGTAGCGCGCGCCGCGCAGCGCCTGGTGGGCGCCCGCTCGCCGGTGATCATCTGCGGCGGCGGCGTGGTCATCGCCGGCGCCTGCGGCGCCTTGCAGACGCTGGCCGAGTCCCTCAAGGCCGCAGTGTGCGTGACCGTGAGCGGGCAGGGCAGCCTTGCCGACACCCATCCGCTGAACGCGGGCGTGGTGGGCTCCAACGGCGGCGTGATGGCCACGCGCGACGTGGTGGCCGCCGCCGACGTGGTGCTGTTTGTCGGCTGCCGCGCCGGGTCGACTTCGACCGAGCACTGGCGCTTCCCGAATCGCGATGTGCCGATCCTGCACATCGACATCGACCCGATGGTGATCGGCGCCAACTACCTGACCGAAATCGGCCTGGTGGGCGACGCCAAACTGGCGCTTGAGGCGCTGGGCGCCGAAGTGCAGGCGCGTCTGGCGCATCGGCCGTCCGACGCCACGGACGGCGCGGTGCTGGCCGGCCGCGCCAAGGCGGCACGCCGCGCGCAGCTTGAGCCGCTGGCCAACAGCCTGGATTCGCCCATCCGTCCCGAGCGTGTGGTGCAGTCGCTGAACCGCCTGTTGCCCGACGACGCGGTGGTCTGCGCCGATCCCGGCACGCCTTGCCCGTATTTCTCGGCCTATTACGACGTGTCGCGCCCCGGCCGCCACTTCATCACCAACCGTGCCCACGGCGCGCTGGGATTTTCGATGTCCGCGGCGCTGGGCGCGTGGGTCGGCCGTCCGCAATCCAAGTGCGTATCGGTGATGGGCGACGGCAGCTTCGGCTTCACGGTGGGCGAACTGGAGACCATCGTGCGGCACAAGGCGCCGCTGCTGATGGTGGTGTTCTCGAACTCGGTGTACGGCTGGATCAAGGCCAGCCAGAAGGCCGGCTACGACAAGCGCTATTACAGCGTGGACTTCAACCGCACCGACCATGCCCGCATCGCGGAAGCCTACGGCGTGAAGGCGTGGCGGGTCGAGGATCCGGCCAAGCTGGACGCCGCGATCAAGGCCGCCATGGAGCACGACGGCCCCGCGCTGATCGACGTGGTGGCGCAGCCGCTGCAGGACGCCGCCGCGCCCGTCAGCCAGTGGATGGGCTGACGCGCCAGCCGCGTTCGTCAATGCCGATGGGGCCCTTGCGGGCCCCATTTTTTTATTCGGAATAAGGGATCAAGCGGCGCTGGCGGTGTCCACCAGATGGTTGACGCCGGTGCACAGGTCGGCTTCGTCCACGCCATAGATGTGCAGCGAGACGGCGACGCGGTCGCCGCCGTTGCCCAGCCGGTGGATGTGGCGCAGCCCCTGCGAGGCGGTGACGATTTCGCCCGGACGGCGCACGGCCTGGCCGCAGGGCACCGCAATGGCGGCATCGGGATTCCAGCGGTAGTGGGTTTCGGTCAGTTCGCCCTGCAGGACCTGATAGGTGCACCAGGTCTTGTGCCCGTGGACCGGGCTGAACTGGCCCGGCCGCCAGATCAGGTAGGCGATGGTGAAGGCCCCGTGGGGGTCGGCATAGGCGATGTGGCGGGTATAGGACTCGGCCCGGCCGGCGTGCAATTCCGGGGGCAGGTTCCGCAGCATGTCGCCGGCATGGGCCACGCTGGATGCAAGGTCGCGCAGCAGGGCGCGGGCGGCGTTCATCTGGGCGGCCTGCACGGATTCGCATAGCGATTGCAGGTCGGCGCAAACAGGTTGGACGTTGGCCATGGCATACCCCCTGGAGGCAAGGTTTCATCCATCTTAGGGTCTGCTCGCTGGAATGCCTTTGCCAAATTCGGCGCCCGGACGCGGCGGATTAGAAAAAAATTCCATCCCGCCGGGCGCACTCCTATACTGGACCGCTTCGGGGCGGAGGGCCGCAGGGGCCCACCGCCGACAACGCGTCGGCAGGGGGAAGCAGGCATGGATCTGGGGATCAGCGGCAAGAAGGCACTTGTTTTTGGCGGCAGCCGCGGCATGGGCCGGGCGTGCGCCTTGCAACTGGCGCGGGAGGGCGTGGCGGTGACGATCGCGGCCCGCAATCCCCAGACGCTGGAGCAGGCCGCGGCCGAGATCTCCCGTGAAACCGGCGTGGGCGTGGGGTGGGTATCGGCCGACCTGACCTTGCCGCAGGGGCGCGACGCGGCCATTGCGGCTTGTCCGCATCCAGATATCCTCATCAACAACGCCGACGGCCCGCTGCCCGGCGACTTCCGCGACTGGTCGCGCGACGAGTGGATCGCGGCGCTGGACGCCATGATGCTGGGCCCGATCGACATGATCCGGCGCGTGGTGGATGGCATGGTGGAGCGGCGGTTCGGCCGCATCGTCAATATCGTGTCGCGCAGCGTCAAGGCGCCGCACGCCGAACTGGGGCTGTCCAACGGCGCGCGCTCCGGGCTGATCGGCTTCGTGGGCGGGCTGGCCCGCCAGACCGTGCGCCACAACGTCACCATCAATAACCTGCTGCCGGGCGCCTTTGCCACGGATGCGCAGGCCCGGCACATCCAGGGCATGCTGGAACAGTCCGGCAAGACGTTCGAACAGCTCTGGGACGAGCGGGCGCGCTCGAATCCGGCCGGCCGCTATGGCCAGCCCGAGGAGCTGGGCGCTCTGTGCGCGTACGTGTGCTCGGCCCACGCAGGCTACATGACCGCGCAGAACCTCCTGATCGACGGGGGCGGATACCCGGGAACCTACTGACGCCGCCTGGCTGGACGCGCGCGGCGGTTAAAGGCAAGATTGGCACCGTTCGCGTCAAGGAAACCCATGGATCAGACGGACATCAAGATTCTGGCGCTGCTGCAAAAGGACGCGACCTGCTCGGTCGCCGACATCGCGGAAAAAGTGAACCTTTCCGTGACGCCATGCTGGCGCCGCATCCAGAAGCTGAAGGATGACGGCGTCATCGCGCGCAACGCGATCCTGCTGGATCCCCGCGCCCTCGGGCTGAACCTGACGGTGTTCGTGTCCATCCGGACCAGCCAGCACAACGAGAAATGGACGCAGAGCCTGATCAACGCGGTGATGGCGCTGCCCAACGTGGTCGAGTTTCACCGCATGGCGGGCGACGTCGATTATCTGCTCAAGGTGGTGGTCGAGGACATGGCCGCCTATGACCGCTTTTACCGCCGCCTGATCGGCGCGGTGGACCTGCTGGATGTCAGCGCCAGCTTCTCGATGGAAGTCATCAAGAGCACCACGGAATTGCCGCTGAACGCGGAGTAGCCGCGGCCGCACAATATTTTTCCCGCCAGCAAGGCTGGCGCGGAAGCAAATTTCCTTCAGCGCGTTGCGGGACCTCAATCTCGCAATTCTTTTGCGCGGGCGGCGGCGTAGGATATCGCTCATTCCAGCCCCGGAATGAACGGGATATCAAAGGACCCTATGTCGTTGGCAGTGCCCGCCGGCTGCGCCGGATTGCGAAATTCCCGGCAAGCGCTTTCGGTGGATGACCTCCTGGCCGGCTGGAACGGCGCCGATGACCTGTGGGTATTCGCCTACGGCTCCCTGATCTGGCATCCCGGCTTTACGTGGCGCGAACGCCGCCTGGCCACCGTGCGGGGCTATCACCGGTCCCTGTGCCTGTGGTCCCACGACCACCGCGGATCCCCGGAAAACCCCGGCCTGGTGTTCGGACTGGATCGCGGCGGCTGCTGCCGCGGCGTCGCCTTCCAGATCGCCGCCTGTGACGTGCCCGCGGTATTCGAGGCGCTGTGGCGCCGGGAAATGGTCACGGGCGCCTACAGTCCGCGTTGGCTGACGTGCCATACCGAAGCGGCTCCGGTGCGCGGGCTGGTGTTCCTGCTGAATCGGGCATGCCGGGAGTACGCAACCGGTCTTTGCGACGACCGCCTGTTGGCGTCCGTGCGCAACGCGGTGGGGCATTCGGGCCCTTGCCTGGACTACGTGGTGGAAACGGCGCGCGCCCTGCGCGCGCACGGCATCGACGATTGGCGCCTGGGAGACCTGGTCCGCAAGCTGGGCCATGCGTTCTGAGGCCCGGCCGTGGCCTCAGAAGTGCCAGCGGCCGAAGACGAACAGAACGTTGCCCGCGCCGCTGGAACCGGGAATGTACGTGGCGTAGAGCATGGCGTCCTTGTAGCCCGCGCTGACGAGCGGCAGGATGCCGGGAAACGGCACGTAGCTCATGATGTCGTGGCGGGCGGTCAGGAACACGGTGTAGCCGGCGCCCAGGCGGAAGTTGTCGCTGACCTGTCCGATCTTCAGGAAACCGTACCCGGCGATCGGCTGGACCTTGGAGTGCGAATCCAGGAACGCCATGGCGTACAGGCCTTGCCAGTCGCCGTCTTCATCGTAGATGCTGCGGCCGTAGCCGCCGCCCCAGGCCAGCTCATTGAAGCTGTCGATCTTTTCGCGGCTGTACTTGGCCCGGTTGTGCCAGGCATAGCCGCTGACGTACATGTCGTTCCCGCCTTCCGTCCAGATCTGGTCGAGGCGGTTGCAGGCGGACTTGGCCCACGAGGGCATGTCGTCGCAAGCGTGGGCGGGAAGGGCGAAAAGCGAGAGCAGCAGGCTGAGCAGCGCAGCGCGGAGTCTGGCGGTCATTGCGGGGCGGATAGGAAGATGACAATTCCATTACTGTAATGGAGTGATCGTCATCTTCCCTGTCAGCGGGCTGTCAACATGGGGCTTGCAGGGCGCATTGCCGTGAAAACCGCCTGCGCCTGTGGCGTGCGGACTACAGCAGGAAGATCGTGGCCAGGCCCAGGAAAATGAAAAAACCCAGGGAGTCGGTGGCGAACGTGAGCAAGACCGACGATCCCATGGCGGGATCCTTGCCGAACCGGGCCCGCACCATGGGGACCAGCACGCCGACCGACGCGCCGACCAGCATGTTGCAGATCATGGCGGCCATCATGACCAGCGCGATGGACAGCGAATGCGAGATCACCCACGCGAACAGCGCAGCCACCACGCTGCCGCACAGCCCCACCAGCAGGGTGACGAACAGCTCGCGCTTGACCAGCTGCCACAGGTTGCGCCCGGTGATCCGGCCCATGGCCAGCGCCCGGATGATGAGCGTCATGGTCTGGTTGCCGGAATTGCCGCCGATGCCCGCGACAATCGACATGAGAAAAGCCAGGATGACGATCTGGCTGACCGTGCCTTCGAATTGAGACGCCACGAATGAGGCCGTGGCGGCGGTACAGAGGTTGAACAGCAGCCAGGGGGCGCGGTTGCGCAGCGCGGTGGTGACGGGCGCGAAGATGTCTTCTTCCTGCAGACCGGCGCGGGACAGTGCCTGTTCCTGCGAGTCTTCGCGCATCACGTCCACGACGTCGGCGATGGTGACGCGGCCGATGAGACGGCCTTGATCGTCCATCACGGGGGCGGACACGAGGTCGTAGCGTTCGAAGGCGCCCGCGGCGTCCGCGTCGGAATCCAGCGGATTCAGCGTAAGGAAGTCCGAATTCATGACCGCGCGCACTTCGGTTTCGGGTTCGCTGACCAATAGGCGCGACAGCGGCAGGATGCCCTGCAGCTTGTCCTGGCGGTCCACCACGAAGATCTGATCGGTGTGGTCGGGCAGTTCGTGCAGGCGGCGCAGGTAGCGCAGCACCACTTCGAGGGTGACGTCCTCGCGCACGCGGACCATCTCGAAGTCCATGATCGCGCCCACGCTGTCTTCCGGATAGCCCATGGCTTCCAGGAGCTGCGCGCGTTCTTCCTCGGTCAGGCCCTTCTGGACTTCCGCGACGACGTCCGGCGGCAGGTCGGGCGCCAGGTCCGCCAGCTCGTCGGCGTCCATGCTTTCGGTGGCGGCGACCAGGTCCTGGCGGTCCATCGCCTCGATCAGCGACTCGCGGACCCAGTCTTCCACTTCCAGCAGGACGTCCGCGTCGTGCTCGGGGCTTACCAGCTTCCAGATGGCCTGGCGCTCGTCCTTGGGCAGGGACTCAAGGATGAAGGCGATATCCGCGGGGTGCAGGCCGTCAAGCAGGGTTTTAAGTTCGGCCTCGTGCTGGCGGTGCACCAGGTCTTCGACCAGCGGCGCCTTCGCGTCGCCTTCTTCCTGGCGATGCACAAGGTCGGCGACCAGTTGCTGGCGCCGCAGGCGCTCTTGCACTTCGGCCAGGGCGGTCTGGGCGTCTTCCGGGTCGAGGCGGCGTGGCGTCGCGGGCGGTTTCTGCGCGGCGGCGGACTGCGTCATGCGTTACGGCTCAAAGGGTGGGGAGAGGGCGGCTGCGCCGCGCTTCGTCGGTGGCCACGTACGTCAGCGTGGCCTCGGTGACCTTGACGACTTCGGCATCCAGCCGCTGGCGTTCCGCGTAGACCTCGACGGACACCGTGATCGACGTGGTGCCAGTCTTGATGATGGATGTGTAGAAACTGAGCAGGTCGCCCACGAAAACAGGTTCTTTGAACTGGAAGGCGTTGACCGCGACGGTGGCCACGCGGCCGGCGGCGCGCCGGGCTGCGGGGATGGATCCGGCGATGTCCACCTGGGACATGATCCAGCCGCCAAAGACGTCCCCATGGATGTTCGCATCGGCCGGCATCGGCATGACGCGCAACACCGCGTCGCGATGGGCAGGCAGAGTCGTAAACGGGGTTTTGGTGCTGGAGGTCATGCGGCCGGCTCCGGTGCTAGGGAACCAGCCGATTATGCAGGAAAAACGAGACGGCGGCGTGCGCGCGAGCGGCTTGCGGCCGCGCTTTGCGGCCGCGGGCCGGGCATCAGCTGGCCAGCTTCACGATCCCGTAGCCGCCGACCAACAGCCAGACATACAGGATCAGGCCCAGGGCCATCACGCGCGGGTCGGCCTTCCTGATCTGGGCGAAGCGGGTTTCGATGCCCAGCGCGGTCATGGCCATGGTCAGCGCGAAGACGTCCAGGCGGCGGATGGCGGCGACCAGATCCGCGGGAATGATGTCGAGCGAATTGATGAGCGCGAGCGCCAGGAACCCGACCGCGAACCAGGGGATGGGCAGCTTGGCGCCCTTGTCCTGGCCGCCAGCCTGGGCGGCGGCGCTGCGCAGATACATGCCCAGCACCAGCAGGACGGGCACCAGCAGGGCCACGCGGGTCATTTTGACGATGGTCGCGACTTCAGTGGTGGCGGGGTCGATGTTGCTGGCGGCGCCCACGACCTGCGCTACTTCATGGATGGTGCCGCCGATATAAATGCCCAGCGCCTGGGTGTCCAGGCCGAGCCAGCCCGCGTGGTAGAGCACGGGGTACAGGAACATGGAGAGTGTGCCGAACAGCACCACGGTGGCGACCGCCACGGCGCTCTTGTGGGGCGCGGCGCGCAGCGTGGGCTCGAACGCCAGCACGGCGGCGGCGCCGCAGATCGCGCTGCCCGCCGAGGTCAGCATGGCGGTGTCGCGGTCCAGGCCCAGCAGGCGCTGGCCGACCACGG
>ENA-OWLM01000827-OWLM01000827.1-metagenome-genome-assembly--contig:-NODE-827-length-11659-cov-5.906842_pt1 | contig 11659 bp, 15 predicted proteins | sample MGYA00245349_ERZ651102 | MGnify/ENA primary metagenome ERZ651102 (study PRJEB26857, sample SAMEA4031759) | metagenome | biome: human; feature: oral; material: saliva | place: Philippines | collected 2014... | reverse complement strand
CATATATTTATTTTTTTATTTTTATATAAATAATTGGACACACTAGATACATATTACTATTTAGACTAGCAGTTATCTGCTTTTTGCCCGTGTCCAATTAGTGTGTCCAAGCGTGTTCGGTGTGTCCAATTATTAGCTTACATCAAAATTTATCGATGTATAGGCTTGAATAATTATTTTTACGAACATTTGCACCTATGAAATAATTGGACACACCTCAAATAATTGGACACACCTACTTTCCGTGATTACGTTTACAAATTGATAGGAGGTCTGTGCCTTCCTTTATAAACGCTCTTTGTGGGCCATAAAGCCTACCAAAACGTGCCTTTCCTGTCCCTTTTGTGTATGGGTTCCAGCCTGGCGTTGACTGCAGGATATCTATAATCTCTCTTGCTTTTGCGTTCTGCAGGTTCTTCCTGTCCCCGCCAAGCACTTCACACCATATCTCAAGGGCACACACTCGCTCCCGCTGCACTGAACCACAATGATCGTCATCGCCATAATTAGCGACGTAATCTCGTCTATCATAGATATCCATTGTTTCCCAGTCTTCAGGAAGCAACATTTCGAGGTATTCATCAATAAGACCTACAAGTTCACCGCCTTCTGTGTGTGATAATTGGATTCTAAGCGCTTCTTCTTCAAGTTCACCCTCTAATACAAGTGGCTCACCTTCTGCCCAATACGTGAACGCTTCAGCCCACAATTGGTCAATCTCCTCTTTAGACAGCTCCCAGGCGTTCTTAGTTTTACGGTCCTTGTCACCTGTAATTGGCCAGAATCGGCGGTTACCGGTGCGGTCTTTCAAGAACATAAGATTATTAGTAGAACCGGCGAATACACACTGGCGTGGATACTCTTCTGTCCGTCTACCGTAAGGTGAGCGGAACCGGTCAGAGGTACGACTGATAAAGGCTTTAACAATTTCGTTATCGTTCTTATAGGTAGGTGCAAGTTCAGCGAGTTCGTTGATCCATGAGCCTTGAATTTGTTCGAGAGCGTCTTTAGTTTTGATATCAACAAGAGAGTTGTTGAACCATTTACGTCCTAACCGCTCCAAGATAAGGGATTTACCTAAACCTTGAGAGCCATATAATACAATAGCTGTATCGAACTTAACGCCAGGTTCCATTACTCGTGCGATGGCACCGCACATCCACTTCCGAGTAACTGCTCGAATGTAATCGGTATCTTCAGCGCCGATGTAATCGATAAATAGAGTATCGACTCTACATTCACCGTCCCAAGTTAAACCAGTTAAGTACTGGCGCACAGGATGGAATTTATTATCTTGCGTTACCTCTTGCAAGGCATCATCGATAATGCCTTTACCCTTAATAAGGTATTTCGTAGCGAAGTAGTTACGTAGGCACGCATCGTCCGTATCCGTCCAGTAAGGGGTTTCATCCTTACCTCGCCACGGAAGATCGTCAATCACGACTAACCGGTGCGCGAATTCATCAAGACGGATTTTACCTTTTAATGCAGGGTCATGTTTAAGTACCACCAAACAGTTGAATACATCAGATTCAGGCGTACCGTTTTTATCGCGTTTTAGCTTTGATAAAAAGTCTTCGTCGTCCTCTGTGATATCCTCGAACTCCATATCCGCCATGCGTTCTTTATCGAGCAGGATTGGTGCTGCGCCATCTTCGTTGACGAAGTCTATCATGGCTTTATAACTCGGCAGTTTAGTAACTGCAGTCGCAGGGTCTTCGCCAATATCTTTGGCGCCGAATAAGTGAATGCGAACCAGGTCAAATGCATTAACAAGTTTACCGCTAATTGGATCAGTTGCATGGTTGGAGTAAGCGAAGGTGTCGTTATCGTAAATCACTAAGCCACCTACAGAGCTACCGGCTACATATGTGTACCGGTCTTCGACTGCTGTAGGTTCATAGACTTCAGGGAGAAACTTATGTATCGCTTCCGTGATACTGTAGCACCTACAAAAGGCACCAAGTAAACCCTTTTTCTCTAACGGGTTACCTTGCTTCTTAGCCGCATCAAGGCGAATTTGTGATTCCTTTTCGGACGTTGGCCAAAGACTCGTATCACGCCAGTCACGATATGTGCTTAGACATTTATCAACAGATACTAGGTTGCCTTCGCCTCGTTGATATACAAACTCGACATCCTTTGGGCAACTTGGCCAATACATAAGCCGTTCAGCTTGGTGCGTGGACGGGTCAAAAGACTCAATCCCGATATTATCTGCAATCCGTCTCGAGACTGCCTGGTACTCATCAGGCTGCATCGCTCTATCCACAGGTATGATTACGCGATATCGTGGATTAGTATCCGTGTGGCTATGTGTACTGTAGAGTACGTACTCCATTCCGCCTAATTCCATGTCGAGGTCTAATAGAAAGTCCTCACTAGGATTATCCGCATCAAGAGTAATCAAGTACCGCTCTTTAACAGAGCCTCTTACCCGTCTACCATTTTTAGGAATATAGCCCCCTACAAAACCGCCGACGTCTTTCTTTTGGCCTTGATCAGCCTTAGACATCTTGGCGTATTCAGCAGCTGTTTCATTCGTTACAGTAGGCTCGGATAATTTATTGGCCAAAGCACTCCAAGTCATTTTCTGAGACTTCCAGCTACGGGCGGAGCGACTTCTGCCCGTAGCTATGATGATATTAGTATCCATATTACATCGCTCCTCCCTTCGCAAACTGGATATCTCGTACATACGCCGGAACGCATAAGCCGTGAGATGTTACCCACTGCGTTACCGCCCCATTAATATCGTGGTCTTCATATACGCCACGATTATTTTTAAGTTTAGCCTGGTGTATTTCTACGAAGTCGTCCGCATCATTCCTTGGATTAACCTCGATACACGCTACTGGCTCGTTACATTTATAAACACCTACGATAGCACACGTTTCAGCTTTTACTTTTTTGATATAGGAGCTAACACAGTTATTAAGCTGAATACCCATATCAATGATGCCGTGAGTAGAACCTATCGCCATAAAGCGATAGCCGTTAACCATATCGGCTAGCACATGATGTGCTTTACGCTGCTGTACGATTTCGTCTTCTACCTTGTCGAACTTTTGCATCCTCGAGATTGTGTCATGTAGGCTTCGCACCTGGATGCGACTGCCCCATACCTCTTTACGGCGACTTCTCGATAACTCAAAATACATACTAGCTGTATCTCTGATATCGTGATAGGAAGGCGCATTTCTAATGAATAAGAACGCTTGGCGCTCACCGTATTGGTGGCTAAGGATGTTAACAAATTTACGAATGACAGATAAATCACGGTCATCTCGCCATAAGGGCCAAGACTGAATATAACTTGTATTATCAGAGTTATCTTTGATAACATCGACCATAGCCTTTTGATAGTCCTTGTTCTTAAATAACGTAGCCATAACTTTGATGATCTTCGTGTAGAAGAAAGGTCTATCGTGCAGTAACCGACGAACCCATCTAGCGTCAGGTAAGTTGTGCGCCTGGATTAGAGCTTGTACAAAGGATTCACCTTTTGTAGTTAACGCCAATACGTTACCCATACCAAGTGTCTCGTTAGGGAATCTATGATTATAGAAGTCATCATAGTCTCGTTTAAGGCTATCATTGATAGCCGGTGCATCCGGAGCTTGTAATTTCCATACTAAGTTATGAAGTAGGTTATCTAGAGCTCCGTACTTGTTAGATACCTGTACGCCTTGTCTAATGGATTTGACTTTATAGCCTACGACCTTTGATAATTTCGTGAAGAATACTTCTTTTAACACCTTAGCGAAACGTTTTAGCTCATCTTGATGGTTATGCAGTCTGCAGTCAGGTGTGGCTACAAACCAAGCTAATGATAAAGGGCTATTGCTTAAACGCGTAGGAGAAACCGTCGATTCTTCGACGACATCACTGCGTGAGCGTTTCTTAAGTATGATAAAGGTTTTTCTTTGTTTGAAGTCGAACCGTACCACATCGATGACATGAGATTTATAACCTTTGTATATCATCCCTGTATCGCCGTCGGCATACACCGTATCATACTCAAATTGCACGTCTAGTTTATCGCCTCTATCTATAATTGATAGGTCCAGGGATAAAGGAACGGTGGCGCTATATCCAACTTCAGCAGTAAACCCTTTAGCGTTGATCCGCTCACCGCATCTTGGGCAATAGAACTCATCTGATTCCCTACAAGGCACTATTCCAAACCCATTAGACTCCATAGGCCAAAGGTTAGCGAAGGAGTGCCCGCAAGCCACATGGTAATGGCTTGCAGGGTTAAAAGGTGATACTTGTTTGCGCCGCACTAGGTCGTACAGCTGTTGTACTTGTAGATTGAATAAGACCTTCATAAGGCGCTATCCTTTCTCTTATAACAAATCGTCTAAATCATCTTCTTCAGGAGTTTCCTCAACTACTGGAGCTTCCACTACAGGTTCTTCTTTCTTTTTGGTAGTACGTTTACGTTTAGGTTTCTCTTCAGTAGTGGCCGTAGCTTCTACCGCCGGAGTAGCTTCAACTACAGGCTCTTCAGTCTTAGGTGCTTCGGTCTTTTTACCATTGAGTACTTTAAGACCTAAATCGCAAGCAGCAATACAGCCCTCGCAGTATGCCATAGCCGAATCTTTACGCTCACTAGCAGGGGCTTCTTTTACGAGTTCGTATAAGCCGTCGATTGCTTCACGTTGTTGTTGAATTTGTTGTTTTGAGAGTTTCATAAGAATTGTCCTCCTAATCCTTCATGTAGTAAGGGTTCTCAAACCCTGCTGCGTTTAATATGAGCCCTTCATTCCAGGGTTCAGGTTCACACATAATATCTATAACTTCTTCTAAACTGCCTTCGCCTATTGGCGCTTCGATAACCACTTCGTCGTGGATGTGGGCTACAATTTTGTAACCGGCTTTGGCCAGTCTGAGCATTGATGCGGCTAAGCAATCTCTTGCCACTGCCTGTACAATGTTTTCGACAAGCTTTCCGCCATAGGTTTCAACTCTGCCCCATGTATTCTTAACCTGATCCATACCGTCATACTCAATCGATTCACTACCGAATCGGTTAAGCCCGAGCCGAGGTCTTGCGTAGGCAAGTCTTCGACCGGATGGTAACTCAATGAACAGGAAGCCTTTCGATTTAAAGAATTTAATATTGCCTTGTCTGATTCGTACTGGTTCTCCTGTTCTCACGACTTGCTTTGCTGCGCTGTCTGCATCTTTCCAAAATCTCGTAATTCGCGGACTAGCTTGTCGCCATGCTTCGATGATTCCAGGGAGTTCGCTTTCAGGAATCTCACCTTTAGTGTCCATCGCTTTCATGGCTCCTACACCGCCACCATACCCTAGCGCTAATTCAGCTACCTTACCTTTTTGCCGTAGGTGCCCATTAACACCGTGTTTCTCAACTGGAACGTGGAACATGCTTGATGCGGAAGCGCAATAGATATCTCCGCCTTGAGCGAATACATCTTGGCGCCACTGCTCGCGAGCAAGCCAGGCGATAACACGGGCTTCAATAGCACTAAAGTCAGCTACAATAAATCGGTGCCCATCCTCTGCTACAAGAGCAGTACGGATAAGTTGCTTAATCACATCACCAGGGTTTCCGTATAGTAGGTCTAGCATTTCTACGTCTCTACTTTTAAGTACTTCCCGAGCTGTGTCTAAATCTTCTAGGTAGTTACGAGGGAGGTTCTGTAGTTGTACTACACGGCCCGCCCATCGCCCACTACGCATCGCCCCATAAAACTGAAGCATGCCGTGGATGCGACCATCTGAGCATACAGCGTTTTTCATGGCCAAGTATTTTTTGATGGAGGAGTTACCGAGCACCTGTCTATTTTGTAGTACCTTGCGAACATCAGAGGGGATATCCTGTGCCAAGAGGTTTGATACATCGTCTTTTCGCATTGTTTCTAGATCATATCCTAGTCTTGCCGTTAACCACTCTTTAAGCTGCATGGTACTATTCGGATTCTCTAATCCTGTTAATATCTTGGATGTCTCGGTAGCTTCTTCCACGATTTCGTCGTTGCAGGCAAGCGCCGCATCGACGAGCTCCATATCTACTTTCACACCTCGCCAGTTAATATCTTGGTCGAGTAACCAGTACTCGTGCTCGATAGCAGGTGGCTTTAGCGAAAGTAAGCGTTTACGAATTGCCTTCTCAACCACTACGTCCTGGCGGTTGTACTCAATGTATTCCGCCCATTTCTCAGGCGCATCCTCAGGCATATTTCGTGTCTTAGAATTCGTCTTAGTTGGTTTTCGTGGTACAGAGAAGAACTGGATAAGGCGTTTGCCTCGTGAATCTTTTGCTTCACCTAATTTCAAAGCCTTAGACACGTTGTCTAGGCTCGCGGGTAAGCTACAATACAAGGCAAGTACAGAGGTACATTCCCAGTTCGTGTAATCCGCATCAGGGAAATATTTTTTAAGGCACAGCATTTCGAATGCTGCGTTGAATGCGGTCTTTGTAATTTCCTTGTTATATAAGGCATCCACTACCCTTTCAGGTAGTGGATCCTTTGTCATATCAATTACTTCGACCGGTTCGTCATCGAAGCTGTAGGCAAAGAGCAGTATTTCAAATGTTGTATCATCAACGTATCGCTGCGCCCCATATTTAATAGGGCAGTCAGAATACGTTTCCACATCAATACTGAGCTCCATAATTGCCTCCTTAGATTAAATCGTCATCGTCCATATCGCCTAAATCGTCGTCTCCGAAGTCATTAGCAGATACGTGAACACCACCGAGGCGGTCACCATCTTTAACTTTACGAACACCATTTAGACCAAAGCCTACGCCTTTCTTACCATTGAAGTTGTAAGCGAAAACGGAAAGTGCTACCTGCGCATATACACCAGAGTAGATTTCTTCTTCGATATCGAATTGGTCCATCTTTATTTTGTCCCGAGTGAATACGATAGGTTGTTTATCGCTGTTAGCGTTGATGAAGAATTTACCCGCGTATGTTTCCGGTTGGTCAGCTACTGCTTCATCGGTATCGCCATCACGTAAGTTCAATTTAAGGTACGCTGCTTTACCTTCTACCTTAGCTACTGCTTTTGGATCAGCCTTAAGTTCTTCAATCGCACGTTCAAATGCTTTGATTGTTTTCTTATCTGTTTTATCAATAATGATTTGGGAGCTATATTTTGCTTTGCCGTCGTCGTTTTTACGAGGTTGAGCGATGTTTGCATAGGAAAGTCTTACGATACCAGTTGTTAATTTAGCCATTGTTACGGTCTCCTTATTTCTTAAATGGGTTACAGTCATATTCGAACCCTATTACTGTACTAAATAAATTATCTAATTCATCTTCGATGTCGGACCGCTCATCATCTAAAGCGGTCCATTTGTCGTCATCTTCCCATGGAGGTGAACCAAACGAGTTCTCCTCCAATGTATAAGACGCTTCTATTGCCTCGCATCTAGCATTTACAGTATAGTAGCGGACATGTAAGCTAGTAGCGTAAGTAATAGTAATTTTGTAGAGCTCGTCGAAGTAGTGTCCTTGTTCACGGAGCTCTTTTGCGATAGCGTTTACGGTTACCATTGTTACACCTCATCCTCGAATTCACTTGCCATTGTTTCTACAGAGTTAATCGCTGGGCGTTTATCCGACTCAGGTACTAACGTAGGCTTGCCTTCAGGCTTGTCTATATACGCTTCTAGGTATTCAGCAACGCCTTTTTTACCAAGAACCTTTTGCAGGTTAGTGATACCTTCAAGTTCTCGAGGCTTGAAGATTTCCTCTTCCTTGTAGCCGTTATCAAGCAAGGTCTTAGCCGCTGCTTCTGGATCCGTAATTGTACGTCTTGATGTACCCTCCACTAATTTGAAGCCCGGCCATTGTTTCTCACCCGATAGGGCTTTCTCGTACGCGAAATCGTAAACACCTTTAATCCACTTTGTGATTAAATCTTTCATCCCTAAGATGTCAGATACCTCACGGTCAGTGAGTAATTGATTGAGCTTGCCCCCATTCTTATAGAATGTATCAAGGCAAGTATCTGCTAATGCTCGGCAGGTGTGTCGTGCTTTACAGAAGTTACAGTAATCGCAAGGTGTACATTCGCCGATACCGTCCCAGGCACGTTGTGCGATTGGCTTGATATCTTCGCCCCAATCAAGAAGTTCTTCAAGTGACATTTCGTCGGTAGACACACTATCAAGTCTTGGTTGAACGATCGTCATACGTACCGTTTTAATGTCATACAAGAACTCGTTAACATCATAAGCGCCTAATGCGTAGAGTCGCATTTGTGTGTTTTCAACGGCGCTAACAGGAACGCCTTTGCCATACTTAAGGTCGATTACTTCCAGGATGCCATCGGCTACGATTACCATATCGCCAGTACCGAAGCCTTCAGGTACCCATCTAGAGAAGTCGAGCCGTGCTTCAATCATGGCTTCCGCATCAGAAGAACGAGCACGGGCTTCGTTTACCTTTTCTTCGCAAATGTCGACATATCGATTAACCGCTTCTACCATTTCAGCGGAGTAGTCGTCTAGCTTAGGGGCTTTTTTGCCGTCAAGCTTATGTCGGAGGATTGCTTCCGCCAGGTCATGCGCTACAGTACCTTCCGCAGCATACGGAGATTGTTCATCAGGAAACATCGCTTCTAGTCTTGCTGAAGGAGTACATACTAGCCACCTGGCGCTACTTGATGCACCTAGTAAGGCATGTTTCTTAGCCACGGCTATTCACCCATTCCATAATTTGAATACGTTGTTCATCGGTAGCAGATGTTACCTTTTCAGCGCCGATGCTATCTAAGAAGGCTTTGAATTCGCCTTTAGCTTTCGTTTTATCAGTAGCTTTTGCCATTACGTCTTTCACGGCTTCACGAGTTGCTTCAAGGCTAGGGACTTCTACTGCTTTTTCAGGTTCCACTGTTGGAGCTGGTTCTTCTTCCTTAGGAGCAGGTGCTTCTTCTTTAACCGGTTCAGCTTTAGGAGCAGGAGTTTCTACTTTTGGGGCTTCCTTCTTAACTGGCTTAACGTCATTTGTTGTCCAGTTTTCTACTTCTTTAACAGGCGTACCTACAATAGATTGATATAGGTCTTTCACTTCTTGTTCTAATTCAACTGCTTTGTCTACTGTAATTTTTAACTCGATCATTGTTCTGTTTCCTTTCGGTTTAACGATGTGATATACTTTAAATGGATATTTTTCTATGTGCCCTTTACGCATTGCCGTGCGTGAGGGCATTTTTTTTGCGCCCAGGCATTCGTCAGGAATGCAGTAGTCTTTATTTGGGCACGTTGTACAGTCTTGCAATTTAATCACCTCCTTATACACATTTAAGAATCATGCGAATCTCTTGACCTACTAGAAGTCTATCTTTGAACGTATCTTGCGTTCGGAAATCCTCCATGTAGACTTCAAGCATTTCGCGGTATATTTGAGCCTTAAACGTTTCAGGAGTGTCTAGTACCTCCCTGTACGGCTTAAGGATTTTAACTGGTGAACCAAAAGTGTAGTCGATAAAACCTCGTATCTTCAATTTTGCTTTGATGTTACGGACTTTATCATTCGACCACCCTAGTAAAGCCATTACTTCTTCATTCGTTTGTACTCCACTTTCGTTGTAAGCGTTGTACAAAATTTCTTGTTCTGTCATTTCTGTTTCCTCTGTCTATATCTGTTTACGATTGGATGTATTTCTTTGCAGTTGTCACACACAATGCGGGGCTTACCAGTTAAGTAAGACCAATTCGTATATGGGTTTTTGATTTTCTTATTGCATACTTTGCAGAATTTATCTTTTGCCATATTCTTTTACTTCTTCTAGCCAGTAGCCTGCTAGCATCCAAAGAGTAATACCTAGCAGACCTTGGCAAATACCTGTCCACAAATCGATACGGTCTATATCAACCGATCCAACTGTTCCGACTACTAGAATTGCAGCGAGAATTCGCACTGCATAAATTACTTTCACCATGTTTACTCTCCTATTCGTGCCTGGCACCGTTTAGCAAGCCAAGCATTAAACGACTCAACGTGGATAAGACGTTTGCCACCACGCTTACCGATTTTCATGGACGGAAAGTCAAAATCTTGCGCCCATTCGCGGATGACCGTTTCCGGTACGCTAGCAAGCTCTGCAGCTTCCGCCACCGTAATGCACATCTTATTCATAACTACCTCCTAAAATGCCAAAAGCACCAGGGATAACATTACAAATAAACTCACGCCTGCGGATAAGCCTAGCGCTAAAATCCATATGCAGCATATTCCGAGTTCAGGTAATAGTTTTTTATTCATAGCTAACCCCTTAATTCCAAGAAACGTACACATCGGCAATTACATCGACAATGTGTTCAGCATCAGCCAACATTTCATACTCAATGTCGATGATTTTGGGAAGTCCTAAAGCCATCGCAATAGCGTTCTTGCAATGTATTTCAAATCTCGGCAACGTCCACCCGTGATTGCCACGGTTTTTACGTCTTTCGCAAGGTATACCGTAATCATCAGCCACCGTGCGAATATATTGAGTTAATAACTCGTGCGCGCTAGCTTGTGTCATTAGTTCAAGAAAAGCTACTCGTTCTTCTAATAATCTGATTCGTGTTTCACTGTTCATCTGTTTTACCTCATTTTCTATCTAATTTAGGGTTGTAGTAATCGGTTTCCCAAAAGTCATGACTTTCAGAATCATCGACACACAACGCATAGCAGATACCAACGACTGTCGACATTTGTACTGACCGTCCTTTGATAGCTCGGTTCAATGTATCCATCGAGATTTCAGCTTGTTTAATCAGCGCCGTCTTAGTCATGCCTAACTCGTTCATGCGTTCCGTAATGGATTCGCCGAACATTCTGATTACGAATTCTTTCATAACCTATCCTCCGTAACGGTTTTCCGTTATTTCTTTTTAAAAAAAAGAGAATCAATAGTTTCCATATCTAGTTTTCCACACGGCATGCCATTAGCAACCTTATCAATTTCTTTTTGAGTAAACGGAACTTTATTTGATAAGCGCTGCCCTAGTTGTGTCGTACCAATACCGAGGAACACTGCAAATTCTTTAAGGGTATGGAAGTTATTTTTTATAAACTCTCGTAGATTAGTATAATCAAATTCCACGATTTTCACCTCCTTTCATCATCGGCTTTCCGTAATTTAATAATACACTTGATTTTCGCTTTTGTCTATCGGTTTTCCGTTTAAGTTTGGTTTAATATTTACATTTGACGGTTTTCCGTTTATAATAGCTGTAAAGTTAGTCCTAGAGGAGAATGAATTATGAGTACCCAATTTATAAATCGTTTAAAAGCTGTTATGGCAGAGCACAAAATAACCCAAACAGAATTAGCCAAACGCACGGGCATCCGCCAATCTTCTATATCAGATTGGCTAAATAATCGATATGAGCCGAAACAAGATAAGGTTTATATATTAGCTAATGCTTTAAATGTAAGCCCTGCCTGGTTACTTGGGTATGATGATTCCAATATACCCCCTGTGCAATCTATGCCTGAGAAAAAAGACGGCTATTACACCGACCGTGAAGCAGCCGAATTTGCTGAATACCTACGCACACGTCCAGGGGCTCGTATGCTCTTCTCTGCCGCTAAAGATATAAGTAAGGAGGATTTAGAAAAAGCTGTTGAATATATAGAGCTTTTAAAATTAAAAAACAAATAATACACAAGGGAGAGTGTTA
>ENA-OWLM01000823-OWLM01000823.1-metagenome-genome-assembly--contig:-NODE-823-length-11674-cov-5.577330_pt1 | contig 11674 bp, 6 predicted proteins | sample MGYA00245349_ERZ651102 | MGnify/ENA primary metagenome ERZ651102 (study PRJEB26857, sample SAMEA4031759) | metagenome | biome: human; feature: oral; material: saliva | place: Philippines | collected 2014 | study... | reverse complement strand
GAAAGATAAGAGCTGCCAAGACATTGAAGAAAAAGATAACAGAAATGGCTTGGGCTACTTCTTTTTCCTTGGCGTGAATAACAGGAGCAGTCGCTGCAATGGCAGAACCGCCACAGATAGAAGATCCAACTCCAATCAAGGTAGCTAGCTTTGTATCAAGGTTAAAAAAGCGTTGGAAAAAGAAGGCTATAATCAATGCAATTGAAATAGTTGAAAGGATAATAGGAAGGGAAGATGTTCCAACTGCAAAAACTTGTGAGATACTGAGTCCAAACCCAAGCAAAATAACAGCATACTGAAGCAGTTTTTTGGAGCTATAAGTCAAACCGGCATCCAGTTGTGTATAGGAAGTGAGAAAGGGATGGAGAATCATTCCGATAAAAATGGCGAAAACAGGTGCTCCCACAACAGGCAGGAATCCTCCTAAAACCCAAGAGATGATAGAAATGATCAGGCAGACTGACAGTCCTGCCCAATTTTTTGATAGAAATGACATAAAAACCTCCGAAAATAAATAGTCCTTATTGTAATCTTATTTGTCAGAAAAATAAAATAGAAAGTAGGAATATAGACCCAGCCCGGGGAGCACACCACCTCAGTCTCCGCACGCGAACGCCCAGGCCTTCGCAATCCCGCCCTCCGCATCCCAGCCCAGCAGCCCCTCCCGCATATCCCACCCCACTCCCTCCTCATACCCGTAATGTGGCGGGCAACTCATGCCGCTCACACGGGGTGTTAGACAGTACTACACTTAAAGCGGAAGTCACATCGCCGTCACTGAAGAAAAGAGTTTTTGTGCCCACCACGACCGTACACTTGACCGACCGCATCCCTCGCGTTTCTGCTGATGAGTTGCTGGCGGGTTTCCGCCCCTCTGAGCGTTTTGGTGAAGTGTCTTTTGATAGCTACATTCCTGATCCGAATCAGCCGTCGCAGGCTGAGGCTGTGCAGAAGCTGAAGGATTTTGGCGACAAGATTAATGGTGGCGGCGCTGGTGCCGGTTTCTTTGGTCGCCTGTTTGGTGGCAAGAAGAAGGATTCGACGAAGGCTGGCCTGTACCTTGACGGCGGTTTTGGTGTGGGTAAGACTCACCTGTTGGCGTCGCTGTGGCATTATGTGGATGGCCCGAAGGCGTTCGGTACTTTTGTGGAGTACACGAACCTGGTGGGTGCGTTGACGTTCCGTAAGACGGTTGAGGCGTTGAGCAGCTACAAGCTGGTGTGTATTGACGAGTTTGAGCTGGATGATCCGGGTGATACTGTGCTCATGTCTCGTCTGATGCGTGAGCTGGCGGATGCTGGCGTGAAGCTTGTGGCGACGTCGAACACGCTGCCTGGTGCGCTGGGTGAGGGTCGTTTCGCGGCTGAGGATTTTAAGCGTGAGATTCAGGTGCTTGCTTCGCAGTTTGAGGTGCACCGTGTGGATGGTGAGGATTTCCGTCACCGTGGCCTGCCTGCTGCGCCGGAGCCTGTTGCTGATGATGCGTTTGACGCGAAGGTTGAGGAAGTGTTCGGCGGCCAGACTGTTGGTGTTGATAACTTCGCTGACCTGGTGGAGCACCTGGCGAAGGTGCACCCGTCGCGTTACCGTCAGCTGATTGATGGCCTGGATGGTATTGCATGGCGTGATGTTCACCCGATTACTGAGCAGTCGGTGGCGCTGCGTTTTGTGGTGTTGGCTGACCGCCTGTATGACAAGGACTTGCCGATTGTTTCTTCGGGTGTGCCTTTTGACAAGGTGTTTACTGAGGAGATGCTGGCTGGTGGTTATCAGAAGAAGTATTTCCGTGCGGTGTCTCGTTTGACTGCGTTGGCTCGTGAGGGCATGCTGGGTGAGGAGGCGGAGCGCTAGTTCCGCTGTTCGCCGGGGCCGAGCTTTGGCCGGCTCGGGTTTTGATGCGCTGTTCTTTCTAGTCCCGTGAGACTCGAAGCTCGCCCGGTTTGCATGGTTAGCTTGGTTAGTCTGGTTTACCTGAACCGCGCCAACCCCTCTCATACGTGAAGACCCTCGCCGGGTCGCTTAGGAAGCACCCGGCGGGGGTCTTTGTTTGTCTTGGCTCGTTATATTCTGCGGGCTCGCAAATGCCTGCAGTGGATAGGGAAGTTAAAAACATACCGCCCGCTCCTATTGGAAAACGGACGGTGAGAAGTCAGCATCGGAAGGATGCCTTATTAAGAATCTTTCGTTACTGATTCTAGCACAGGAGTTTGGGGGTTCTGCAAGTGCTTCACATAAAAATTTTTTTTGCGCTTTTGGGGGTTAGAATGACGGTTTCGAATGCGTATATGGCGTAGTCAGGTTATTGTTAGTCTCAGATGAGCGCAATGATGCTTATCAAGAGTGCAATGTCTGCACTTGATTGCAACCACTCACAAAGGAGTATGACATGTCCACGGACATGAAGAACTACCGTATCGGTGTTGATGTCGGTGACCGCTCTGTTGGTCTTGCCGCTATCGAATTTGATGATGCTGGTTTCCCTATTCAGAAGTTGGCTTTGGTAACTTTCCGCCATGACGGCGGACTCGACCCGACCGAGAATAAGAGCCCGAAGAGCCGTAAGGAAACTCGCGGTGTTGCTCGTCGTACGATGCGCATGAACCGCCGCCGTAAGCAGCGTCTGCGTGACCTTGATACGGTGCTTGAGAATCTGGGTTACACCGTGCCGGAGGGCCCTGAGCCTGAGACCTATGAGGCATGGACTTCGCGCGCACTGTTGGCATCAATCAAGCTGGCTAGCGCTGATGAGCTGAATGAGCATCTGGTGCGCGCTGTGCGTCATATGGCTCGTCACCGTGGTTGGGCTAATCCGTGGTGGTCTCTTGACCAGCTGGAGAAGGCGTCGCAGGAGCTGTCGGAGACTTTTGAGATTATTCTGGCTCGTGCGCGTGAGCTGTTTGGCGAGAAGGTTCCGGCTAATCCGACTCTCGGTATGTTGGGTGCTCTTGCCGCTAATAATGAGGTTCTTCTGCGTCCGCGCCGCAGCTACAACGCGAAGGAAGCTAATAACCCTAAGAAGGCTGAGAAGTACCTCGCTGATTACGGCACTCAGCCGCTAATGGCGGCGAAGGTGCGCCAGGAAGACCAGCTGGCTGAGCTCCGCCGTATTTGCGAGGTTCAGGGTATTGAGGATCAGTATGAGGCTCTCCGCGAAGCTGTCTTTACGCACGTGCGTCCCTACGTGCCGAAGGACCGCGTGGGTAAAGACCCGCTGAATCCTGCCGAAATCCGCGCAAGCCGCGCCTCGCTGGAGTTCCAGGAGTTCCGCATTCTTGATTCGGTGGCGAATCTGCGTGTACGTACCGATTCCCGTACCAAGCGTGAGCTCTCCGAAAGCGAATACGATACCGCAGTTGATTTCCTGATGTCGTACACGGGTAAGGAGCAGCCGAGCTGGGCCGATGTGGCAGAGGAGATTGGCGTTCCGGGTAACCGTCTGATTGCCCCGGTTCTTGAGGATGTTCAGCAGAAGACCGCACCCTTTGACCGTTCGTCTGCAGCCTTCGAGAAGGCGATGAAGACGAAGACCGAAGCGCGCAAATGGTGGGAATCGAACGATGACGACCAGCTGCGCAGTCTGTTCATTATGTTCCTTGCTGACGCAACGGATGACACTACCGCTGCTGCTGAACAAGCTGGTCTGTATGATTTGTTTGCGAGCTGGCCTGAAGAGGAACGCGAAGCTCTTTCTAATATCGCCTTCGAAGCTGGCCGCGCAGGATACAGCGCGACGACCCTATCTAAGTTGAGCGAGTACATGCACGAACACCGTGTGGGTCTTCACGAGGCCCGCAAGGCTGTCTTCGGCGTGGACGATACCTGGCGCCCGCCCCTGGCTAAGCTGGAGGAGCAGACGGGCCAGCCTACGGTGGACCGCGTTCTGACGATTCTGCGCCGCTTTGTGCTGGATTGTGAACGCCAGTGGGGTCGCCCGCAGGCAATCACGGTTGAGCATGCCCGCACCGGTCTGATGGGTCCCGCTCAGCGTCAGGACATTCTGCGTGAGCAGAAGAAGAACCGTGAAGAGAACGAACGTATTCGCAACGAACTGCGTGAGTCTGGCGTGGAGAACCCGAAGCGCGTGGATGTTCGCCGTCATTTGATTGTGCAGGAGCAGGAGTGCCAGTGCTTGTATTGCGGCACGATGATTACGACGACTACTTCTGAGCTGGACCACATCGTTCCGCGCGCTGGCGGCGGCTCCTCTCGTCGTGAGAATTTGGCGGCGGTGTGCCGCTACTGTAACGCGATGAAGAGCAACACCCCGTTCTACCGCTGGGCTTCCCCGGAGAAGCTCAAGGAGACCATTGACCGTGTCCGCCAGTTGAAGGCCTTTAAAGACCCCAAGAAGGCTAAGATGCTGAAGAATCAGATTCGCCGCCTCAAGCAAACCGAGGCTGATGATCCGATTGATGAGCGCTCGCTGGCTTCAACTTCGTACGCGGCTGTGGCGGTGCGTGAGCGTTTGGAGCAACACTTTAATGAGGGCCTTGCCCCCGACGATAAGAGCCGCGTGGCACTGGACGTTTATGCCGGCGCCGTGACGCGCGAATCCCGTCGCGCGGGTGGCATTGACGAGCGTATTCTTCTGCGAGGTGAGCACGATAAGAACCGTTTCGACGTGCGCCACCACGCAATTGATGCAGCGGTCATGACCCTCCTGAACCGTTCGGTTGCTCTCACCTTGGAGCAGCGCCACCAGTTGAAGCGTGAGTTTAATGAGACGAAGCGTGAGAATGGCTGGCGTGACTTTACCGGTCTGTACCCGGCATCCAAGGAGAAGTTCTTGGAGTGGCGTAAGGCAGCTACTGTTCTGGGCGACCTGTTGACTGAGGCTATCGAGGACGACTCTATTGCGGTAGTGAGCCCGCTTCGTTTGCGCCCGCAGAACGGAGCGGTGCATAAGGACACCATCGCCGCGGTGAAGAAGCAGACTTTGGGTTCTGCGTGGTCTGCTGATGCTGTGAAGCGTATTGTCGATCCGGAGATTTACCTGGCGATGAAGGATGCTCTGGGTAAGTTGAAGGAGCTTCCTGAGGATTCTGCCCGCTCGCTTGAATTGCCGGATGGCCGCTTTGCTGAGGCTGATGATGAGGTGCTGTTCTTCCCGAAGAATGCTGCATCGATTTTGACTCCTCGTGGTGTGGCTGAGATTGGTGAGTCGATTCATCATGCTCGCTTGTACGGCTGGCTGACGAAGAAGGGCGAGCTGAAGGTCGGTATGCTTCGCGTGTATGGTGCGGAGTTCCCGTGGCTGATGCGTGAGAGCGGTAGCCGCAATGTTTTGAGTATGCCGATTCACCGGGGTTCTCAGTCTTTCCGGGATATGCAGGACACAACGCGTAAAGCTGTGGAAAGCGGTGAAGCGGTTGAGTTTGCCTGGATTACTCAGAACGATGAGTTGGAGTTTGATCCGGATGACTACATTGCTCATGGCGGTAAGGATGAGCTGAGGCAATTCTTGGAGTTTATGCCGGAGCGCCGCTGGCGTGTGGATGGTTTTAAGAAGAACTATCAGATACGTATTCGCCCTGCAATGCTGTCACGTGAACAGTTGCCTTCTGACATTCAGCGTCGTCTGGAATCTAAAACTCTGACGGAAGACGAATCCCTCTTGCTCAAAGCTCTAGATACAGGGCTGGTTGTTGCGATTGGCGGTTTGTTGCCTCTGGAAACGTTAAAGGTTATCCGCCGCAATAACTTGGGTTTCCCTCGTTGGCGCGGCAACGGTAGCCTGCCGACTTCGTTCGAGGTTCGTTCTTCGGCGTTGCGCGCTCTGGGTGCGGAAGGCTAGGAGAGCGTGATGGATAGTAAGTGGCGTGTTCTTGATTTCACTGCCTATGAGGGCTTCCTGTCGTATGAGAGGGGGCGAATCGTGGCGGGGGAGCGGAGCACGCCACTTGCTGAGGTTGATTTTATTCTCCTTGGCATGGGGTGCTCCTGGGGCTACGGTCTGGTGGCTGGTCTGGAACGTTTTGATGTTGCTGCTGCGATTTGTGATTGGCGTAATCAGCCGATTTCTACGTTGTATCACTGGTCTGAGAATACGAAGGTGTTTACTCGTCATGAGGCTCAGGCTGAGTTGAGTGTGCCGCGTGCGAAGAATGCGTGGATGCAGATTGTGAAGGCTAAGCTTCGTGGTCAGGCGAATTGTCTTGAGGCTATGGGGCGGCCGGGTGCTACGGATATTCGTGCGTTGGCTCGTTCGGTGCGTTCTGGTGACCCGTCAAATGCTGAGGCTCAGGGGGCGCGCCTATATTGGGGAGCGTTCCTTCCAGAACAGGGATTCCGCCGTCAACAGCTCTCGGATGACGTGGTAAATGGCATGTTGAACTATGGATACACGATTCTTCGCGGGAGGGTTTTGACTCGTGTGATTTCTGCGGGTTTATGCCCGACGCTGTCGCTTTTTCACCGTCATCGTTCGAATGCTTTTGCGTTGGTTGATGATTTGGTAGAGCCGTTCCGCCCTGCTGTGGATTATGCGGTGTATCAGTTGATTTCTGCTGGTTCTACTGAGTTGGGTCGGCAGGAGAAGGTTGCTCTGGTTCAGGTGTTGTCTGATGCAGTGAATGGTGATTCGCCGTTTAAGCTCCGTACTGTGATGGAGGATTTTTGTTCTGAGTTTGCTCTCTATGTCGAGGGTAAGCGTGATAGGTTGTCGGTTCCGGTGTGGGAGCTGGCTACTGCCGAGGAGTCGTGTGAGGATGGCTGATCCTGTGTGGTTGATGGTGATGTTTGATTTGCCGGTGAAGACGAAGAATGAGCGGAGGCTGGCGAATCGTTATCGTCATGTTCTGCTGGATTTGGGTTTTGACCGTATGCAGTTGAGTGTGTATGCGAAGTACTATCTGAACGGGAATGCGACGGGTTCTGATTTGTTCCGGTTGCAGGTTGAGGTTCCGCCGGGTGGGGCGATTCGTATTATGCGTTTTACGGATGCTCAGTGGGCTGGGTCGATTCGCCATTTGGGGCCGGAGGTGCAGCAGATGGAGGAGAAACCGGAAGCGTTAGATATTTTCTAGCGGAGCTTCACAAAAATGAGCCGGTGGGGGCAGCGACCACGTTTGGTCGCTGCCCCACCGGCTCATTTTTCCTTTCGGACCTCGTCTAGAGAGGAGCTCCGAGGCAGGTATGGGGCAGTTTTTCTTTCGAAAAACTGCCCCATTTATGCCCCTGACTAGGGGAAACACTTGATTACTTAAGTATATCAAGGCGAATAATGAAAGATTCTCAACAGCCCTCTGATGCCCCCGCCTCCCCCGGCTAAGTATATCAAGGCGAATAATGAAAGATTCTCAACTCGGCGACCTCGCACCGGCACACCGACGTAAGTATATCAAGGCGAATAATGAAAGATTCTCAACTGTGTCCGTCTGAGGGTCGCTCTAGGCTTAAGTATATCAAGGCGAATAATGAAAGATTCTCAACGCCTCATTCGAGGTATGGCCACCGTAGATAAGTATATCAAGGCGAATAATGAAAGATTCTCAACCAGTTAGGCTGAGGGACACCGGCCCGTTTAAGTATATCAAGGCGAATAATGAAAGATTCTCAACTAGCCCATTGCTTCACCACCGGCGGCGGTAAGTATATCAAGGCGAATAATGAAAGATTCTCAACAACTTCTTACCTTTACCGCACCCGCATCTAAGTATATCAAGGCGAATAATGAAAGATTCTCAACGCAGAAACCCACGTATCAGCCGCATCAGTAAGTATATCAAGGCGAATAATGAAAGATTCTCAACACCGGATTCATAACGGCATCAAACCCGATAAGTATATCAAGGCGAATAATGAAAGATTCTCAACCACACCAGAAGCACCAGCCGCAGCAGCATAAGTATATCAAGGCGAATAATGAAAGATTCTCAACACTTGATGCTGCTCTACATCGTGCCGCCTAAGTATATCAAGGCGAATAATGAAAGATTCTCAACAGACACAGGCGCTTATCACCCGCGCCGGTAAGTATATCAAGGCGAATAATGAAAGATTCTCAACACAACGAAGGTGTACGGTGTGAAGCCGTTAAGTATATCAAGGCGAATAATGAAAGATTCTCAACGTCAGAGCTTCGTACTCTTGCGGAGTAATAAGTATATCAAGGCGAATAATGAAAGATTCTCAACCCTTGTCGTGAGAGTCAGGCGGGGTTTCTAAGTATATCAAGGCGAATAATGAAAGATTCTCAACCTACGCTCGGACTATTCTGGGGGGCTCTTAAGTATATCAAGGCGAATAATGAAAGATTCTCAACGCGGCGCGGTAGACGATACGCCCGACATTAAGTATATCAAGGCGAATAATGAAAGATTCTCAACAGTTCATCGTTCAGGTGTTCAACCTCCATAAGTATATCAAGGCGAATAATGAAAGATTCTCAACTTCAGCTGCTCGATGCCGCCGGTAGCGTTAAGTATATCAAGGCGAATAATGAAAGATTCTCAACCACATGGAGTGATGCCTTAACATGGCACTAAGTATATCAAGGCGAATAATGAAAGATTCTCAACACCCAGAGGTAGTACTCCCCTCAATTTTTAAGTATATCAAGGCGAATAATGAAAGATTCTCAACACAGCTCTAACGGCAAGGTGCTCGACCTTAAGTATATCAAGGCGAATAATGAAAGATTCTCAACTCGCTTTCGCGGTGGCTATGCTACTTCTTAAGTATATCAAGGCGAATAATGAAAGATTCTCAACCTAGAGGGTGATACTGCTACTACTGAAGCTAAGTATATCAAGGCGAATAATGAAAGATTCTCAACGGGCCGGGGGTCTTAGCAAGCCACGGGTTAAGTATATCAAGGCGAATAATGAAAGATTCTCAACCACCTTTCGCTACAAAACCCCCCACCTTTTAAGTATATCAAGGCGAATAATGAAAGATTCTCAACTCTGTGAGCTTGTCACCAACGGCACCCGTAAGTATATCAAGGCGAATAATGAAAGATTCTCAACCCTACGGAATCAACTACCGCCCTATCGTTAAGTATATCAAGGCGAATAATGAAAGATTCTCAACCATCTCAATCTGGACACCGTAAGTGTTGTAAGTATATCAAGGCGAATAATGAAAGATTCTCAACGATGTTTACGATTGCCATTTTTAGGCTTTAAGTATATCAAGGCGAATAATGAAAGATTCTCAACACATCACCAAACTCCAGGCAGACATCGCTAAGTATATCAAGGCGAATAATGAAAGATTCTCAACACTTTGACTGTGCCATGCGTGAAGCCTTTAAGTATATCAAGGCGAATAATGAAAGATTCTCAACGACTCCAGCCGTTGAACGCGACACAATTTAAGTATATCAAGGCGAATAATGAAAGATTCTCAACCTCGATAGCCAGGGGAGCGGTGGGCGCGTAAGTATATCAAGGCGAATAATGAAAGATTCTCAACACGGTCTGCAAGTAACCGTAATCGTGAATAAGTATATCAAGGCGAATAATGAAAGATTCTCAACAGGTGTCTTCCTTTGAGAGCGCCGCGCTTAAGTATATCAAGGCGAATAATGAAAGATTCTCAACCAGACGAGCGCTACCTCACCGCAGACCTTAAGTATATCAAGGCGAATAATGAAAGATTCTCAACGCGTTCGCACGGCGGTCGCCCCGGTGTTTAAGTATATCAAGGCGAATAATGAAAGATTCTCAACCAATCTTGCGAAGAATGTTCAGCCATGCTAAGTATATCAAGGCGAATAATGAAAGATTCTCAACAGTCAGTGCGTTTTGACCCTAGATTTTTTAAGTATATCAAGGCGAATAATGAAAGATTCTCAACGGGTCTGCGTACTCGCCATACATGAGTTTAAGTATATCAAGGCGAATAATGAAAGATTCTCAACTCAGCCAGCCGGTGCTAGAGAGGGGAAGTAAGTATATCAAGGCGAATAATGAAAGATTCTCAACTGACCATACAGTGCAACGTCCAGCCGGTTAAGTATATCAAGGCGAATAATGAAAGATTCTCAACCGAATTCGAAGCTCTAGGTTCGACGGCATAAGTATATCAAGGCGAATAATGAAAGATTCTCAACCCCCCAAGCCTGCAAAACCCAAAAAGCGTAAGTATATCAAGGCGAATAATGAAAGATTCTCAACTTCATGGTCAGTGGGGGCGCGTCAAGGCTAAGTATATCAAGGCGAATAATGAAAGATTCTCAACTAGCCGATGAGGTATCCTATCCCCTCGCTAAGTATATCAAGGCGAATAATGAAAGATTCTCAACTCATTAACTCGTCTGCGGCCGCCACGGCTAAGTATATCAAGGCGAATAATGAAAGATTCTCAACGCGCGCATCCTGGACAGCCTTAATGCCGTAAGTATATCAAGGCGAATAATGAAAGATTCTCAACTAGCTGCCCGCCGGTAGGAACACCGTACTAAGTATATCAAGGCGAATAATGAAAGATTCTCAACTTTCGCAAATCGCGTGTTCGTCTGGTGCTAAGTATATCAAGGCGAATAATGAAAGATTCTCAACATGCTGATTCGCGCGGCGCAGCGGTACGTAAGTATATCAAGGCGAATAATGAAAGATTCTCAACCAAATTCTCAGGGTAAGCCGCTTGGGTATAAGTATATCAAGGCGAATAATGAAAGATTCTCAACGTGCCGCGCCCCGCTACCCACACAGTAGTAAGTATATCAAGGCGAATAATGAAAGATTCTCAACTGTCGGGTTCGGGTGGTGTTATTCCTGCTAAGTATATCAAGGCGAATAATGAAAGATTCTCAACGACGCGGGCGCGTGACTCTGGATATTCGTAAGTATATCAAGGCGAATAATGAAAGATTCTCAACTTCCCTACACCGAGGAGACCGTGTCCGATAAGTATATCAAGGCGAATAATGAAAGATTCTCAACAAATCTGTACCGGTACCTCCGCAGATTCTAAGTATATCAAGGCGAATAATGAAAGATTCTCAACGCGCTGCTACTCGCCGCCACGCCGCTGATAAGTATATCAAGGCGAATAATGAAAGATCCTCAACTTCATCACGTTCTCGATACCTCCGGTGCTAAGTATATCAAGGCAAATAATGAAAGATTCTCAACCCGCGAAACACCTTATGCATGGCTTCTATAAGTATATCAAGGCGAATAATGAAAGATTCTCAACACCTGCACGACCATCTGGTGATTTCAAATAAGTATATCAATGCGAATAATGAAAGATTCTCAACGGGTGGAGAGGCAACCCACCCGGTGCGATAAGTATATCAAGGCGAATAATGAAAGATTCTCAACCCAGGCGTGATGCCTGGCGGGGTCTGAATAAGTATATCAAGGCTAATAATGAAAGATTCTCAACGCCTGTGTGGCCGACCGATGCGACCGATTAAGTATATCAAGGTGAATAATGAAAGACTCTCAATTCGGTCGGTCGCGTCGGTCAGTCGGTCATAAAAATATCAAACAACTATTGAAAGATTCTTAGTCCTCAATGAAAGCCCCTCCAGTCTATTCATTTTAGCAAATGTGCGTACTGCTGGGTACAAATAGTGAAAACATTAAAATAAGCCCCTCGACCCGTAACCATAAGCTACAGGTCGAGGGGCCTCTCATTATGCGTTAGTAACTAAGCTGCAGAGTGGCGCTGTCACCGCCCGGGGGAGTACCCTTACGCCGCCGCCGCTACAGCTCCCTTG
>ENA-OWLM01000821-OWLM01000821.1-metagenome-genome-assembly--contig:-NODE-821-length-11679-cov-3.655110_pt1 | contig 11679 bp, 8 predicted proteins | sample MGYA00245349_ERZ651102 | MGnify/ENA primary metagenome ERZ651102 (study PRJEB26857, sample SAMEA4031759) | metagenome | biome: human; feature: oral; material: saliva | place: Philippines | collected 2014 | study... | reverse complement strand
CCGCCGTGGTGGAGCGGATCGCCCGCCACTACCGGGAGCTGGATTGCGACAGCCTGGTGGCGCTCGGGGGCGGTTCTGTCATCGACACCGCCAAGGCGGTCAATATCCTGGCCACCCTGGCGCCGCGCGACGGTGAGACCGGGGGCGGGAGGTTGCTGGACTATGCCGGGGCGGGCTGCCTGACCCGCCCCCTCAATCCCCTGGCGGTGGTGCCCACCACGGCGGGCACCGGCTCCGAGGTGACCCTGGTGGCGGTGATCAAGGACGAGGCGAGCGGGCGCAAGGTGCCCTTTACCTCCCCCTTCCTGCTGCCCCGGCTGGCGGTACTGGACCCGCGCCTCACCCGGGGGCTGCCGCTCAACATCACCGCCGCCACCGCCATGGATGCCATGACCCACGCCATCGAGGCCTTCATCGGCAACGCCAGGAACCCGGTCAGCGACGCCCTGGCCCTGATGGCGGTGGAGAAGATAGCCACCGCCCTGCCCAAGGTGCTGGAGCAGCCCCAGGATCCACACCTGCGGCTGCAGCTCGCGGAGGGTTCCACCCTGGCGGGCATGGCCTTCTCCAACTCCATGGTGGGGCTGGTGCACGCCCTCGGCCACAGCCTGGGGGCCCGCTGCCACCTGCCCCACGGCCTGTGCATGAACCTCTTCCTGCCTGCGGTGCTCGACTACAACAGGCCGGAGATCGATGACGCCCTCGCTCGCCTGCTGCTGCCGCTCGCGGGGGCCGAGCGCTTCGCGGCGACCCCGCTCCCCCTGCGGGCTCAGGCCACCCTGGATGCCCTCCATGCCCTGCGCGACACCCTGTGGCAGGCGGTCGGGCTGCCACGCACCCTGCGGGAGGCGGGCCTCACCGACAGGGGACTGCTGCCCGAGATCCGGGATCTCGCCATCAACGACGGCGCCCTGCTCTACAACCGCAAGGATGCAGACAGGGCGCAGCTGCTGGCACTGCTGGAACGGGTGTGGGAATAGCGGGCTCCAGGGCCCGCCCGGAGGTCAGGACGCGGGGGTAAAGACCCCGGTGGAGAGGTAGCGATCCCCCCGATCGCAGATGATGGCCACCACCACCCCTTCGCCAATCCCGGCGGCGACCCGCAGGGCGCCGGCCACGGCGCCCCCCGAGCTGACGCCGCAGCAGATCCCCTCCTCCCGGGCCAGCCGGCGCATCGTGGTGAGGGACTCCTCGAGCGTGACGTCCAGCACCCGGTCGACCCGGGCGGGCTCGAAGATGGCGGGCAGGTAGGCCTCGGGCCAGCGGCGAATGCCCGGGATCTGGCTCCCCTCGGCCGGTTGCAGGCCGATCACCTCTACCGCCGGGTTCTGCTCCTTGAGATAGCGGGAGACCCCCATGATGGTGCCCGTGGTACCCATGGCCGACACGAAGTGAGTGACCGCCCCGCCGCTCTGGCGCCAGATCTCGGGGCCGGTGGAGAGGTAGTGGGCATCCGGGTTGGCCGGGTTGTTGAACTGATCGAGCACCAGCCCCTCCCCGCGCCCCTGCATGGCCAGGGCGAGGTCGCGCGCCGCCTCCATGCCGCCCTCCACCAGCACCAGCTCGGCGCCATAGGCCTGCATGGCATCGCGCCGCTCCTGGCTCATGGTGTCGGGCATGATGAGGCGCATCCGGTAGCCTCTGGCCGCTGCCACCATGGCCAGCGCGATGCCGGTGTTGCCGGAGGTGGCCTCAATGAGCCGTGCCCCTGGCGCTAAGTGACCGCTCGCCTCCGCGCACCGGATGAGGTTCAGGGCCGGCCTGTCCTTGACCGAGCCGGCGGGGTTGTTGCCCTCCAGTTTCACCAGCAGGGTCACACCGGGGTAGGGATTGATGCGGCGCAGCGCCAGCAGGGGGGTGTTGCCTATCAGATCTTCCAGGGTGGCGAAGGCCATGGGGATCCATCCTCTGTCTGTGTTCTATACCTTGCCATGCGACCATTCGCAGGCCAGCCAGTGTAAGCGAGCCCGCCACGGCGGCAAAGAATGACGTTGGCAAAGCGTGCCCGCCATGTTCTGATCACCCCATTCACCCAGAGAGGATCCCAGATGAGCGACATTCTTCACCAGCCGGAACAGCAGCAGTTCGTCTGCACCGTGGACGGCAAGCTCGCCCGTCTCGCCTATCGCAGGCTGGACGCCACCACCGTCGACGCCTACAGCACCCAGGTCCCTGCCGAGCTGCGCGGACAGGGCATCGCCGACCGGCTGGCCCGCAGCTTCTACAACTGGACTCTGGCAGAGGGGCTCACCATAGTGCCGACCTGCAGCTATATCGACGTCTGGCTTCGCCGCAATGCCGGCTGAGCAGGCCAATCAGGACGCCGCTTTGCAGGCGTGCACCGAGGCCCTGCTGCGGGCCGATGACCGGCGCATGGATTGCCTGCGGGCCGCGCGGGCGCTGGCCCTGCCCGACTGGGCGCTGGGGGCGGGGTTTGTGCGCAACCTCATCTGGGATCACCTGCACCGCAAGCCGGCGCCGACCCCCCTCAACGACATCGATCTTATCTATCTGGACAGTGCTGATCCGACTGGATTGAAGGAGGCCGATCACGAGGCCTGGCTGAATGCCCGACTGCCTGACCAGCGCTGGGAGGTGCGCAACCAGGCCCGCATGCATGTGCGCCAGCAGGTGCCCCCCTTTGGCAGCACTCTGGAGGCCCTCGGACACTGGGTGGAGGTACCCACCTGCATCGGGGTCAGATTGCTGGCAGACGATTCGTTCGAGTGGCTGGCCCCCTACGGCTTTGCCCCCAACTGGTCCCTGCGGGTGGACCCCAACCCGCGCTGTCGCCAGGAGTGCCGGGTCTTTACCGAGCGCGTCAAGGCCAAGGGGTGGCTGCAGATCTGGCCTGACCTTGTCGTGAACTGGCCATGACCGGATTGCAATGTTTCGGCAACCTTGGGCACACTACGAAAAAGCTGTTTGTAACTCAATGGGTTAAATAATGCGCGACTTCTTCTCTCTCGAACGCTGGCTGCCGGGGCTCGCCGCCCTGCTGCAATATCAGCGGGCCTGGCTGATGCCGGACCTTCGCGCTGGCCTCTCGGTCGCGGCCGTGGCGCTCCCCGTGGCCATCGCCTACTCGGAGCTCACCGGGGTGGGGGCCATCGTCGGCCTCTACTCCTGCATCCTGCCCATGGTGGTCTACGCCCTGTTCGGCACCTCCCGTCAGCTCATCGTCGGCCCGGACGCCGCCACCTGCGCCGTCATCGCCGCCGTGGTCACCCCCCTCGCCGCCGGGGACCCCACCCGCCACGGGCAGCTGGTCATGACCATGACCGCCATGACCGGCTTCTGGTGCCTCATCGCCAGCCGCTTCAAGCTGGGGGTGCTGGCGGACTTTCTCTCCCGCCCCATTCTGATGGGGCTGCTCAACGGGGTGGCCATCACCATCATGGTGGGCCAGCTCTCCAAGATCTTCGGCTTCACCTTCAGCGAACGCTATCTGATAGAGCGGATCCTGAACGGCACCAACTACCTTACCCAGACCCATCTGCCCACCCTGGCCATGAGTCTGACCGCCCTGCTCACCCTGCTGCTGGCCAAGCGCTACAAGCCGGCCTGGCCCTCTTCCATGGTGGCCATGGTGGTGACGGCGGCGCTGGTGTGGCTGTTCAACCTCGGCCGTGTCGACATCGCCACCCTGGGGGCCATAGGCTCGGGCCTGCCCGCCTTCCAGATGCCGGAATTCCCCCCCGGCCTGATGCGGGAGCTGGTGCTGCCGGCCCTCAACCTCGCCATGGTGAGCTTCGTCTCCATGATGCTCACCGCCCGCAGCTTCGCCGCCAAGAACGGCTACGAGATAGACGCGGACAAGGAGTTCCGGGCGCTGGGCATGGCAAACCTGGCGGCGGCGGCCTCCCAGGGCTTTGCCATCAGCGGCGCGGATTCGCGCACCGCGGTCAACGATGCCAACGGCGGCAAGAGCCAGCTGGTCTCCATCATCGCCGCCGCCGTCATCGCCCTGGTCACCTTCTACCTGACGGGGCCGCTGCAATACATCCCCACCGCCGCCCTCGGGGTGGTGCTGGTCATGGCCTCCCTGTCGCTGACCGACTTTCGCGGCCTCTGGGCCCTGCGCGACTCGGACCGCGCCGCCTTCTGGCTGGCCCTCATCACCTTCATCAGCGTGCTGACCATGGGGGTCATTCCGGGCATCACCCTCGCGGTCTTGCTGGGGCTGTTCCAGTTCCTGCGCAACGTGATGCGCCCCACCGACCAGCTGCTCGGCATGGATGACGAAGGGGTGGTGCGCACCCTGGGGGACAACGAGCAGGCCAAGGCGATTCCCGGCATCCTGGTCTATCGCTTCAACTCGCCGCTGACCTACTTCAACGCCCCCTACTTCAAGCGGCGGGTGCTGGCGCTGCTGGTGCAGGATCCCCACAGTCCCCAGTGCCTAGTGGTGGACGCGGTGGCCTGCTTCACCCACCAGGACATCAGCGTCATGAGCATGGTGGGAGAGCTGCACAAGGAGCTCAAGCGGCGCGGCATCCACATGGTGATGGCCGGTCGCCACGGCCAGTTGAGCCAGTGGTTCAGGCAGGCGGGGATCCGCGTCGGCGAGGATGGCATCATTCTCTGCCCGGACATGTATCAGGCCCTGCGCATGACCCGCTGCTACCGGGAGCCGGTGTTCAAGGATGACGAGGTGGTGGAGAGCACCACGGACGCCCTGATCACCCGCTGGCCCCAGGACGAGGCCCTGCCCGATTCGGCGCGTCTCACCCACCCCTGCGAGCAGGAGGCCGGCACGACCCCGGTGTGAGGCGCCGCGGCCGGCGGCCCCAACCCGCCGGCCCTCTTCTCTGCCACCAGGATTGCGCCCCGCACCCGCTTGGTGTTAAATGCCCGTCCAGCTGGCCCTGACGAGGGCCACCACCAGCATCTGGATATTCCATGCAGACTCAATCCCACGCCGGGCCGGGCTCCCTCTTCTCCCTGACCTGGCCACTGTTCATCGATCTCGCCCTGCATTTTCTGACCGGGGCCCTCAATACCTTCATGGTGGGTCACGTCTCCTACCAGGGGGTGGCGGCGCTCGCGGTCGGCAACCAGGTGTTCGATCTGGCCATCACCCTGTTCAGCTTCGTCAGCATCGGCACCAGCGTGGTGATCACCCAGTATCTGGGGGCCGGGGACAAGGAGAAGGCCCGGGTCGTCATTCACACCGCCATCGGCTTCAACCTGCTGGTGGGGCTGGTGGCCGCCGTCGGCGTCATAGCCGGGGCCGGCACCATGCTGGCGCTGATGAACCTGCCCGCCCACCTGATGAGCGACGGCAGCCTCTATCTGCAGATCATCGGCCTGTGCCTGCTGCCGGAGGCGGCGGCCCTCTGTCTGGCCGCCACCCTGCGCGCTCACGGCCACACCCGCCAGGCCATGTACGTGACCCTCATCGTCAACCTCATCACCTTCGTCGGCAACCTGCTGCTGCTCTACGGCTGGTTCGGCCTGCCCCAGCTCGGGGTCGCCGGGGTCGCCATCAGCACGGTGGCGGGCCGCATCGTCGGGGTCGTGCTGCTGGTGTGGCTGGTAGCGCGCAAGACCGGCATCCGGCTGCGTCTGCCAGAAATCGTCCGCCCGAGTCGCGCCATGCTGGACAAGGTGCTGCACATCGGCCTGCCCGCGGCGGGGGAGAACCTCTCCTGGATGCTGCAGTTCATGGTGGTGACCGCCTTTGTCGGCCTGCTCGGCGACAAGGCGCTGGCGACCCAGTCCTACTTCTTCCAGATCTGCCTGTTCATCCTGCTGTTCGGCCTCTCTATCGGCCTTGGCAACGAGATCATCATCGGCCATCTGGCGGGAGCCAGACGCTTCGATCAGGCCTATCGCCAACTGATGAAGAGCCTGAAACTCGGCCTCATCGTCACCGCCGTCATCGCCGTCGCCGCCGCCCTGAACGGCCGAGCCATCATCAGCCTGTTCACCGACGACGCGGACATCATCACCCAGGTGGCCCAGCTGTTCCTCATCAGCCTCATCCTGGAACCCGGCCGCACCTTCAACCTGGTGGTGATCAACGCCCTGCGCGCCACCGGGGATGCCCGTTTCCCGCTCTACATGGCGCTCGTCTCCATGTGGGGCATTGCCGTTCCCCTCTCCTATTTCCTTGGTATCATGCAGGGCTACGGCCTGGTAGGCATCTGGCTGGCCCTCGCCTGCGACGAGTGGGTGCGCGGTCTGGCCATGTTCTGGCGCTGGCGCAGTCGTCGCTGGCAAAACAAAATTCTTGTCGAAACATAAGCGGAATCATCATGAAGAAAATCGGACTCTTGTTGACGGCCATCCTGCTCAGCCCGCTCGCCATGGCGCAAACCGCCCCGGCAGCGCCCAAGGCGCAGGCTCCCCAGACCTGGTATGTGGCCCCCATCGTCATCGACGAGACCAGCGAAGCCCAGAAGGCCCTGACCAAGGAGTTCATGGCCCAGATGATCAAGACCATCAAGATCAACGAGTATCAGACCGGCAAGGCGGTGGGCAAGACCAAGGAGCCCAAGTGGCTGATCCGCACCAAGCTGATGCCCGCAAGCACAGAACCGCTGGTCGGCAAGAAGCATGCCCAGGGCCTCACCTACGGCAAGGGCATTCCCACCCAGGAGATCGTCGGCGAGCTCATCATGAACGGCACCCTGGTGGCTCATGTGGGTCAGGGTTGGCGCGAGCCCATCGTCCCGGGCACGCCGGTGGCGGAGAAGATCACCATCGCCAACTACCAGTACGCCATCGGCAACGAGGCCAAGGCGCCGGATCTGGAAGAGCTGGCGGCACAAATAGGCTTCGAGGTAGGCAAGGTGATCGCCCGGGACGGCAAGCCCCTGCCCGAGAAGAAAAAGAAAAAAGAGTAAACACCACGCTCGTTATCCGGAAGGGGCCTCGTGCCCCTTCTTGCTGTCCGCCGCCCGTCCTTTCCCCGTGTTCCCCAGTGCAATAATGTGAACAGGATCCCGGTTTTATCCTCTCCTGCCCACCATTTATCCGCCAATCTGCTTGTGATTCAAACAGTTAAAAATCGACGCCGCCATGGTGCAAAACGATGTCCCCGAATTGGATCCGGATCACGTTTATCTCCCGGGGGAAGGCGTAGCTTGAAGGTCAAGGCACATCAAACGACAACAAGGAGGCTTCATTACATGTTTCCAGAGTACAGAGATCTCATCTCGAAACTGAAGGTCAGTGATGCCCATTTTCAGAAGAAGTTTGACTTGCACAACGACCTGGATGCGGAGATCCAGAAGCTGGAAAAGCACCACGCCAGCGACTACAGCGCCGAGGTGAAGGATCTGAAAAAACAGAAACTTAAACTGAAAGAGGAGATATACGACATCCTCAGACAACATCCAAACTAGACGCCTTGACGAATGCCCGGATAAGCAATTTATCCTCCAGCCCGGCTCGACGCCGGGCTTTTTGTTGTCCGCTCATGAGGATGTGGCACAGAGCTCATCCGGCCGCCTGCGTCGGAACTCGCTGGGCGTCTGGCCGGTGTGGCGCCGGAAAGCCGTGTTGAAGGTGGATTTGCTGTTGAAGCCGGCCTGATAGCAGACAGTGGCCACCGTCTCGTCACTCTCCTGCAGCAGCCGCTTGGCCTCTTCCACCCGATGGCGGTTGAGCCAGTCGTAGAAGTTGCCCCCCGAACAGGCATTGATGGCGCTGGAGGCCTGATGGGTACTCAGGCCGCACAGCTGTGCCAGCTTGCCAAGGGAGAGGGCAGGATCCCGGAAGGCTCCTCGCCCGAGCTCCCCCTCCAGCGCCTCGAACAGGGGTTGCAGCGACTCATCCTGCACCGGCGCCGGCATCCCCTCGGCACCGCGCTCGCGCCCCTCCCCCATGGTGTCCTGCTGGGGCAGCCGGGCGTGGGCCAGCACCAGCAGCAACAGATAAGCGGTGACGGGGGCCTGCAAATACACCGTTGAGAGCGGCCAGCCAAGCCAGCTCAGGGCGATACGGCCGAGCAGCAGGAGGGCGACCAGCAGTTGCAGGCCCTGCAACTGGTTGACCCAGGCGCGCAGCGCCGGCTTGCGGCTGACGACCCCGAGGCGCTGCTGCTGCCACCAGTAGGCCAGCCCCAGCAGGGCGATGCAGGCCAGATAGCGGTTGCCATAGAGGGTCATGCCGGGCCACAGGGCCTCCTCCTGGCTGCCAAGCAGGATCCAGCGAACCTTCTCGTTGCCAGGCAACAGCCAGTAGGGCAACGCCAGGGCAGCCACCAGCAGCAGGGGCAACCCGTGCACCAGCCGATCGCGCCAGCGAGCGAGCACCCCCTCCCCCTGCACGGCCCTGATATAGCCGTAGAGACAGAACGGCAGCATCACCACCAGGGGATCGATCAGCTTGAGCAGATGGGGCCGGGCCAGAAACCACTGCTGCTGGTGATAGAGATACTCCAGCGCCTGCAGACCGCTCAGGGCCAGCAGGGCCAGCAGATAGCCGGCGGCGGTATCCCGACGCGTGCGCCGCAACCATCCCACGTTCGCCAGCACCAGCATGCCGGCCAGACCCAGACTGAGCACGGCGGCCATATTTTCCCACTGCATAACACTCCTCCTGCAAGTACGGCTCCATCGAGACACACCTGTTCATCCTTGTTTTTATTTGGTTTTTCATTCCATGACCGATTCCATCCAGTCGGGCGACCCGAGGGGAGGGCTGCGCTTGAATAGCTGCTGCATCGACCGAAAGGAAACAAAACATTAACAAATCAACACCACAGAAGGAATCAAGATGCGAACCCCTCTTCCTCTTTCCCTTTCCCTGCTCGGCACTCTGGTACTGGCCGGCTGTCAGGATAACGACAGCCAGCCGGATCCCGCCCGCCACTACGACGTCACGCTCACCTACACGGAGCAGGGGGTGCCCCACATCAAGGCGAGCAACTATGCCAGCCTCGGTTTCGGATCCGGATACGCCCACGCCGAGGAGAACCTCTGCACCCTGAGCGAGCAGATCATGAAGCTGCGGGGAGAAAAATCCCGCTGGCTGGGCGCCGGTGAGCAGCAGCGCAACCTGCTCTCGGACCTGGGCTATCGCTCCCTGGATCTGCAGACTCAAGCCACCACCCTGTATGAGAAGCTGGCCCCGGAGGCGAAGGACCTCATCGAGGGCTATGTGGCGGGCTTCAATCACTCGCTCACCGAGCGGGCCGGTCCGGCAGACTACCCCTCCCCCTGCCGCGGGGCCGAGTGGGTCGAACCCATCACCCCGGTCCAGCTGCTGGCCTATCACCTGGATCTCGCCCAGCTGGCCAGCGGCCGCAGCTTCATCAGCGCCATGGCCAGTGCCCAGCCCCCCGTCGGCGCACAGGCGCGTGCCACCCTGCCGGCCCCCGCACAGGATCCCGTCTCGCTGCTGACCTCGGAGGGGATCGGCAGCAACGGCTGGGCGCTGGGAGCGGATCGCACCAGCAACGCCACCAGCCTGCTGCTCGGCAATCCCCATTTCCCCTGGGATGGCGAACTCAGGTTCTATGAACAGCATCTGCAGATCCCGGGCGAGCTCAACGTGACCGGTGCCACCATGATGGGCTTTCCCGCCATCCTGATCGGCTTCAACGAGCGGCTCGGCTGGACTCATACCGTCTCCCAGTCCAAGCGGTTCACCCTCTATCAGCTCACCCTGGACCCCGCCAATCCGCTGCGCTACCGCTATGGCGACCAGTGGCGAGAGATGAGCCAGAAAGAGATCACCGTACAGGTACGGCAGGCCGACGGCAGCCTGCAGCCTTATGTCCAGATGCTCTATGCCAGCCATTTCGGCCCCGTGGTCAACCTCGCCTCCCTCTCTCCTGCCCTGGGCTGGACCAGCAGCAGCGCCATCAGCTTGCGCGATGCCAACGTCGGCAACTACCGGATGCTGGAGCAGTGGCTGGCCATGGCCAAGGCGCAAAGCACCCCGGCCTTCTTCGATGCGCTGGCCGAGCATCAGGGCGTGCCCTGGGTCAATACCCTGCTCATCGACAAGACGGGCCAGGCCAGCTACGTGGACGCGACCCAGGTTCCCCGCCTCGGCGCCAAGGCCGAAGCCTGGTGGCGCGCGGCCTCCCAAAGCCCGCAACTGGCTCCCGTCTGGCTGGATGGCGAGGGCAGCGTGCTGCTGCCAGGCAACGACCCCGACTTCGAGTGGGTCGACAGCGGCCTGACCCGCACCCCCGGAGTGATCCCGCTGAGCCAGGCCCCGCGCCAGACCCGAAGCGATTACGTCTACAACGCCAACAGCAGCCACTGGCTGACCAACCTGACTGAACCGCTGGAAGGCTATTCCATCCTCTACGGGCCGGAGCGGACGGTGCGCAGCCCGCGTACCCGCTACAACGCCCAGCTCATCAGCACCCCCGAGAGCATGGGGCTGACCGGTGCCGATCGCCGCTTCACCCTGCAGACCCTGCAGGGAGTGGTGACCCACAACGGCGCCCTGTTTGCCCGCGAGCTCAGGGAGCCTCTGCTGGCCCGCTGCCAGGCGCACCCGCTGATCCAGCTGGACGCTGGTCCTCTGGATCTGACCCCGAGTTGCAAGGCTCTCGCCAACTGGGATGGCGAGTATCAGCTGGAGAGCCGGGGCGCCCACCTGATGCGCGAATGGCTGACGGCGTTTCGCACCAGCGGACACAGAGACATCCAGGATGCCCTGTTTGCCATCCCCTTCGATCCGGCCAGGGCCGCCACTACCCCAAGCGGACTGGCCCCCTGGAGCGGTGCCCCTGATCAGGATCCCGCTCTGCTGGCGCTGGCTCGGGCCCAGCAGCGCTTGCAGGCGGCCGGTATCGCGCCGGATGCCGAACTCGGTGCGCTGCAATTCGTGCAAAAGGCCGCCGGCTTGACCCCGATCCCGCTGCCTGGAGGCAATTCGTTCGAGGGGCTGTTCAACATGGTGCAAACCAACATGCCTTCGCGCAGCACCTCGGATTTCGCCAACATTGTGACCGGCAAGAGTGTGGCAGGCACCACGCTGCGCAGCCTGGATGACGACGGTGACGGCCAGCCCGAGCTGCGCTATCGCGCCAACTACGGCTCCAGCTTCGTGCTGGCCCTGCAGTTCGATGCCACGGGACCCAGAGCGGAACGCTTCCTGAGCTATGGCCAGTCTCACGATCCCGAAAGTCCCCACTTCACGGATCAGACCGAGCTGTTCGCCCGCCAGCAGTGGCAGCCCATGCGCTTTACCGATGAAGAGATAGCGGCCCATCAGGAACGTACCCTGCACCTCAAGGTGCCGCGTGTGACCCAGCCCTGATCCCGACGTCCTTGTTCATGCCATCCAAAGCGGGCCATTGGGCCCGCTTTTCTATCCGGTCATCCCCCTGATCTGATGATCTGACCGCGAGCAGCCTCTGTTCTGCGTTCACCACGCCAGCGGCATCGACCCCCCCATCATGGGAGACAAGAGAGGATTGCCGCACGGGGCAGGAATCGTTATCTTGCCCTCTTCACAGGAATCGCCACAGCACAAGGACCCGGACATGCCGACTCTCGCCAGCATACATCTCTACCCCATCAAGTCGACGGCAGGCATGCCACTGGCCCGCGCCCTGGTGACCCAGGAGGGGCTCGCCGGGGATCGCCGCTACATGGTGGTCAAACCGGATGGCAGCTTCATTACCGCCCGTACCCACCCCCAGCTGCAACTGGTCGTCGCCACCCCGGTGGAGGGCGGCCTCCTGCTGCGCTATCCGGGGTACGA
>ENA-OWLM01000818-OWLM01000818.1-metagenome-genome-assembly--contig:-NODE-818-length-11717-cov-3.327474_pt1 | contig 11717 bp, 6 predicted proteins | sample MGYA00245349_ERZ651102 | MGnify/ENA primary metagenome ERZ651102 (study PRJEB26857, sample SAMEA4031759) | metagenome | biome: human; feature: oral; material: saliva | place: Philippines | collected 2014 | study... | reverse complement strand
CTGGGAAGAACTGGCCAGGGAAGGGGAGCGCTTTGCCTCCCGGGCCGAGCAACTGCAGCAGCGCGAGGCCCACCTGCTTAACCGCGAGCGTGATCTGCAGGAAGGCCTGAAGCTCGCCACTACGCAACTCGAGGCCACGGAAGAACGGCTAAAAGCGGTCGAAGCGCAAGTGCGCCAGCGCGATCAAGCCCTGGCGGCGGCCCAGGCAAGCCTGGCCGACTCGCGCGGCGCCTGCCAGACGCTTCTAGAGGAAGCGGATGCGATGCGCGAATTGCACGCGCAGGCGCTTGCCACGCGGGATTCGCGCCATGCCGCCCATGAGCGCCGCTGGCTGAACGAACTGGACGCGGAGCGGGGCGCAGTCAAGCGCCTGCAAGCGCGGCTGGATGACCTGCAAGCAGCAAGCCTTCGACAAACCGAGGAACTGCGGCAGGCCTTGGCGACCGCACAGGAAAAGCAGCGCGCGGCAGAACAGCTGGCGCTGGCGCAGCGGACCCAGGCCCAGGCCGACCTGCGCCAAAGCGAAGACCGGGCCTTAGCGGCCGAACAAGCGTTGCAGGCCAGCCAGGCGCGCGAATCGGACCTTAACAACCGACTGGCCGCCTCGACAGCGCAAGCCAGCGAGCTGTTCTTGCAGCTGAAATCCCGGGACGAGCAATTCGGCGACCTGGCGCGTCAGCTGCTGGCCCTGCAACAGCCGGCCGGACCCGATGCCACGCCGCCGCAGACATAGGCGGCACGGCACGAACTTGTGGCGCGTGGGTTTGAATCCACGCGCCACTATGGTTTGGGAGAATCCGTTGATCAGGAAAACCCCTGTTCGTCGGCGTACCTGAGCAGTTCGGCGTTGGTCTCGATGTTCAGCTTGCGCATTGCGGATTGCTTCTGCGTGCCGATGGTGGCGACGGAGCGATGGAGCCTGCGGGCGATTTCGGTCACGGACAGGCCGGCCGCAAACATTCGGACAACTTCCAGTTCCTTCGGCGATAGTCCCTTGGTCTTGCCGGCCCGGCCCATGGTCACATCATTGTGGCTAAGCCGCTGGCTGATGGTCTCCGACAGAATGGTCTCTTTCTCAGTCAAGGCGCGCACGCAGATTGCCACCAGGACGTCGATGGGTTCTTCCTTGCTGACGATGCCGACCACCCCGACTTGCCGCAACTGATTGAGGATGCCGCTGTTCGACAGCATGGTGAACACCACGATGGGAATGTGCGGAAACATGCGCTGTAAACGCTGGATGAGGCGCAAACCATCTTCGTCGGGCGACGTGGATCGCATCGAAAAATCGGTAACGATCAGATGGCAGGAGTGCTCCTGTATGGCCGTGACCAACTCCAGACCGGATCGGGCTGTGGCGACTACTTCGAATCCAGGGATTTCATTGAGCGAATCAGCTAGCGCGAGCGATATGACTGGGTGATCGTCCGCAACGATAATGCGCACATTCTGGCCAAACGGCAGTTTGCTCATGGATGGGTCATCCAGTATGCAATCATTCGAGCCTGGTGAGTCCTGCGGGGGGGAAACCTGTCCGGCCAGCGGAAGTTGGTTCGTGGGCCGATCCAAGCAAGGGGCGCCAGGATGCTCAGTGCTTCCTTCGTTGACCATTTTATGTCCAAACTCAGCTGAAAAGGCTAGAAAAAACGGACGAGGTTCTGCGATCAATTTCTGCGCCAAGGGCGTAGAAATCGCGTGAATCTAACGCTTTGTTTGATCTATCCGAATAGAAAAATTTCGAAAAATATATTTACATCAACGGTGTGCTGAGCCAAAGAGGCGGCCACGGGCCGCCCCAGCCAAGCTGACAAGCCAATTTCTGGTTCTTTCTTGTTTAGATAGTCAGCCGCTCATACATTCGCCACCATGTCCCGCAGCAGCTTCAGCACGTCCTGGCCTTCCGCCTGGGCGGTGGTGTCGAAGCCATCGCTGCGCAGCATAGCCTCCAGCGCTTCCAGCCGCGCAGTCAGCGTTGTCATCTGCATGACGCTCAGCGCGCCGCGCATCCTGTGCAGGATTCTTGCAAGCTGCCGCAGATCGTCCGATTCCAGCGCGTGTTCCATTTCAGCGAGATCGGCCTCCATCGTGCTGACGAACAATGCCCGGTACTTGGCAGGAACGGCCGGAGGGGCGCCCGGCTCGGGCGTTGTCGACAGCGGAAGCGCTGCAGGTTCGGCTACCGCGCCGGAGGGCGTCCCGCAGCCCTGGAGGTGGCGCAGCAAGGTGCTCAGGCTTATGGGTTTGACTAGCCAGGAGGTCATCCCCGCGGCCAGGCAGCGTTCTTCTTCTTCGCGCATCGCATTGGCCGTGAAGCCGATGATGGGGATGGTGGCGCCCCTGGCTCGCAGCTCACGCGCCAGTTCGTAGCCATTCATTTGCGGCATGTTGACGTCGGTCAGCACCACGTCGTATTTCGACAGCCCCCAATACATGAGCGCCTCTGATCCGTCCGAAGTCAGGGTGACTTCGCACCCCAGTTGTTCGAGCTGCTGCCGCAGTGTGGCCTGGTTGATCGGGTTGTCTTCAGCGACTAGTACCGACAGGCCCAGAGGGGCGAAGCCGGCGGGTCCCGATTTGACCAACAACGAGGATTCGCCCCGTACGGCGGCCAGAATACCGGCGGCGATATGGTCGATGCTGGTGATGACCCTGATCGTGCGCGCGGAAGTCTGTTTGTCGACAGCGCTTGCCAGCACGTGACGACCCGGCCAGTTCAGGACTTCAAGGCTGCTGTCGTACAGCACATCCAGCAGCACATCGTCGGGCGTTCCCGCAGCGAGCGGGTCCGGCGCCGGGGCTGCCTTCGCGCCCCAGCGCTTGAGCCACTGGCAGACGTTGTCGGTCAACTCATGGTGAGGACTGCGGACAAGGACGCTGATGTCGCTCAGGTCCGGCGCTTTGGCCGGCTGGCCAGTTACCACCGGCAGCGCCAGTTCCAGCGAAAAGCTGCTGCCCAGACCGAGTGCGCTGGTGACGCGGATTTCGCTGCCCATCAGCTTGGCCAGGCGGGCGCATATGGATAGGCCGATGCCTGCGCCGCGCACCGTATGAGACGTGCTGTCGATCTGGTGAAAGGGAACGAAAAGCCGCGCCTGTTCTTCCTTGCCGATGCCAACACCCGTGTCGACGACCTGAAGAATCAGGTGTGTCTTGTTCTCCTGCACGCTGGACACTCCCAGGCGCACGATCACGTGCCCGGAGTGGCTGAACTTGATGGCGTTGCTCAAGAGGTTGCTGAGAATCTGCCGGATGCGCACCGCGTCGCCGGTCATCCATTCCGGCACGGCGACGTCCACGCAGGAAAACAGCAGCAGGCCTTTCTGGGCCGCCGTCGCGGCATAGGAGTTGGTGCAACTTTGCACGAGCTCGCGCGGGTTGAAGTCGACGGATTCCAGCACAAGCTGATCGGTTTCGATCTTGGTGATGTCCAGGATGTCGCTGATAAGCTGCAGCAGGATCGCCGAAGAACTCTGCATGCGCTCCAGATGCTGGCGCTGATTGCTGTCCAGCCTGGTCAGGCTCATTAGCTCCAGTGTTCCCAGCACCCCGTAAAGCGGCGTGCGGATTTCATGGCTCATCGTGGCAAGAAATGTCGACTTGGCTTCGCTGGCCTTGTCCGCTTCCCGTTTGGCGTCGGCCAGCGTCTGTTCAATGACGGCGCGGGCGCTGATATCGGAAAACGCGCACAGCACCACGTCCTGATTGTTGTACCGCGTTGGCGCATAGGCGACGTAGAGCGGCCGGCCGTCGGTGGCCTGGAAGCTTGCTATCGTGCCGGGGCCAGTGGCGCCCAGCACCTGGCGCAGGAACAGATTCGTTTCCGACGAATTGTCCAGCTGTCCGCCAACTTCAGCTTCCAGCCATTGCAGGGCCAGGCCGTTTCCGAACACGACGTTGCCGGCCGGGCGGGAAAGCACACATAGGGCGACGGGGGCGGTTTCAATCATCGTCCGGCTGAATTCCTCTTTTTCGACGATATCGCGCTGGGCCTTCAGCGCCGGCGCGATGACCTGGCGGTTGTACCAGCGGGAAGAAACGATGCCCGTGCCCAGGCTTAGCAACAGCAGCGCACCCACAAGCGCCGGCACCCAGAGGTTGTCCTGGAAAAAGGCGCCATAGCTCACGCGGTACACCCCGGACCATACGCCGGAAGAGTCCGTGATGCGCAGCACGATGCCATCAGCCGTATACCGCAGTCCGTCCTGGGACAGAATGGGTTCAGGCCCTTCGCCGAGCAGCAAGCCTTCGTTTCGGTGCGACAGCCAGAATCCGCCATGTAGCGGGCGCCGCATGGTCTTTTCGAACAGGTTGATCCGCTGGCTGTTGAACTGCGTGGCTGCGTACACCGCGGATGGAGAGCCCTGGCTGTTGCTCCAGACGGCCTGGGGCATATCGGCGTAGATAAGCCCGAGCATGCTTCCAGACAGCGCTTCGGACCTGAACCAATGGACGCGGTTTGCCGCAGCGGCTTCATTGCCGCCCGGCACGTCCAGGTCGATCAGGCGCTGGTGCGCCGCCTTCAAGCGGCGCAGTTCGGCCCGCACCGAGTCCGTGACCGCCAGATACGTACGAAAGTCCAGTTGGTCGAAGCCGGAAGGGGCCCCGACCGCAGGAACGCTGAGGCTGAGGCTGTCGGATTCATTGATCAGGAAGATTGGCGAGGCGTGGTAATAGGAAGACGCCCAGAAGCTTGCGTAGAAATTTGCTACGAATCCGCCCAGGTTCGCCAGCCTGCGGCCGGCTGTCGAGCATACCGAAGTATCCTCGCAGCCTAGCGAGAAGGGCATTTCCACCGTCGAACGCTGTCCTTCGAAGATACGCATGCTGTAACGTTCCGGCACGGCCGCCGCCCGCAGGGAGACTCCCGCGGGTTCGCCTTCCAGGGGCAGGGCAGAGTTCTTCGAGCGCAGTTTGCCAAGGAATTCCTCCTGGGCGTGGATGTAGCCGATGAAGATGGAGAATCCCTGGGTCAGCCGCTCGCGTTCTTGGTCGACGATCCGGTTCAACCCCCAGTAAAGTGCTCCCACCAGCACCACAGCGAAGGGAAGGACTCCGAAAAGGACGAAATTCAACCAGCGCGACGTGCGCGTGATTCTGGTGAAAGGGGTGTCCTGCTTGCCCATGGCCGTCTGCTCAGGATTGCCGCAGATCCAGCGACTGCCGCTCCAGGGCCAGCAGTTCGCTGAAGCCTGCAATGTCGACGGCGGCGGAAATCAGGAAACCCTGGGCGCAGTCGCAGCCGATGCGGCGAAGGAACTCCAGGTCCTTGCTGGTTTCTACGCCTTCGGCCGTCACCTGGAGGCCCAGTTGACGGCCGAGCTGCACGGATAACACGAGCGCCGCGGCCCGGCCTTCGTCATTGGCCGCGCCGCTGACGAACGCACGGTCAATCTTGAGCTCGGTGAAGGGCGTGGAAATTAGGCTGTACATGGAGCTGTATCCCCTGCCAAAGTCATCCTGGGCAAGCCCGAATCCTTTCAAGCGCAGCCGGCTTGCTCCCATATAGTATTGGCCTTGTATGGTGGTTGTCCCGTCTTCGAGCAGTTCGAAGGATATTTCCTGTGGCGCGACCCCCTTGGACAGGACAATTTGCTCGAGTTCGTCGGGCAATTCCGGGGCGTCGAGGAGTTGGGTGGGAAGGTTGACCGACACCGGCATGCGATATCCCTGCTGGCGCCAGCGCAGATGCGCCTCCAGGGCGTCCTCGAGCATCCGCAAGAGCAGGTGTTTGTCCAGGCCATGCCGTTGCACGGCGGACAGGAAGGACCCTGGCAGCATGAAACCGAAGTCCGGGTGTTGCCAGCGGACCAGCGCCTCGGCGCCGACGATCCGTCCGCTTGCCAGGGCCTTTTTGGGCTGAAACCATGCGCGCAGCTGGCCTAGCTTCAGCGCGTGTTCGAGCGAACTCCGGTCAAATATGGTGCTGTTGTCAGCCTGGAGCAGGGGTTTTGGGGGGTCTAGACGGCTTTGGCGAAGCTGGCTGGCAAGTTGCCTGGCGTGGTCGGCGGTCAGGGGCTTTGAGAATGCGCCAAGCACGGCAAGGCCCTTTTCCTTGGCCATCAGCGCGACGCTGTTCATGATCCGGCGGGGGCATGCCGACACGATCGCCAGCATGGGGTTGTGACGCAGCCTGGCAAGCCGGTCGATGAACTGGACCCCGTCCATGCCAGCCATGTTCAGGTCCATCAGCACCAAATGGTAGGCCTGGAGCCCGATCATGTCCAAAGCTCTCTCTGCCGACGACGCCACGTCCGCCAGGCCGAATCCTTCCGATTCCAGCAAATCCGCCAGATGCACGCATTGGAAGGGATGATCGTCCACAATCAGGATTCGGTAGTCGGACAGCTTCTTCATCATGTGAATTCCTTTAGGGCGATTAGCGCGTCGCGCAGGGCGGAAATCGGCAATGGCTTGAGCAACACCGTGGTGATGCCCGCATCGACGCTACGCCGCATGTCGTCTGTGAACGCGTTGGCGGTGATCCCTACGACAGGACGCTTATAGCCTCGGGCGCGCAAGGCGCGGGCAAGACCGTAGCCGTCCAGTTCCGGCATCTGCAGGTCGGTCAGAATGGCGTCGAAAACCGACAGGTCGGGACAATTCAGTGCCGCCTTGCCGTTTACGGCCGTGACAACCGAACAGCCCAGGTGTTCAAGTTGTTCCTGCAGAATCTGCCGGCTGATCGGATTGTCTTCCGCAACCAGCAAATGCATGTCCAGGGCGTCGCCCGACGTTCGGCGTTCCAGCGTGACCTTGGCGGCCACGCCGTCTTGCGCAAGGCGCACCGCGGCAACGATGCTTGTCAGGCTATGCGCGTTGGCTATCCATCCATTGCGCCCCCGTTCTGTCCGCGGGCCGACTCCCGGCGGCTGCGCAATGACCCGGGCTCCGACCCAGGGCGCCGGATTGGCAGTATGCGGCCAGGCATCCACGAGCACGCCGCCGTCGAGCGGGCAATCGAGCGCCGACCGGTAAGGGATGGCCACCGCGCCCCGCAGACGCAGCCATTGGCACAGGTTGTTGACGACGTCGGTCACGGCGCCGCGCACGAATACGGGCGTCGGGTCGAGCCGTATCGCCATGTCCGATTGCGGTTCGGCTCCCAGGGGCAGCGTCAATTCCAGCGACATGCTGGTCCCGAGGCCGGGTTCGCTGACGGCGGTAAGCGTGCCGCCCATGATCTCGGACAGCCGGCGGCTGATGGCCAATCCCAGGCCTGTTCCGGGCACGGCCTGGGAGCGTCCGCTTTCGGTCCGAAAGTAGGGCTCGAATACCTGCGCATGATGCTCCGGAGGAATGCCCATGCCCGTATCCGCCACCTGGAACTTCACGGTGACGGCGCGCGCGTCCCGTTTGAGGGTCTGCAGGCGCAGCACGACATGGCCGGAACTGGTGAACTTGATTGCGTTGCTGACCAGGTTGTTCAGGATTTGCCGCACGCGGGTTACGTCGCCGCGGACTGCGGCCGGCGTCGCGGCGTCCGGCAGGGCGTAGATGCGCAGGCCCTTGGCGTCCGCGCGGGCGGCGTAGCTGCTGACGACGCTGTCCAGCAGTTCCGACGGCGAGTATTCGACGGACTCAAGTTCGAGGTAGCCTGCCTCGATGCGTGAAAGGTCCAGCGTGTCATTGATGGTGCACAACAACGTCGCCGAGGACTGCTGCATGGTGTCCAGGTATTGCTGCTGTTGTTCGTCCATGGCCGTGAGGCTCAGCATTTCCAGCGTGCCCAGGATACCGAACAGGGGGGTCCGAATTTCGTGGCTCATCGTGGTGAGGAATTCGGTTTTTGCCTGGTTCGCGGCGTCGGCGTGCAGTTTGGCCTGGGTGATGGTGCGTTCGACCCGCTTGAAGGCGGTGATGTCGCTGATGCTGCACAAGATGGCGTCTTCGCCCTGGAACATGATGGAGGCGAAGGTCAAATAGACGCAGCGGCCGTCGTGCAGGACGAATTCGCGGCCGGTGTAGCTGTCATTCGGGGCGAGCAGCTTGGTCAAGAGCTCGAAATCCCCCAGCAGCCACTCCCTTGCCTGTTCGTTCGAAAGCAGGGGGGTGCCGTCGTTGCGACGCAGCAGGCATAGGCCAACCGGCGCGACCTCCACAAGCCTGCGATTGAGCGCAACGCTATCGGCCAGCGCCTGATACTGCCTGAGCGCCGGCGCGACGAGCTTTCTTTTGATATGGCGGATCCCGAGGATGACGGCTGCGAACAGGACCATCGCCCCGGCGAGTGTTGCCTGGATCTGGTAGGCGGTGTCGCCAAGAATCCGGTTGACCGGCGTGAAGTAGACCAGGCGCCAGCCTGCATCGCCCATCGACTTGTTCAGCGCCACAAAGCGCGGCAGCAGTCCCTTGTTCAACCAGCCGAAGGCGTCTTCCTTGCTGGCTCGATGGTCCAGGGCCGGCAGGAGCGGCGCCGCGGCAGGGCTGTACATGACCGGCGCGTCGTTCTGGTCGAACAAGGCGTAGCCGCCTCCAGGAAAGGACGTCCCGTCAATCGCCGCGCCAAAGTTGCCGAGACTCAGGCCGATCCAGCCGGCCTCGGCGTTGGAGGGGTCCACGGGCGTGTATAGGTAAAGCTGGTTCGCGGGATCCATGGGCGGCTTGAGCCAGACAATGCGGCTGGCGCCCCCCGCGGGCGCGCTGGGGTTCTGGGAGGCCAGTGCGCCCGCGATCCAGGACTGCGTTGCCGCGTCCATGTGCGGCGAGGCCTCGGCAGCAAGCTGGCCGACGAGCGAGGTCCGGCCGGAGCGCAGCGACGTGAACAGCAACTGCGTGCGCGCGAGGGCGATGTCGTTCAGGTCGCGGGGCGTGAGGATCAGTGCCCAGTCGTAGGCGTTGGTTTCCTCGTGCAGGGGGAGGACCTGGATCTGCCGCGTATTGCCAAAGTAGGTGGGCGTCTCGGATGTGGGCGCGTGGTCGGTGTTCTGGACAGACGAGGATGCGAGGGAGCGCAGGAGGCTCTCGCGTTGGTCAAAAAACAGCTGCGCGTTGTAGGCCGCGGCGTTCATTTGCCGGCGGTACGTGGAGACAGTGTTGGCGAAAGACCAATACAGGAAAAAAATCGCGCCCGCGACGATGCACGCCAGCAGCGCTGCCGCGAAGAAATGCAGCAGCAATGACGGCGCACGCGGGGCAGACTGAACGTCCTGCGCGAGAACTCTTGATTGCTTTCCAAACATGCGCCCATCGTAGGTTTGGGCTTGATGGCTGGATATAAGAAACTTTTGAAAGCGCGTGAATTCCCCGAAATGGCCGAAGGCTGCGCCGGGAGGCTTACACGCCGCCATGCGAATAAGATTTTTATGATGGAACAACGAATCCGTCGTTCCTACACTCCTGACCCAGCGCTACGCCATGGCCTACGGTCTATCGGCCGTTCCCAGTCGCAGCCGTCACATCCCGGGCGCCACATCTCGGGCACCACATCCCGGCCGCCAATTCCCGGGCGTCACATCCCAGTCGTCACATCCAGGTCGTCATATCGAGGGCGAGCCCATTTCAAAAGGCATATGAACGCTATCTATTCGGGCGAAACCGCCAAGCTCCTCAGCGAGCCTCTCAGAATCCAACCTGTGCTGGACGCCACTGGCGCCGTGCGCGAAATGGCGCTTGTGGGCGGATGGATGAACCGCGCGCCCACTGGTCTTACGAATCATGCCTCCGCAGACGCGTTGCGCATGGCGGGGAGCATGTTCCGGGCTGCCGGCTGCATGGCGCCCCTGACGATGGACCATCAGCTCGACGTGTACTCTGAAGTCAGGCTCCCCGAGCAGCTCTGCCACGACCTGCGAATCGGAGCGGTCGAGGGCGATCTGTTGCATGAAATCAGCAATGAATCCGACCGCACCCTGCCCATTTACCCCTGCGCCAAAGTCATCTACAACGTCCCGCTCAGCGATCGCCTGGTCGAAGGCGCAAGCCTCTTTCAGCTATACCGCGAATTCCGCCCGGCGTTGCGTGTCCGCCTGCTGCCAAGCTCGGCAAGCGGCGAGGACATGCAATTCGGGGCCATAAGAGGGGTGGGCATCAGGGTTGCGGTGCCAGACGGCATCAGCCGCAACCGCACTTTGCAGGAGCGCTTTTTCTGCCTGCTGGGACATGCTTCGCGCAAGGGCCTCAAAGTGCTGGCGTGCGACATCACCGTCATCGAAGACTTCAATTGGCTGCGGGCGCAGCCCGACGTGCTGTTCCAGGGCGAAGCATTGTCCATCGCGCTAAGCATCGAATACGTCCAGGACTGGATTAGCGGGGCCGGATCCGATTGGAGGGCCTTTCACCTGGGCGCATGAAACCGCCAGTCCCGCCGGACGGCGACCGCGCCCGCCCAGCCGCGCACCGGCCTTGCCGAACCGATTAAAATCGGCGCATGCTTCCCACTCAAGTCATTCTGGCGCTGCTCGTCCTGCAGCTGGCGCTTGCCATACCGCTGTTCGCCGTCGTCATCCAGCTGCTGCGCTGGCTCCATTGGTGCTTCATGGCCAATCCGCTGTCGCGCGGAGACCGGCCGCAATTCACCGGGCCCGTGCTGGCGCTGGTCTTCAGCGCGCTGGCCGCGACCGACTTCCTGTCGTTCGAGCCCTTTGTGACGATGTCGGCGATGAATCCCATCCCTGAAAGCGGCCGCGCCTACTTTACGGTGGCCATGCTGGCCCTGGCGGTCTGGAGCTGGGCCTACGCTGGCACGATACGAAACCGCGTCCGCGCATTGCTGGGCGCGGCCTGAACATTGCATCCCTGACGCCCCCCCTGCGGCGGGCAGCAGGGAACGGATAATGTTCCCGCACAGCTCCCTGGTTTTCGGATACATTCGACGGCAGCGCGGTGGCGCACGGGGCGGGCGGCCCGCCAGACCTCATCCACCGCAATCCACGGCGGCAGTCTTGCCAGGAGCAGCGGGTGATCCCACGCCAGTCAGTCGATATAGCCCGAGTGCTGCTAGTCATCGTCATGCTTTTGGCGTTGATGATAGGCAGCCTGTACATCCTTCAACCGTTCCTGCCTGGCCTGATCTGGGCGACGACCATTGTTGTCGCCACCTGGCCCGTGCTGCTGGCCATCCAGCGCCGATGCGGCGGGCGGCGGTGGATCGCCACCGTGGCGATGCTGCTGATTTTGCTCTTCGTGATCGTGCTGCCGCTTTATCAGGCCATTTCCACGCTGGCGCTGCACGGCGGGGTGATCATAGCGGCAGTCAAGAGCCTGCCCGAGTACGCCTTGCTGGCGCCGCCCGGATGGATCAAGAGCATTCCGCTGGCCGGGCCCAGAATCGCCCAGGAATGGCAGACGCTGTCTGACGCGGGCGCAGGCGGCCTGCTGGCGCGCCTGGAACCCTATCTGACCACCGCTGCGCATTGGCTGCTCAGCCATGCCGCCATCGTGGGCGTGTTCGTGCTGCACATGGCGGTGACTATTATCATCGCCGGCATTTTGTACAGCCAGGGAGACCTGGCCGCCGATTTCGTGCGCAGGTTCTCCAACCGGCTGGCGGGGCAGCGCGGCGTGGCGGCCGTCCGGCTGGCGACGGCTGCGATCCGGGCCGTGGCGCTGGGCATCGTGGTGGCCCTGATGGTGCCGCTGATGACCCAGTCGCTGCGCCCGACGCGGGTGCGCATCCGCCGGCCCGGCGCCGTGCTGCGGCTGATCTGGCGGGTGTTCGTCGACGTGGTGCAGTCGAACTTCCAGGTGGCCTGGCGCGTCTGGCTGTACGGCAGCCATCC
>ENA-OWLM01000808-OWLM01000808.1-metagenome-genome-assembly--contig:-NODE-808-length-11807-cov-6.042291_pt1 | contig 11807 bp, 20 predicted proteins | sample MGYA00245349_ERZ651102 | MGnify/ENA primary metagenome ERZ651102 (study PRJEB26857, sample SAMEA4031759) | metagenome | biome: human; feature: oral; material: saliva | place: Philippines | collected 2014... | reverse complement strand
CTCCTCTTTTTATTTGAATAAATAATAACAATAATAATATAAACAGATAGCCACTAAAAGAAATTAATCTTCTAGTGGCTCAATGTAACAATACCCAAGATGATGCCATTTTTCTGCATATGCATAGCATTCATCGTATGTTCCGACAAAGTAAAGGTCGTTATTATCCCAAATATTACATTCAGTTACATATAATCAGTATTTCATAAAATATCACTACTTTTTTAATCAGTATGTTCTAATAACATACTATAAAATAAACGATACATAATAAAATAAGGCTAAAACTATTTTTAACAATAAAACAAGAGTTTAGCCTTAAAAACCATAAAATTAACAAAAAACTTTTTCTTTTATTACCAATGTAAAACAGAAATTATTCCGCCGGCGGAGAAAATCACACTAAAAACGAAATAAAAACTGTTCTAAAACAATACAAACTAAAACTCAAATAGTGGTTCAACCTCATATCCAAGTTGTTCAACTAGCCATTGTTCAATAATTGATAAATCTACTTTTGGCTCAAATAAGAAATGATAGTTTACAAGTGCAAAGTTATGATTTGTGTAGAATTCGTCTTTGAATATTAAATCTGCAAGTACAGTAACTTCATCTCTATTTTCAGCCTCAATTAATACAGCACCTCCGTGCATTCTTACCATTCTCATATTATCAACTCTCCTTTTTTTTAATTAAACAAAATATAAAATAAACAAAAAAGACAGTTTATAGACTTGTCTAGGTCTAACAAAACTAAAATTCATTTTCTAAGAAATATAAGTATTGGTTTTTAGTACCGTAGAAATATGAACCAGTTAAATTTTTTGCACCATTTTTAACTATATTTGTATTTACAGGTAAATCATCATTGTTGATGTCAAAGTAAATAGTAGATTGAGTTCCATTATCTTCAAAAGTTAAAATACCTAAAACCATTAAACTCTCAAATTGGTCTTCATCTACCCAGTCTTTTAATCTCCAGAATTTCATAACTTGCTTTCTCATTTTATCAACTCCTTTATTAACTTTAACTAAATAATAACCAGTACATAAATTTTTCTTGATGTATTTGTCACAATCACCAAGACTACCAATAAATAACAAAATATCTTCCACATATAATCTATACATAACAATCTCCTTTCAGAAAAACAAGAGTTTAAAGCTCCTGTTTTCCTGTTTAAATGTTTATATGTTTTCATTAAGCATTTCAACAAACCCAAAGCTATCGCCTGGGATTAATTTCATACATTCATCATAGAACTCTTCATAAGTTCTAGTAAAGTATTTGCTGTTTTTAGCATAGATATCTTCTAGCTTAATGATTTGGATTTTATCACCGTCACAATCACCAGCTAGATATCTATCTAACATATCAGGACTTACTCTTATTTGATTAGGAGTAAATCCTACTACTTTCAACACAACAACTATGTTTTGTATAGGGTCTCTTGTAACCATTACATAATCCCCTATTTTTAACCCACTCCAATCAGGTACTAATATTTCATCAATACCACGTGAGTGAGTTAAAGCAACACCAGAAATTCCCTCGAAATGAAATAAGAATTTCTTAGAAAATCTTTTACTAAACAATCTCTTAGCGATGTCCAATCTCAAGATGTATAACTTAGTGTAAAAGTTTTCATAAGCTTTTTCTTTAGCTGTTTTGTCTTCTAACTTAACTAAATCATAATACAAACCAGCTAATTCACCTAACTTACGTGAAAAGCTTATTTCACCGTGTGGGACAGCTATGATACTAGTCTCTCCCTCACTGTTTACTATCTTCAAGCATCTCTTACTTAATAAAAACTTTTCTTGAAGTTTAGTTAGTTCTCCTTGCGGAAAACTCTTAAGTACACTAACATCAAACTCATTCCAGTTTTCTGAAGCCTTTAATTTTAACTTATGGCATTCAGAAGCTAACAATCCTCCTTTACCAAATCTTAAGTCTTGAAAAAGAAAATTAGAATTCATATTAATACCTCCTCAAATATTAAACACATTAATTTACACAAAACCAAACAAACAACCAAAGAGACTTACTCTTTAACAGTAAATCTCTTTTTATATTGAAATGGACTAACTAAATCACAAGTATCTTTGATAGTAGCCGAATTATCTCTTTTAGCACTTGTCTTAATAAAACAAGGATAAATAGTAGTTTTAATTATATTAGCTACATCAAATACATCTTCAGTACTTTTCTCATTTCTAACCATTTCAAATACTCCATTATTCTTTCTGATGTAATAGTTCTTAGCTACTTTACATCTTTTTCCTGGAGCTGAAGTTGAACCAGTGATTATATCAATTCCTTTAATACCGTGTACTGATACAAGTTCTTCATAGCTTAAATCAAGCTGAATATTGTTTTCTAACAAGAACTTACCTACTTCGCTCTTGTTATTATCAACCCACATAATTGGAGTTTTATTTACTTCACTCCAGCTATATTCTTTAGCATTACGTAGAGTTCTAGTAATATTAGCTTGAACAGCTTTAATTAGTCCTCCTTGACTTCTTTTCATCATACCGATAAAGAAGTCTTTACTATAACTTTTCTTAGCACTAGTCATCAATCCTTGTTTAATCAAGAATTGGTATGGATGTACTAGCTTTAAAACTTCATCAGTACCATTAGCATACTCTATTAAATTAAGTGGCATATAAGCCATACTGTAAAGATTTCCGTTTACTTTACAGCTAAGAACTTTATCAATAAATGGTAATTCCATACTAAAGCTACAAAGTTCTTCATTAGAACTAAACTTAACAAGCAATTTAGTACCACTAACTCTTTGAAGTAAAGTCATTTCCTCTACTTCAAGATTATACTCACTAACTGCCATTTCAAACTCACTCTTGAACATATCAACTTGAGCCTTAGAAACAGCTTTTCTAGATAGTAATTTATCTTTTTCATCTTCAGATATACTATCTTCAGCTAATTCACCTTTTAATAATTCCATTTCTTCTTCAGTCATTTCAACAGGTGAATACTTAAATTCTGTTTCTTTAGCCATATCAAAATCCCTATTTACACCAGTAATGCAAACAGGGTGAGCTAATATTCTTAGCTCTTTACTGAATTTCTTATAAAGTTCACCCTCTCCAAGGAAACGGTATCCTTTGTGAGCTTTTCTTAATCTTGCTACCTTTACACAAGATTTAAGTAATTCCACTTGAACATCATTTAAAACATTAGCCATATTATCAACCTCCTCAAAAAATTAAACATATCACAATAAAAAAAGAACTTAAGCTAATATATAATCAATATTAAGTTCTTTACATACTTCTTTAACACAATCCATATACATATCAACATCTATATCAACAATATAAGGATTGTTAACAGTATTATTAACAATTTTAAGAGTTTTACCTCTTCTTTTAATTTTAAGAATATTTAGAGATTTACGAAGTATTTCTTTTATTTTATCTTTACTTCTTTTTTTATAAAGATATCCTCCGTGTTCTCTGTCGTTGTAAAAAGTCTCTATATAATCAAAGAGACAAAAACAAGTATTTAAGTGTAAACGCCAAGCTTTTTCAAAACACTCAAATAATCCTACCACAAAGTATTCTCCGTATAAGAAATCCATTATTAAATCTCTTATTTCAAAAGCAATACTTTTATAATACAAATTATAAGCATTATTACTTAAGTCGTGTTCAATAGAATTTTGTTTAAATAATATTTTAATTATTCTAGAACTGTTATAATATCCTATTTCACACTCATAACCACTATTACATAATAGTTTACAAATATCATCTATCATATAATAGCTTTTATCTCTTATATTTCTAAAATAAAGAAAAAAACTAACTTCATTAGGATTTTTCTTAACATAACTCATTATAAAATTATCAAAACTTAAACTCATACTAACACGCTCTCTCACGACAATAAAGAGCTGTTTCAAAAAACTCTTTAACGTCCTTAACAGAACTATCACTAGCATATACACAAGCAATTAATGCTCTAACGTTTCTAATAAAAGTTTTTCTTTCACCTAACGCCATTACTCTTCTAAGTAATTCTCTGTCTTCTCTTAATATTCTTTTAATAAACCCAGTAACCATTTTTTCTTCAGTCTTAAATATATTTTTCATCGTTTACCTCCAATATCATATATAAACAATCAAAATACAATCAAACAGCCTATAATCGTCCACTTATGCTCCATAATAGTACATAAATGGACAACCTTTAGGCCATATCAAAAAAGCCTTTATTCCCAATCGTTTTCGACGACAGGAACATCAGCTACGTCATTCAAGATGTCGCAAATAGCCATTTCTAGCTGTATTGGACTACCCTTGAATTTCTTAAGCTGACAAATCTTATACCACACGGCGTCTGACATTACACCAGCTCCGTCGTGTTTACTATCTAAAGCTAACTGTTGCAATTTATTACCAAGAATACGGGCTTGTATCATATCAACTCCCGCAATTCTGGCCATTTCAAGCAACCAGTTAGCGAAACTACCTCCAATACCTGTACCCTCTTTTACGGCCTTTAAGTTCAAAGCACCGTAAAACCAGGCGTTGTAGTACCCAGCAACTTCAACCTCATCATATTTAGCATTCTTCTTACGTGAAGAAGCAATCATTTCCTCCAATTTCATTCCGAACCTCCCATAAACTTAACATTTGCAACAACTTATAAGTAATAAACATAATCATCACTGAAAGTGGCTAAATATCTAATTATAAAATCAGCCATTTCATCTTTAGAACAATTACCTCTTTCAGCAATTCTGCTAAGACAAGTAATAGTAATGCTTTCAGACAATTCAAGATTATTATCTATTACTCTGTCATAGTATTCACTAGCCACTTCCCACATCTCAGCAAACGAAGAATTTTCCTTAAGTTCTTCGATTAAACCAATCACATCACCATTAAATGCCACTTTGCCGTTTTTAACAACTATTTTCATATTAACCTCCTATACATTATAAACATCAAAGTCCCATAATTCCATACTTAAGTAGATGCCTACAAAACCAATAGCCTCAGTCATATTACTAGCAACAGCACCAGCTCTTATGTTGAACTCAAGTTCTTCACATAAAAGCTTAAACAAGTCAAAGTCGCAAGCTTTCTGCTTTTCAGCATACAACTCACGTAATTCTGTATCTTCACAAAATACACACTCAATAACCGAACTACTTTTAAATTTCATCCAAACCTCCCTTAATTCCAATCATCATAAAATGTAACTAAGCTAATAAAGCTAAAATCAAAGAAACTTTTAAGCTTTGTCTTTTTCAAACTTTCAAGAAAAACCTCATCAAAGACTTGAGCAAATTCGCTTTCTTCTTGTTTTTCAAAGTTAACATAATTTCTATAAATAATTTCATTAGTATCCTTGTGAATTATACTAGTTTCTTTACCAAGATAACAAAACAAATACTCTTCTCCAGCATAAAGAAAATGAATTTTTATTTCATTATCATTATCAGAGAAAGTCTCATTATTTCTGAAGAAGATTTTTTTTAGTTTAAGCATAATAAAGCCTCCTTTAATTAATCTAATAAAACAAGAGTTTAGGTTTTTATTGTTTTGTGTTTTAGTGTTTTAACTAGGCTAGAATATAACACCAAAAAGCACAAAAACGCAAGCAAGTCTAGAGCTTGTATGCATTTGAGCTTGTTTTTTACAATAGAAACTTAACTCTCAAAACATATAATTCTATCTGAACTGGGTCAAAACACGACATTGAAACATACCAGTTTTAACAAAAACACTATCAAAGCAAGAGTTTATGGTTCTTTGTTTGTTGTTTTCTGTTTTTAAGTCAAAGCATAATACAAATACTTTTATACTTGACTGGGGGTCAAAGTGACACCAAAAAATACAGAAACTAAATCAAACCTAGAACTCATCAGACTTTGCTCTGTTTTATCACCAATCAAGACTTGTTTAAGATAAAACACATTTCTATCTGAACTGGGTGTCAAAGGGACACTTTTCTCCGCCAGCGAAAAAGTTAAAACTATAAAATTAGCCAAATTAATACAAACCGTTGATACTAAAGGAAAAACTCATTTTTACTTTGAGTATCAAACTAATGACTTTTTAGTCTCATATAAGAGATGGGTGTCACTTTTTACCCCCGTTGGAGTACAAAGAGTAAAAATTATAAATCCTTGGTATTAAAAGAAAAATTAATTTTCACTTAAAGCTAAGATGAATAAAAGAGACTAAACTCAACCTCTGAAATCATTACTTTGACAATCAAACTAATTAGCTATATTAAGCCTTAATATCAAGCACAATAGGTTCAACACTAGATAAGCTCTGGAGTTAAGAGTATTTTAACTAGAATAAAAGTACTAATAAGGTGTATATGCCAAAAAATAAAATAACACCTAGTGAGAAAATACCAAAAAAATTAACACGCGATTTTATGCATAGTAGTACTAGTTTAACCCCCAGTGTAGTATCAAAATAAAATAACACCCTATACTATCCTAACCAGCAAAAACATAGTTTATAAAAACTAGTTTTTTTGGACTATACTATAGAGAAAATATTTTACACATATCTATACTACTAAGCTAAACTCTAAACTAAACACATAAGAGTAAACTTAATATTCTAAGTAAAAATCATATAGCTCAACAACGCATATTATCGCCACTCAAAACAATGAAGCTCTGAGAGCTCGTTTAACGCGTTTTAATTAACATAGCCATATAATTATATCACTCATATTAATCTAGCAAAACAAGAGTTTAATGTTTTTTATGTTTTTTGTTTGCTGGTTGTGCTTTAATGAAGACAGGTCTTTTTTTTACTAGCAACTCCGAGAGAATGCTTTAATGTTAACTCAGGGTTTTTTAGTAGAAGCTAGTAGAGGCATAGAATAAAATTAATAATTAACTAAGCGTGGAAGTGTGAAACCTATGCAATGGTTTCACAAAGGAGAAGGAGGTGTTAGGAACCATTGGTTCCTAAGAAGGAGAGAAGAGAGATGCAACTAAGGAGAAGCTAAGAGGAAAGAAACAACTAAGCAAGGAGGGAAGGGGAAACTATGCAATTGGTTCCCAAGGAAAAAGAGAAAAGAACCTACTGTTTTAAACTAGGAGAAGTTAAGAAGGAACTTAAGGGTTAATTAAGCGTGGAAGGTGTAAGGGAACCTAGCTATGGTTCCCTAAGAAAAAAAGAGAGAAATGCGCTGGCGCATTTTTTCAGAATTAAAAAAAATAGGAAGCTACTAGGAATTAACCTAGCAACTTCCAAAATATTATTCTATTCTTTCAAGTAGTTTCCAAGTAAATCCAATTTCTTGGAGTTGTTGAAGGCCCAAAATTGAACCCTCTTTTGGTCTACTATTAAGTTTGAAACATAGGGCTTTGTCCCCTATATTATCAAATGATGCATTTATCCTGTTTTCAGGCACATCAGCACCTAAAACAGTTGATATAATTTCTGCTTTTCTCCTTTTTTAAAACACCTTATTTCTTTCGAAGAGGTATAAGGCAACCTCTTTAATTTTTTTAGTTTGAGCCTTTTTAAGTCTTGTTCAGGACTAAAAGTTTATCTATACACATTTACCCTTTCTAAACTAACTGGGTCATAGATACCAGCCCAGTTATTAAATAATCTTTTTTCAATTTTTAAAATTTTTCTTAGGTTGCTAGTGTTAGTAACAACCTTTTTTTCTTCTATACCAAAAGGTCCAGATATTATTACTTCTTCTAGTCCTTTAAGTTGAGTAGTTAGGTGTCCAAGCATTATACGAACATATTCACGTCCGCTAATTCTTCTACCGTGTCCACTCAAGTTGAAAGGAGTTATTAACCCCTTTTTATTTTTTATTCTTTGTATCATTCTTGATTTCATAATTTTATACCTCCAAATTTTAATTATTTTTTTAAAAGTTTAGACAGTTTAAAGACTTATCTAGGTCTAAAAATTTTATAATTCGGGAACAGCATAGGCATCTAAACCTATACTGTCAAAGAACTTAATTAAATCTCTGGCTGTTTCTGATGAACAACCAGAAGTAACATTATTATCAACAACAACTTTAAAACTCATTTTCTAGCACCTCCTTTTTAAAAAAATGAGTTTGGGTAGTTTATAGTCTTACCCAGGACTTTAAAACTAAAAACGCTCATCAATAACTGCAACGTAACTAACTCTTGGGTTCTTTTCCCAATTGTTAGAAACCTTGTTTACTTGAACTCTATTCAAGTTGTTGATTATCACTCTTTCTTTTGTTCCTTTAAAACTAACTACTATTGTAAACATACAAATCTCCTTTCAAATAACTCATACTTGCTCTAAGTGGCGTATGAGAAACCACTTTAATTTTCACTATAAAAACAAGAGTTTAATTCTTTTTTTGTTTTTTGTTTTTAAACTCTTGAACTTAAGAAAAAAATAAAAAGAGCTAGGCCTATTAAGCCTAGCTCATCTTATTCCAGAACTTGAACTAGACTAAAAGTCTAATTCAAACTCTAACTCGTTTAATCTCTCAACTTCTTCCTCAACAATATCAGAAGAATATTGTTGAGATTTCTTCCAAGTCTTGTTAGCCTGAATAGCTAACTTGAACAAGTTGTATCCTACGTGGATATCTGTTATGTTATCCACGATTGAGTTGTCGGTTAAGGCTGTTGCTACAGCCTTTAACCCAATAGAGAATGCAAGAGATTTTAGTCTCTTAACTAAAATCTCTTTATCTTCCTTAACTGCCAAGTATATCTTGGCAATTTCGCTAGACAACTCTCTATCAAGACCTTGGATAAGCTCTTGGCTTATCCCCCCGATTACACCCAATGATTTCATATTTATTCCTCCTTTTTTTAACAGACTTTTGCTCTGAAGGGGATAAGTCTAGAACCCCTTTAATTTGTATCAAAGAAACAAGAGTTTAGGCTCTTTTTCTGTTTTGAGCCAAGAAATGCAAAGCCTAATTTGCATTGCTGGCTGAGAAAAAACTAACAAGCCACGGCGTCGCTTGTTTTGGTTTTTCGGCCGGATGTTATTTTAATTATAATAATTAGAAAAGGCTTGTATGTAATAGTAGAGAAAATAAAAAGAGCCTAGCATAAGCTAAGCTCGTTTTTGTTTAGATGCTACTTATAAAGTTTATTATTTTAATAGCATCTTTTCTATCACCTCCTTTCTTGTAGCATTCAATTCCAAATGAGATGTATTTGCATCTTCTTATGTAATGCAATATCGAATCCCAATTCTTGATTGAGCCTCTATTTGGAATCGTTAACTTCACCTCCTTTGTTCTTAGGTTTACAAATAAGGTTGGTTTGTTGTTTACAGAATCAACCTTTGATTCATGGTCTAGTAAAAAGACCATTAACTCAAGTTTCTTGAAATAATCAGTCTTTGTAGAGTGTCTTATGTAAGACACTCTGTTCCCTCCCTTGTTGATAAACCTAATTAACAACTTTACATCTTCTTCTTGTGGCAATGGACAGAAAACTGTCCATTGACATCCCTTATTCTTTCTAAAGCTTTCAAATATATCGTTCAATGACATAACAAATCACCTCCTTTAAATTATTTTTATTTTGCTTTGTTACGTCGAAAAGACAAGAGCTTATATAAATATATATAAAAGAAAAGGCTTAAATTAGATAATAGATAAATAAAAATAGCATTGACAAGATTAACTCATCAATGCTATAATGAATTAGTGTATGAGAATAATAATCTCATAAATATTATGGATATTACTGTTAGATAGCGAAATCAAAAGAATCATATTTTAATTCTTTTAATTGTTTGTATTCACTTAAACTAATAATAACATAACAACCATTGAACATTGGGAGTTCAATAAATTGTTTTCCATATTTATTTATGTAAATATTATTCACGATATCACCTCCTTTTTGAATGTGATTGGTTTAGTTAGTGTAAGATATAAATATCTTAAATAGTTGTTTTAAATTCCTTTATAGATATAAGTCAAAAGAATCAAACTTGTTATTAATCAAGTATTGATAATAACTTATACTACAGATTAACTCAGAGCCGTTAACCATAGGAATAAAAACAATATTATTTTGATAATTCATATCTGTTATCACCTCCTTTTTAAATAATATAGTGAATGAATTGAATGAGTGTGATTGATTTGAAGAGCTAGTTTGATTTGAATTAGCTCTTTTTTTGTTTCAAAAAGACAAGAGCTTAAAATGCGCTGGCGGAGAAAAATAAAAGAGCCTACTCAATTAAGAGTAAGCTCTAATATTCTTATTTGACAAAGAAGTTTAATGCTGAAGCATCAACTCCTTTACCTAGTAACACCTCCTTTGTAAAATAAACTTCTATAAACTTATGATGTTCTAAAACATCATTAAATTCAGCAAAGTTTATTTCTCTTGTCTCACCACCTGTAAAGACACTTACCTTTTGTTGAAATAAATCAACAGAAACGTAAGTTTTCTTTCCAAGTGGTTCATTCTTTATATCTTCAATAAAAAGAGCAGGACTTTCAGTCCATTCAACATCTTCATTGTAAATATGAATGAATAAAGTTGTTTTACTTTGAAAGTCCCATCTCTTTTTAGGAAGTGAAAAACTAGCAGAAGTTACTAACCCTTTTTTGTTTAGAAACTCAGAAATATTAGAAAGACTAGTGAATAACTTATAGTCTTCCTTTTTATTTTTGTCTTCACTTGAGTAATAGTTACTCAAGTAGAAGTATCTACCAGTTTTAACAGAATTTGCCGAACAGTTTTTATTATTTTTCATTTTATCCTCCTATGAGTTTTTCTTGAGAACTCTAACTCGAATAATATTTTGTTGTTGTTTGTTTTTTATAGTTGACAAACAACTTAAAAACAACTATAATGAAGTTAGTGTAAGAGAAACAAACTCTTAATTAAATACTTAGTTTAATTATAAACATAAGTCAAAAGAATCAAAATGATTCTTTACTAAATATTTATAAACTCCAAGTGGTAGAACGGCGGTTGAACCATTCCACATTGGAACTAAGATATAATTTGAGTAATATTTCAACTGTATCACCTCCTTTATAATTTTATAGTTGAATATTCGAAGGAGTTTGAATGAATGAAGAGCTAAGTGTGATTTTGAGATTAGCTCTTTTTTTGTTATTAGTTGTTTATTTTTTATTGTTGACAAACAACCAAAAACAACTTATAATATTATTAGTGAAGAGAAATAAACTCTTAATTATTGTTTTATAACTATTAAAGATATAAATCAAAAGAATCATAGTGATTATCTTTTAAAAATCTGTAATAATTAATATGCATTACTGCATAGCTCCCGCTTACCATAGGAACTAAAACATAATTATGGTTGTATTTCACATTATCACCTCCTTTAAATATTTTTTCTTGAAAGTGTTTGTGGGGGTGTTTTTTGTTTGTTGTGATTTTCGAAAATGCAAGAGCTTAATATATAATTATATATAAAAGGAGTGGCTTTAATTAAACATATCAATAAAAAAAATAGACACCAGAATTACTTCTGATGTCTTCTTTTTCTCATTATTCTTTTGCGCTCAGCTAAATCGTGTATAAAGTCTTTAACTAAATACAAAGTAACCAATATAAGATTAAGCTTAAAACTTAACCCTTTAAGTATATAGAAATCATATAGAATACAAATTTCAGCTTCCGTCATATAAAACGGAATACAATTTTTCATTCTATATCTTATTTCTTTTCTGATTGTTCTTATTATCCCGGCAACAATTATAACAAACAAATCTCTAAAACTTTCCATATTTTAAACCTCCTAATTTTTATTTCGCGAAAGCAAGAGCTTATTATATA
>ENA-OWLM01000807-OWLM01000807.1-metagenome-genome-assembly--contig:-NODE-807-length-11812-cov-2.997789_pt1 | contig 11812 bp, 5 predicted proteins | sample MGYA00245349_ERZ651102 | MGnify/ENA primary metagenome ERZ651102 (study PRJEB26857, sample SAMEA4031759) | metagenome | biome: human; feature: oral; material: saliva | place: Philippines | collected 2014 | study... | reverse complement strand
CCGCGCGACAGACCACTGGGCCCGCGCGCCGGCATCGGTGGCCGCCACGCAGTACACCGCGCCGCGCGGCTCGACCATATAAGTGTTGGTCTCGCCCGTGGGCCCCGGCAGCGCGATCCGCTGCGGCAGCGGCGCCGCGGCGTCCAGCGCGGGCGGCAGGCCAGCCGGGCGCGTGCCCAACAGGCGGTACATGTACAACGGGCCGCCGGCCTTGGGGCCAGTGCCGGACAGGCATTCGCCGCCGAACGGCTGCACGCCCACCACCGCGCCCACGATGTTGCGGTTGACGTAGACGTTGCCGGCATGAACCTGGCCGGTCACGTGGGCAATGGTCTCGTCGATGCGGGTGTGCACGCCGAACGTCAGGCCATAGCCCGTGCCGTTGATGGCGTCGAGCAGCGCATCGAGCTCATCGCGCTGGTAGCGCACCACGTGCAGCACCGGGCCGAACACTTCGCGGGTCAGCTCGCTGATGTGGTCGATCTCGATGATGGTCGGCGGCACGAAGGTGCCGTGGCGGCATTCGCCGGCCAGTTCGACCTGGTCGACGCGATGGCCCGCGGTACGCATTGATTCGATGTGGCGCTGGATGCCGTTGCGCGCCTCGGTGTCGATGACCGGACCCACGTCCACCGAGAGGCGGTCGGGGTTGCCCACGGCGAGTTCGCGCATGGCGCCGCGCAGCATCGTCAGCACGTGGTCGGCGTTGTCGTCCTGCACGCACAGCACACGCAGCGCCGAGCATCGCTGGCCGGCCGAATCGAAGGCGGAGCTGAGCACGTCGAAGACGACCTGCTCGGACAGGGCCGATGAATCCACCACCATGGCGTTCTGGCCGCCCGTCTCCGCAATCAGCGGAATGGTGTGGCCATCGTCGTCCAGGCGATCGGCCAGCGTGCGCGCGATGATGCGCGCCACATCGGTGGACCCCGTGAACATCACGCCGCGCACGCCGGGGTTGGCGACCAGTTGGGCGCCCACGGTCTCGCCGCGGCCCGGCAACAGCTGCACCGCGCCGGCGGGCACGCCCGCCGCGCGCAGGATGGCCACGGCCTGCGCCGCGATCAGCGGCGTCTGCTCGGCCGGCTTGGCCAGCACGGTATTGCCCGCGGCCAGCGCGGCCGCGACCTGGCCGGTGAAGATGGCCAGCGGGAAGTTCCAGGGACTGATGCACAGCACGGTGCCCAGCGGACGGTGCGTGTCGTTGCCGAACTCGCGCTCGGCCTGGTCGGCGTAGTAGCGCAGGAAGTCCACGGCCTCGCGCACTTCGGCGATGGCGTTGGGCAGCGACTTGCCGGCCTCGCGCACGATCAGGCCCAGCAGGGTCTGCATCTGCTCTTCCAGCAGTTGGGCCGCGCGGCGCAGGCACTGGGCCCGCTCGGCCACCGGCGTGGACTGCCAGATAGGCGCGGCGTTGGCGGCGGCGCGCAGGGCGAGTTCCGCCTCGTCCGCCTGGGCTTCGATCACGTGGCCCACCACGTCGCGCAGGTTGGCGGGGTTGCGCACTTCGATGGCGCGGGCGGCGTCCCAGACGTCGCCGCCTTCGCCCAGCATGGGCGCGGCGCGCCAGGGCGTGCCCGCGCTGGCGAGCAGCGCAGCGGACAGCGAACCCAGGCGATGCTCGTTGCTCAGGTCCAGGCCCGCGGAATTGGCGCGGGCGCCCTGCTGCGGATTGCCGTAGAGCTCGCGCGGCAAGGGTATCTTCTCGTGGGGCGCGCCCAGCGGGACGATGCGCGCGGCCGCTTCGACCGGATCGGCCACCAGCGTTTCGACCGGAATGCTGTCATCGCCGATCAGGTTTACGAACGAGGTGTTGGCGCCGTTTTCGAGCAGGCGGCGCACCAGGTATGCCAGCAGGGTTTCGTGGGTGCCGACCGGCGCGTAGATGCGGCACGGACGATTGAGCTTGCCCTGCGACAGCGCTCCGACAACTTCGTCGTACAACGGCTCGCCCATGCCGTGCAGGCATTGGAACTCGTACTGGCCCGGATAGTAGTTCTGGCCGGCCAGCTGGTAGATGGCCGACAGCGTGTAGGCGTTGTGCGTGGCAAATTGCGGATACACGGCCTCGGGCGCGCCCAGCAGCTTGCGGGCGCAGGCCAGGTAGGCCACATCGGTGTACACCTTGCGCGTATAGACCGGATAGCCTTCCAAGCCGTCCACCTGGGCGCGCTTGATCTCGCTGTCCCAATAGGCGCCCTTGACCAGGCGCACCATCACGCGGTGGCGGCTGCGGCGAGCCAGGTCGATCACGTAGTCGATCACGAACGGCGCGCGCTTCTGGTAGGCCTGGATGACGAAGCCGATGCCGTTCCAGCCTTCGAGTTCCGGCGTAAAGCACAGCGCCTCCAGCAGGTCCAGCGAGATCTCCAGGCGATCGGCCTCTTCGGCGTCGATGTTCAGGCCGATGTCGTAGCTGCGGGCCAGCGCCGTCAGCGCCTTCACGCGCGGCAGCAGTTCGGCCATGACGCGCTCGCGCTGAGCGCGCGAATAGCGGGGATGCAGGGCCGACAGCTTGATCGAGATGCCCGGCCCTTCATAGATGCCCCGGCCGGCAGCGGCTTTGCCGATGGCGTGGATGGCTTGCTCGTAGGACGCGTAATAGCGTTCAGCGTCCTCGGCCGTGGTGGCGGCCTCGCCCAGCATGTCGTAGGAATAGCGGAAACCGCGGGATTCCATCTTGCGGTTGTTGGCCAGCGCTTCGGAAATGGTCTGGCCCGACACGAACTGTTCGCCCATCATGCGCATGGCCATGTTCACGCCCTTGCGCACGAGGGGCTCGCCGCCCTTGCCGATCAGGCGCGTCAGCGCCTTGGACAGCGACTGCTCGCTGCTCACGGCCACCAGCTTGCCGGTGATCATCAGGCCCCAGGTGGCGGCGTTCACGAACAGCGATTGCGAACCGCCCATGTGCGACTTCCAGTCGCCGCGCGCAACCTTGTCGCGGATCAGCGCGTCGCGGGTGGCGCGGTCGGGAATGCGCAGCAGCGCTTCGGCCAGGCACATCAACGCCACGCCTTCCTGGCTGGACAGCGAGAACTCCTGGATCAGACCTTCCACGCCGCCGCCGCTGCGCTTGCCGCGCAGCTTCCTGACCAGGCCGGCCGCCATCGCATGCACCTTTTCCAGGTTGGGCATGCGGGCCTGGCCCAGCAACAGCGGGACGCATTCGGGTTCGGGCCGGCGGTAGGCCGCAGTGATGGCGGCGCGCAGCACGGACTGCGGCTGTACGTCCTGGCCAAACTCGTAAAACGGCGGGGTCGGCGCCAAATGGCCTTCGGCGTTGTCTTCCTCGGCGGCTGCATCGGCGCCCAAGTGGGACATCTCGGCGGGAAGATGGCCGCGCTCGATCTTGTCCAGGTAGGAAAGGATCGCCTGCTTATGCAGCCAGTGCGGCGTGCAGTTGAGCTTGTGGGCGGCGGCTTTCAGGCGGTCGCGGAGTGCGTCATCGACTTTGACGCCGAGGGTCGTGCTGGCCATAAGAGATTGCTTCCTGTCGCATGGCAAAGGTAACACTGGGCCCGAACGAAGCCCAGTATGGGTAGGACCGTATGCTAGACAGGTTGCAACCGCGTTTGTATTAAGGTTAACCCTAGGTTAAACCGGAGTTAACCGCTTGAGATCGCGGGGTTTATCCCGTACCGACCTAAATTCAGTCCTTCAGCGCGGAACATCCCATCATCTGTACCGAGGCGCTGCCGGCAGGCGACTGCCCCCGGATAGCCGAGGCCATCGCGCCGGCCAGGCTGACCACCGCCCGCTGCTGCGCGGCGATCAGGCTGGGCACCGCGTCATCCGACACCGGTTCGGTGACGACGCTGCGGCAGAGCAGGCCCGAGCCCTTCATATTGACCGGACGCACCCGCCCCGTCGCGTCCAGCTGCGCCATGCTGCCGGACACCAGTTCGAACCGTTGCACGTCAGTCTGCACGCGCCAGACGGGCGCTCCCGGGCCGGGCTTGACCACCTGGACGTCCAGCGCGCCGAGCTCGCGTTTCAAGGCGTCCGACAAGGCGCCCCGCAGCTCATCGCCCAACGGCGAACTCCAGCGCTCGGAATACAAGGCCGACACGCTGCCGTCGCCGGTGCGCACCATGAGTTGAGGCTGATCGGCCTGGGTCGAAATGGAAACCGGCAGCACTTCGATCAGGAAGGATGCGGCGGGAGCGCCCGGCGCCGCCTGGCCTGCGGCGGGCGTTTGCAGGGTGTAGTAATGCACGGGCGGCGACGAACCGCAGGCCGCCAGCGCCCCGGCCAGGACCAGCGCCGCCAGAGCGGCTCGGGGCCGCGACGCGCCATTCATCGGGGACGGGGTTGCGACGCGGACGCAGCGTGAGAATCGGCTTTTCATGGGCATCTAGTTCCTGACAGGGCCAGCGCCGGGGATCGGATCCTCGCCCCGGCCGCGCAGCAAGGCTTCGGGATTGGATTGCAGGAAGTCGGCCAGCGCCCGCAGCGAGCGCGCCGCACGGCTCAGTTCCTGCATCGCCTTTTCCGCGTTGACCGGCAGCGACGCGTCCGAGGCCAGCATCGAATTGATGTTTGCCATCGACTCCTTGGCCTGCTTGAGCACCTTCTGCGCTTCGGGCGCCACCTGCTTGTCCAGGCGGTTCATCAGCTTGGACGTGCTGGCCAGCGTGGTGCGCAGGTCGTCGCCGATCTTGTCGAACGGAATCTTCTCGATCTTGGCGACGATGTTGCTGACCTGTTGCTGCAGCTGGTCCAGATTGCCCGGCACCGTCGGAATCATCGCGGGCTCGGACATCTTGAATTCGACCGGCTTGGCATTGGGGAAGTCGTCCAGCACCACGTAGAGCTGGCCGGTCAGCAGGTTGGAGGTGCGCAACTGCGCCCGCAAGCCGTGCTTGATCATGACGCCCAGCAGGCGGCCGCCCGCCACATCGCCGTCCTTGAGGGCGCGCTCGCGCACTTCTTCGTACACCCGTCCCAGGCGTTCCGGGTACAGCGTGGCGTCCACCAGCGAATAGAAGCGCTTGGATTCCGGATCGAAGTCCAACGTGATCTGCGTGACGTTGCCCAGCGTGATGCCGTTGAAATCAATGGGCGCGCCGACCGCCAGGCCGCGGATGGACTGGTCGTAACGCATGCGGATCGGGAAGGCTTCGCCGTCGGGATTGGCCTTGGCGGCCGCCTCGGTGGGGTACAGGTCGAAATTGGAATCGGCCGGCGCCTGCGCGCCGCCGTCGCGGACGGTCTGCACCGGCTCGAAGGCGACACCGCCCACGGCCATCGACACCAGCGACTGCGTGCGCACCTTCAGGCCGTCCGCGTTGACGCTGAAATCCACGCCGCTGGCGTTCCAGAAACGCGTGCCGTTGGTGACGAACCGGTCGTTGGGCGCATCGACGAAGACCTCGACATTCACGGCGGCACCGTCCTTGTCCAGGGCATAGCCGATCACGCGGCCGACGTTGATGCGGCGGAAGTACACCGGTGAACCGATATCCAGCGACCCCAGGTCGGAGGCCCGGAGCTTGAAGCGCTTGCCTGCGCGGTCATGCGTGACGGCGGGCGGGACTTCGAGCCCCTCGAAGCTGCGCTTGGTTGCCCTGTTGGACTCGCCCTTGCCCTCTTCCGCATCCACGCCAATGTAGGCGCCGGACAACAGCGTGCCCAGGCCGGACACGCCGCTGACGTCAAGGCGCGGCCGCACGACCCAGAAGTTCGTGCCTTCGCGCGCCAGGTCGGAGACTTCCTTGGCCAGCTCGGCCTGCACGACCACCTTGCTGCGGTCGCTATTGAATCCGATGGACTTGACCGTGCCGATGTTCACGTCCTTGTAGCGGAGCTGGGTCTTGCCGACCTCAAGGCCCTCCGCGGTATTGAAGGAGATCGAGATATCCGGTCCGGCCTGCATCCACGTCCGAACGACCAGCGACACCCCCATCAGCGCGGCAACCACAGGCACCAGCCAGATCCAGGAGACCCGGCTTTTCTGTTTGCGCGAGATCGAGGGCGACGCGTACTTCTCTTCACCAGATCCGGGTGCTTGCTCGGACATCTACTCTTCCTTTTATTGAGCGGGGAATAACGGCCTTCCTAGCCCATTTCCTTGCCGGCGACCGGCGCCGGCGAACGCCGGGCCTGCACCGGCGCTGATTCGATTTCGCTCTGGCCTTCAAGGTCCCAACTGCGGCGAAGGTCGAAGCTCATGGCCGACAACATGGTCAGGATCACGACGACGCCAAACGCGGCGGCGCCTGCGCCCGCGCTGATTTCCATCAAGCCCTGAAAATCGGCCAGCGCCGCCAGCAATATAACGACAAATACGTCCAGCATTGACCACTGGCCGATGAATTCCACCATTTGATACAGACGCGTGCGCGGCCGCAGGTTGGTCGTACTGCGCCACTGCTCCGTCAGCAGCAACAGAATAAGCGCAAGCAGCTTGGTCAGCGGCACCGCCACGCTGGCGATGAAGACGATCAGGGCGATATCCCAGGAACCCATTTCCCAGAGTTCCACCACGCCGCCCAGGATCGTGTGGGCGCTGTCGCCCAGCACCGAACTTACCTGCATCACCGGCAACACATTGGCAGGTATGTAGAACACCACGGCGGCAAGCAGCAGCGCCCAGGCGCGGGCCCGGTGATCCGGCTTGCGCAAGTGCACCACCGCGTCGCATCGCACGCAATGATGGTGCGCTTCGGGATCGGCGTCGCGGGGAAGCGCCTGCACCTGCCCGCACACATGGCAACTGGTCAGGACCACGTCCGGCCCGGCCTCCGGCACATGCACGGGCACCACGCCAACGCTTTCGGCGTAGCGCCATATCACGTGAGGCGACAGGCGGCCCAGCATGGTCAGCAGAATGGTCAGGACGCCGAACGCGCCCAGTCCGATGCCCGGCGATACGGCCGCCATGCCCGCCAGCTTGACCACGGCCACCAGCACGCCCAGCAGGAACACCGGGACCATGCACCACGGCCTGAGCAAGCCCAGCAGCCGCATGGCGCCGTGAAAGCCGGCCGGTTCACGGCCTTGCGACAGCGGCCCCAGGACCCAAAGCAACACCGAGAGCTGCAGCAGCGGCAGCCCAAAGCCGGCCAGGCCGGTCATGACGGCGACCACCCAGTGCCCCTGGCGCCAGGTGATGGAAATGGCGTCCAGCAGGGATGCCTGCTGGACCATGCCCTGGACGGACATAGAAGCGACCGGATAGGCGTTGGCCACCCCGAAGACGATCAGGGCGGAGATGGCGAGCGCCAGCCAATTGGACAAAGTAAGCCCGCTGTAGCGCCACAGGGTGGCGCCGCAGCGGGCGCAATTGGCGGTCTCGCCAGGTTCAAGCTGATGTCGGCGATAAATGCTCGCGCAGTGTTCGCACTCGATCAGCGGCTGGCGGTCCGCGGTCATCAGATTAGTCGACCAGTTCGACTTCCTGCTTGTCCGGCGCATCCGATGACGGCGGCTTGCCGCTGTCGTCGAAGTCCAGCGTAACCTTGCCCGACTCGTCCAGGTCCACGGTGACCGAACCGCCGTCGACCAGCTTGCCGAAGAGCAGCTCGTCGGCCAGCGCGCGCCGGATGGTGTCCTGGATGAGGCGTTGCATGGGACGCGCGCCCATGAGCGGGTCGAACCCCTCCTTGGCAAGGTGTTCACGCAGGCGCGTGGTGAATACGGCTTCCACGCGACGCTCATGCAGTTGGTCTTCCAGCTGCATGAGGAACTTGTCCACGACGCGCATGATGACTTCGTGGTTTAGCGAGGCGAAGGGGATGATCGCGTCCAGGCGGTTGCGGAATTCAGGCGTGAACATGCGGCGGATTTCCGCCATTTCGTCGCCCACCATGCGCGAATTCGCAAATCCGATCGACGGACGATTCAAGGTCTCGGCGCCCGCGTTGGTCGTCATGATGAGGATGACGTTGCGGAAGTCGGCCTTGCGCCCGTTATTGTCGGTTAGGGTGCCGTGGTCCATGACCTGCAGCAGGATGTTGAAGACATCCGGGTGCGCCTTTTCGATTTCATCGAGCAGCAGCACGCAATGCGGCTGCTTGGTGATGGCCTCGGTGAGCAGCCCGCCCTGGTCGAACCCTACGTATCCCGGCGGCGCGCCGATCAGGCGCGACACCGCGTGGCGTTCCATGTATTCCGACATGTCGAAGCGCAGCAGTTCCACGCCCAGCGTGAAGGCGAGCTGGCGGGCGACTTCGGTCTTGCCCACGCCGGTGGGACCCGACAGCAGGAAGGCGCCGATCGGCTTTTCCGGCTTGCCCAGGCCCGAGCGCGCCATCTTGATGGCGGCCGACAGCGCATCAATGGCGCCGTCCTGGCCGAACACCACCGTTTTCAGGTCGCGGTCCAGCGTGGCGAGCTTGCTGCGGTCGTCGTTGGAGACGGACTGCGGCGGAATGCGCGCGATCTTGGAGACGATGTTCTCGATGTCGACCTTGCCGATCACCTTCTTCTGGCGCGAACGCGGCAGCAGGCGCTGGGCGGCGCCGGCCTCGTCGATGACGTCGATGGCCTTGTCGGGCAGATGGCGGTCATTGATGAAGCGGGCCGAAAGCTCGGCGGCGGCCGACAGCGCGGCAGCCGAATAGCGCACGCTGTGGTGCTCTTCGAAGCGGCTCTTCAGGCCGCGCAGGATCTGCACGGTCTGTTCGATGCTGGGTTCGGGCACGTCGATCTTCTGGAACCGGCGCGACAGGGCGTGGTCTTTTTCGAAGACGCCGCGGTATTCGGTGTAGGTGGTCGCGCCGATGCACTTGAGCTGCCCGGACGACAAAGCCGGCTTGAGCAGGTTGGAGGCGTCCAGCGTGCCGCCCGAGGCCGAACCGGCGCCGATCAGCGTATGGATTTCGTCGATGAACAGAATGGCGTCGGGGTTGCCGCGGATCTGCTTGAGCACGCCCTTCAGGCGCTGTTCGAAGTCGCCGCGGTACTTGGTGCCGGCCAGCAGCGCGCCCATGTCCAGCGAATAGACCTGGGCGGCCTGCAGGACTTCGGGCACTTCGCCGCGCGTGATGCGCCAGGCCAGGCCTTCGGCGATGGCGGTCTTGCCGACACCGGCTTCGCCGACCAGCAGCGGATTGTTCTTGCGGCGGCGGCACAGCACCTGGATGACGCGCTCGACTTCGTGCTCGCGGCCGATCAGGGGATCAATGCGGCCCGCAAGCGCGGCGGCGTTCAGGTCGGTGGCGTACTGATCCAGCGGCGACTGGCGGGAATCGCCCTGCTCTTCGCCATTAGGCTGTTGCTCTTTCTGCACGGCGGCGGACTCCACCTGCGGCTGTTTGGTAATGCCATGAGACAGGAAATTGACGACGTCCAGCCGCGTCACGCCCTGCTGTTGCAGGTAATAAACGGCATGCGAGTCTTTTTCGCCAAAAATGGCCACCAGCACGTTGGCGCCGGTAACGGGCTTCTTGCCCGTTCCGCCGGCCGAAACATGCATGATCGCGCGCTGGATAACGCGCTGGAAACCCAATGTCGGTTGCGTGTCGACTTCGGCGCCGCTGGGAATCACCGGAGTGTTTTCCGAAACGAACTGGCGCAGATTGCGGCGCAAGTCGTCAAGGTTGGCGGCGCATGCGCGCAGAACCTCGACTGCCGAAGCGTTGTCGAGCAACGCCAACAGCAGATGCTCGACGGTAATAAATTCGTGCCGGGCCGAACGGGCCTCGACGAAAGCCATATGCAGGCTGACTTCAAGCTCTTGAGAAATCACGCTTCCTCCGTAACGCATCGAAGCGGGCAAATACACGATTCATATTCTATGCCGATCATGGCGTAACGCCAGCGATTTCAAAAACCACGCTGTCGTGGCGGCCATGTGTATCCATGACGGTAAGCGTATACCGACCGTCCCGCGCCAGCACCAAATTAAACGGATGACCCGCCTGACCGTGACTCGCGACACGGCCATCGAGCATCCACCATACTTCGCCTTCTGCGCCCTGGACGTCCACGTCCACCGCCACCTGGCGCATGCCGGGCACGGGCCGCAGCACCGAGCCGCTGGCGACGCCCCCCAGGCGCAAAGGCCCCTTGGCGGCATCGGCGTAGCCCGCGAACGACGGCGGCGCCGTATCGTTGAGCGTCCAGGCCGCACGCTGTTCGGGACACGTTCCCGAGGGCACGCTGCCCAGCCGGTAACCCAAGGGCCAGCACGTCACGGCCGCCTGCACCGTTTCGGGCTTGACGCGGACCTGCTGGGCGCCTTCCGGCAACGCCGACACGATGTCCTGCAGTAGCGGCGCCGCCACATTCGCCCCGAAAAACCCCGGGTTCGGCGTGCCGTCCGGGCGTCCTACCCAGACGCCGATCGTCCATCTGTCGGTCACTCCGACGGCCCAGGCATCCCGAAATCCGAAACTGGTCCCGGTTTTCCAGGCCAGTTGCCGCCCGGGACTGCCCGGCTGATAGAACGGGCGGTCGGGGTGACCGCCGCCTTCCAGGATATCTCGAACGATCCAGGCCGCACCAGGACTCATCATACGGGACTCGACCCTGGGCTGCTCCGCCCTGAGCCGCGGCCGCCCCGAGACGCCGCCACGGGCCAGCGCGCGATAAGCGCCGACCAGTTCTTCCAATGTGGTGCCGCCCCCGCCCAAAATCAAGCTCAAATTCGGTTCCGCGCCGGCGGGCAAACGTAACTTGACCCCGCCCGACAGCATGACCGAGGCAAAACTGACGGGACCGACGCGGTCCAGCAGGTCCACCGCCGGCACGTTCAGCGACCGCTGCAAGGCCTGCGCCACACTGATCGGGCCGGAGAAAGCCGCCTGGAAATTGCCCGGCGCGTAGCCGCCGAACGACATCGGCGCGTCGATCAGCAGGCTTTCCGAATGGATCAGCCCTTCGTCCAGGGCCTGGGCGTACAGGAACGGCTTGAGCGTGGAACCCGGCGACCGCACGCCCCGCACCATGTCCACATGGGCGTAGCGGGTATCGTCGGAAAAGTCCGCAGACCCCGCGTAGGCCTTGATCTCCAGGCTGTCGTTGTCCATCACCAACACCGCCATCGACACCTTGGGCGGCAGACCATCGACCCGGTCCAGCAGCATTTGCTCCACCGAGGCCTGCATATCCGCGTCCAGCGTGGACGTCACCAGCGGCGGCCGCACGCCCGGACGGCGCGCTGCGCCGCCAGGGGCGCCAGCCAACGCGCCCGCAGCGGCGGAGCGATCACCGTTTCGATCTTGGCGTCCGCCACTTTTTCCGGCGTCCAGCGGCCCAGTTCGGCCATGCGGTCCAGCACCTTGTCGCGCGCGGCCTGCGCGGCTTCGGGATGGCGGTCGGGCCGCAGCCGCGAAGGCGCCTGCGGCAAGGCGGTCAGCATGGCGGCCTCGGCCGGACCGAGGTCGCGGGCCGGCTTGCCCAGCCAGAGCCGCGATCCCATCTCCACCCCCTCCACGATGCCGCCCATGGGAGCATGCGTCAGATAAAGCGACAGGATTTCATCCTTGCTGTAGTGCATCTCGAGCTGCACGGCCCGCCAGGCCTGACGCAGCTTGGCGGACATCGAGCGCGACGGCTTGCCGGCAAGCTGGGGGTCGATGAGCCGCGCCACCTGCATGGTCAATGTCGATCCGCCCGACACGATCCGGCGATTGGTGGCCCACTGCCAGCCCGCGCGCGCAAGCGCCACCGGGTTCACCCCGGGATGCCAGTAGAACCAGCGGTCCTCATAGGTCAGCAGCGTTTCCAGATACGGTTTCGACACCTGGTCCGGCGTGACCGGGTAGCGCCAGATGCCGTCGCGGCTGGGATAGTTGCGCAGCGGCGTGCCGTCGTCGGCGACGACGACCGCCGCCCCGCCCGAGTCGATGGGGGGCAGCGGATA
>ENA-OWLM01000804-OWLM01000804.1-metagenome-genome-assembly--contig:-NODE-804-length-11818-cov-2.875032_pt1 | contig 11818 bp, 10 predicted proteins | sample MGYA00245349_ERZ651102 | MGnify/ENA primary metagenome ERZ651102 (study PRJEB26857, sample SAMEA4031759) | metagenome | biome: human; feature: oral; material: saliva | place: Philippines | collected 2014... | reverse complement strand
CCCAGGCCAGCCAGGCCGTCCACGGCCAGGCGTCCGGCGTCAGCTTGCGGGTGCTGCGCATCTGGAACGGCTGGCTTGCGGCGCCCAGCGGCTTCTGAAGCGCCAGCGTCAGCCCCGGCACGGCGTCTTCCGGCTGTTTATCCAGCAAGGCCAGGGGCGGCTGGCCGACCGTGAGGGTCAGGTTGGCCAGCCCCGGCGGAAAATCGGCGGCGGGCACCAGTTGGCGCGCGTCCAGCAGCAGGCTCCAGCCGGACGGCGACACCAGCCAGTATCTTGCGTTGTCGATGGGCAGCGTGACCGGCCGCCCAAGCTGCCGCGCGCGCTCGACGGCGGCCGGCAGGCCCGGCGGCTGGTCGATGCTGCCCGCCCAAACGCCGCCGGGCAGATGGCCCAGGCCCAGCAACTGCGGCATGGCGGGCTGGAGGCTGGGATAGAGGCGTTCGGGCGAGGGAGGGTGCGACAGCGCGGCCAGGGTGGCCAGCACGGCTTCGTGCTGCACTGTCTTCTGGCTCAGCATGCGCTGGGCCACGCTGGTGTTCTGGAAAAAGCGCTCGTGCTGGTCGACGTATTCCTGGCGGCCAATCCAGAGGGCGCCAACAAGGAACAGGACCAGCCAGCAGACAACGGCGCGGGCGCGGGATAGGGGATTCACGGCTGAAATTATGCCTTGCGGCAAGCACGCGCCGGAATCCGTAGGGCTACGGAGGGTTCAGGCGGCCAGCTTGCGCGGATTCGCGTCTTCCGGCGCCTGCGAATTGGCCGACACCGCCATCTGGTACAGCGCGGCCACCAGATCGGATTGGGTCACCAGGCCCAGCAGGTTGCGCGCTTCGTCCAGGACCGGCACGCAATGCAGGCTGTCGGACATCGGCCGCGCCAGTTCGATCACCGGCAGGCCCGGCGTGGCGAAAGGCACTTCGCTGCGCATGCAGTCGCCCACCAGCAGGTCCGGCGCGGGCTCGCCCTGGGCCGCAACGGGCGCCAGCCGGCTCTTGCGCGCCAGCACGTCGCCCTGGGCGATCATGCCGGCGTAGCGGCCCGCCGAGTTCAGGACGGGCAGGGCCTGCACCCGGTGCTTGTCGAAAAGCCGCACCGCGTAGTCCAGCGGATCCCTTTCCATGACGGACACCACGTCGCGCGACATGATGTCGGCGCAATGCACATCGCCGAAGCGGCGCACGCTGGCGCGCAGCTCGGCGTCGAGCACAATTTCTTCCAGGTCTTCCTTGCTGATGTCCAGCAGCTCGCCGCGCTGGCTCAGCGCCTCGTCCAGGTCGGCGCGGGAAAAGCCCAGCCGGGCGCTAGGCGCGGGGTCGCGGGTCTTGTGGCCCGCCGCCGGCTCAGCGTGGCGTCTCGGGTAGTTGCGCTTGAGCGCGCCGTTGAAGACCACCGCAATGCATAGCAGGATCAAGGAATTCAAAGCCACCGGCCACAGGGCGAAGCCATAGCCCAGGCTGGTCACCGACGGGCCGCCGAGCACGGCGGTCAGCGCTACGGCGCCGCTGGGCGGGTGCAGGCAGCGCAGCGAGAACATGGCGCCGATCGCCAGCGATACGGCGACGGCCGCGGCAATGCCGGGCACGGGAATGAATTGGGCGCAGAACACGCCGATCAGCGCGGAAACAAGATTGCCGGCCATTAGCGACCAGGGCTGCGCAAGCGGACTGGCCGGCGCGGCGAACAGCAGCACCGCGGACGCGCCCATGGGCGCGATGAACCAGGGATTGGCCGCGCCCAGCGCGTGGCGGCCCACCCATTCTGTGCAGAACAGCCCGAGCAGGGCGCCCACGGCGCCATAGAGCTTCTCGCGTCCATTGACGCCGACTGGCGCCGGCGCAAACGAACCCAGCCAGCGCTTTATTGCAACACCCAAAACCGTCTCTCCTCGCGCTTCTCAAATATGTCGCGGGACGACAATTTATCACGAGGCTAATAACGGTCAGGTATTTGCTTATGCGGAAAATCGAGGGTCAGGCCGGATCCGAGCCGTCGCCCAGGCGCGCCAGCAGGCGCGTCAGGAGCGGGCGCATGGCGTGCAGTTCTTCCAGGTGCGAGGCGGACAGGTCTTCCAGCAGTCGTTCCGCCTTGGGGGTCAGGACAACCTCGACGCGCCGTCCGTCTTCGGGATCGGCTTCGCGGCTGACGAGGTCCAGCCGCGCAAGGCGCCCCACCAGTTCCGCCGCCGTGTGCGGCCGGATCAGCAGGCGATCGGCGATCTCGCCCACGTACAGGCCCCGCCGCCCGGGCACGCCCTTGCGGGCGCCCTTGATGGCGAGCAGCGCCTGGTGCTGCTGCGGCATCAGGTCCAGTTCCGCCGCCGCGCCTTCGCTGAAGGCCGCGAACTTGCGCAGCGCATAGCGGAAATCCGCCAGCAGTTCGTAGTCGGCGGGAGACAGGCGGGTGGGGGCACGGTTGGGAGTCACCTGCGGATTCTAATATATATCGTGCTACGATATAAATGACATTTATCAAACTTCCTGGCGATTGATTCGCGCCGTTTCCCGAACATGCCTTCCATCTCCGCTTCATCCCGTCCCGGCCTGCGGCTGGGCGACTTCACCACCGACCGCCGCGTCATATTGTTGATGATCCTTGCCATCCCCGTCGGGCTGGCCAGCGTCGTGGCCGCATGGATGCTGCTGCGCCTGATTGCGTTGTGCACCAACGTCGCCTATCACGGCGTGTTCTCCTTTGCGGATATGCCGATCTCGGCGGGACCGCTGGGGCTGGGTTCTGTCGCCATCCCCGTCGTCGGCTGTCTCATCATCGGCCTGATGGCCCGCTACGGGTCCGAGAAAATCCGCGGCCACGGCATCCCTGAAGCCATGGAAGCCATCCTCATCGGCAAGAGCCGCATCCAGCCGAAGGTGGCGGTCCTGAAGCCGGTGTCGTCCGCCGTGTCGATCGGCACGGGCGGACCCTTCGGCGCGGAAGGGCCCATCATCATGACGGGCGGCGCCATCGGGTCGCTGCTGGCGCAGACCATCCACCTGGACGACGGTGAGCGCAAGACGCTGCTGGTGGCGGGCGCAGCGGCGGGCATGACGGCCATCTTCGCCACGCCGCTGGCGGCGGTGCTGCTGGCGGTTGAACTGTTGCTGTTCGAATGGAAGCCGCGCAGTTTCCTGCCGGTGGCGATGGCGGCGTTGGTGGCGGCTGCGACGCGGGCGTTCATCCTGGAGCCCGGGCCGATCTTCGCCTACTCGGGCGCCTTGGCGTTCACGCCCGGTCATCTGGCGGCGTGCGCGGCGGTCGGCGTGTTGGCGGGACTGGGGTCGGGCGTGCTGACGTCGCTGGTGTACGCGGCCGAAGACCTCTTCGAAAAGCTGCCCATCCACTGGATGTGGTGGCCGGCGATCGGCGGCCTGGCCATCGGCATCGGCGGGCTGATCGAACCGGCGGCGTTGGGCGTGGGCTACGACAACATCCGGCACATGCTGGCCGGAGACCTCGCCTTGCAGGCGGTGCTGGTGCTGCTGGTGGTCAAGGTCGCCATCTGGTCGATCGCGCTGGGCTCGGGAACGTCGGGCGGCGTGCTGGCGCCTTTGCTGATCTTCGGCGGCGCGCTGGGCGCGCTGGCGTCGCCGTGGCTGCCGCAGGCCGATCCCGGGTTCTGGGCCCTGGTGGGCATGGCCGCGATGATGGGCGGCACGATGCGCGCCCCGCTGACCGCCACGCTGTTCGCGGTGGAGCTCACCGGCAACATGGGCGCGCTGCTGCCGGTGCTGTCGGCCTGCGTCTTCGCCTACGGTGTTACGGTGCTGCTGCTCAAGCGGTCCATCCTGACCGAAAAGATTGCCCGGCGCGGCCACCATATCAGCCGCGAGTATCGGGTGGATCCCTTCGATCTGCTGCGCGTGGCCGACGTGATGACGACGCCCGTGCAGACCATGGCCGACTCTTCGACGGTGGGGCAGGCCGTGGCGCATTTCACGACGGCACAGCCGGTGCACACGAGCTATCCGGTGCTGGACGCCCAGGGCGTCGTGGTGGGCGAGGTGACGCGCGCCGACAGCCTGGCCTGGGCGCTGGATAGCGGGCAGGATGAACGCAGCCTCGCCGAAGCGCTTGCCGGCCGGGTGCTGGTGCGTGGATATCCCGACGAACTCGCCAGCCAGATCGCGGACCGCATGGCCTTGTCCGGCGCGGGCAGGGTGCCGATCGTGGATCGCGCCAGCGGACGCCTGCTGGGCATTGTGGGGCGCAAGGACCTGTTCCGCTCCCGCGCCCGCCGGCTACGCGAGGAAAGCCAGCGCGCGGCGTATTTCCGCGTGGGGGCGTCGGCGAGGACGCGGACGGGCAGGGCGGGCTAACCCAATTCATGCGTCAGCCCCCGCCCGACGCCGCCCGCAGTTCCCACAGCACATCCAGCACGTGCTGCGTCGCCCGCTCGACCTGTCCGGCGCGGTGCGCGATGCCTAGCGGACGCCACAGCGCGGGCCGCACCGGCCGCATGATGACGCGCGGATCCGGTTGCGGCGCGGTGGCCTCGTGCGGCAGCAGCGTGGCGCCGTAACCCGCGGCCACCAGGCTCTTGATCGCGTCGTTGTAGTTGAGCTGGATGCGCGCCCGGGGATTGAGCCCTGCCGCCGCGAACCATTCGGCCGTCAGCCGCGACAGCCGCGTGCTGGCGTCGTTAAGAATGAGCGGCCGTTCCGCCAGCCACGCCGGCGTCAGGCGCGCGGGCGCCTTCCAGGCGGCGGGCAGGAAGGCCATCACCGGGTCCCGGCGCCACTGGCGCAGCACCAGGCCGTCAAGCGGCGGTTGGGGCAGGGCCACCAGCCCCACATCCAGCGTCCCGTCGGCCAGTCTGAGCAGGGTTTCCTGCGAAGTCAGCACCGCCACCTGCACGTCGATGCCGGGATGGTCCCGGCCCAGCGTCTCCAGCGCCTGCGGCAGCAGGTGCGCGATGGCGCCCGTGGACGCGCCCAGCCGAACGCGGCCGGCCAGCCCCTGCACCTGGCGCTGCACGTCGTCCAGGGCCTGGTCGGCCTCTGCAAGCAGCCGCCGCGCGCGGTCCAGCAGGGTTTCGCCGATGGCCGTGGGCCTGACCTGGCCGCGCTTGCGCGTCAGCAGCGGCGCGCCGACGCGGGTTTCCAAATCCGACACGTGCAGGCTGACGGTGGGCGGCGCCAGGTGCAGGGCGCGCGCGGCGTCGGCGAACGAGCCCAGGTCGGCAATGGCGACCAGGGTGCGCAGGCGGTCCAGGCTGATTTCTCGCATTGGGATTCCGGGTTGAGTCCGCCGCCTTGAGCGGCGGGACGGCGGACGAGGCGGGTCGACTTCGCAGGACGTCGCCGTAGTTCAGAAAATCTGAATTGAACGGTCATGATATTCGACTTTTCTTATCTGGATGCCGGGTCGATGATGAAGACCTTCCTGAGCGGATCAGGTAATCCCGACCTACGCGGACAAGCATCATGACTCATCCCCTAGTATTCATCGACGGCGACCAGGGCACGACCGGCCTGCAGATCCATGAACGCCTGCACGGACGCACCGACCTGCGCCTGCTAACGCTGCCCGAAGCCGACCGCAAGAATGCCGAGCGGCGCGCCGAAGCCATCAACGCCAGCGACATTGCGATCCTGTGCCTGCCCGACGAACCGGCGCGGCAGGCGGCTGCGTCCGTGGTCAATCCCAAGGTGCGCATCATCGACGCCAGTTCCGCCCACCGCACCGACGCGGGCTGGGTGTATGGCTTTCCGGAGATGAGTGCCGGCCAGTCCGAACGCATCGCCAACGCCCTGCGCGTGAGCAACCCTGGCTGCTATCCCACCGGCGCGATCGCTTTGCTGCGGCCGCTGGTGCAAGCGGGGCTGGTGCCTGCGGACTATCCGGCGGTCGTGCACGCGGTGTCCGGCTACTCCGGCGGCGGGCGCGCCAGCGTGCAAGCCTATGAGGGGCCGGAAGGCGAGCGGGGGCCGGCCTTCCAGCTCTACGGACTGGGCCTGGCCCACAAGCACACGCCCGAGATCGAGCGGCATGCCGGCCTGACGCAGCGTCCCGTGTTCGTGCCTTCGTATGGCGCCTTCCGCCAGGGCATCGTCCTGACCGTGCCGCTGCACCTGCGCCTGCTGCCGGCGGGCGTCGACGGCGCGAAGCTTCATGATTGCCTGCAGCAGCACTACGCCGGCGCGGCCCACGTGCAGGTGGTGCCGCGGCAGGACGCGGCCGCGCACACGCACCTGGATCCGCAGGCGCTCAACGGCACCAATGACCTGCGCCTGGCCGTGTACGGCAATGAACAGCAGGGGCAGGTGCTGCTGACGGCGGTGTTCGACAACCTGGGCAAGGGCGCGTCGGGCGCGGCGGTGCAGAACCTGGACCTGATGCTGGCCGCGATGGCTTAAGAATGAATGGCGCGGAACCCCGAACGAGGGACCCGCGCCATGCTTCAACGCCCTTGGCTACGGCGCCAGGGCCCCGCGCTGATTTGAAGGCGGTTATTTGTCCAGCCAGGGCGCCTCTTTCCAAAGCTGCTGGAACTCCGCTTCGCCGGCCGCCAGTTCCTTGGCGTAATCCGCGGGCGGCAGATAACGCAGCGGGGCGAACATGTCCTTGGCTTTGGCCTGGAACTCCGGATCGTCCACGGTGCTTTTCACGGCCGACACGAGTTTGGCGCGTACGTCCTCGGGCAAGCCCTTCGGCGCGGCCAGGCCGCGCAGCGATGCCAGCTCGATGTCGAATCCCTGTTCCTTGAAGGTGGGTACGTCCGGCAGCGCGGCGGAACGTGTCTTGCCCATCTGGCCCAGGAAACGCAGGGGCGTGCCGCCTTTCTGGTACTGGAGCGCTTCGCCCACATTGATGGCGCCGATGGTGATTTCGCCGCCCGCCAGTGCGCCGCGCACCTCGCCTGCGCCCTTGTAGGGAATGTGGCTGAGCTTCGTGCCGGAGGCTCGTTCAAAGCGCAGCATGGCCAGGTGGTCATCCGAACCCGTGCCCGTCGTGCCGACAGTGACCTTGCCAGGGTTCTTTTTGGCATAGGCGGACAGGTCGGCCAGGGTCTTGAGCGGGTTGTCATTCAGGACTGAAAAGGCGCCGGGATCGTCGATCAGGTTGCCGAGCAGGTCGAAGCTTTGCCAAGTGAAGCTGGTCTTGCGTTCGATGGGGATCGTCAACAGGTTGGGCGTGTTGATGAAGCCGATGGTGTAGCCATCGGGCTGGGCGCGCGCCAACTCTGCAAAGCCAATGGCGCCACCCGCGCCGGGACGGTTCAGGACCACGATGCGTGCATCGCCGCCCAGGTATTTCTGCAGGAAGGGCGCCATCATCCTGGCCACCAGATCTGTGCCGCCGCCCGGCCCGTAGGACACGATCAGGTTGATCGGGCGTTCGGGATAGCCGGCCGCCTGGGCGGCGCCGGTGAACAGGGCGGCGCCTGCCAGCAGGGCGGCCAGGGCGCCCAGGGTCCGGCGTTTGTTTTGTTGTTGCATGGGTTGTCTCCTTGGTGTTGTTATTTCAGGTTTGCGATGCGTTCGGCTGCCAGCGGCCAGACCTCCGGATTGACGAGTTGGGGCGGGCGTTCGCCGCGCAGCATCGCGAGCAGTTGCGTAGCCGAGGACCGGGCGACATTGCGCCGGGCTTCGTGCGTGACGCCGGCGGTGTGAAAGGTGGCGACGACGTTGGCCAGGCTCAGCAGCGGCGCGGCGCGGTCGGGCGGCTCTTGTTCCCACACGTCCAGCCCCGCGCCGCGCAGATGTCCGGCGCGCAGCGCGTCGTGCAGCGCGCCTTCGTCATGGATGCCGCCGCGGGCCGTCGAGATGAACACCGCGCCGCGCTTCATCGCCGCAAAGGCCTGCGCGTTGAACAGGCCGCGCGTGGAAGCGTCCAGCGGGCAATGCAACGACACCACGTCGGATTGCGCCAGCAGGTCGTCCAGCGTTGCCGGTTCGGCGCCGCGGCTGCGGATAGCGTCGGCATCGAGCAGCGGATCGTGCGCAATGACGCGCAGGCCGAAGCCTTGCGCAATGCGGGCGACGCATGTGCCGATCTTTCCGATGCCCACCAGGCCGATGACCCCGCCATGGATTTCATGGCCCATCAGGTCCTCGCGCGCGAAACCCGTGTCGTGGCGCAGGCGGTTGTGCGATTCCACCACCCTGCGCTGCACGGCCAACAGCAGCGCGTACGTGTGCTCGGCCACGGACTCGGCGTTGCCGCCTGCCTGATTGACCACTGCGATACCGGCCGCGGTGCACGCGGCGACATCTATCGTGTCGTAGCCCGCGCCGCCCGACGACACGCACACCAGGTTCGGGCACTGCGCGATGAGGTCGGCATTGACGAACCAGTGCCGCGGAAGTTCGTCCTTGGCCGCGGACACGTGGTAGGCATGAGCCGTTTTCAGGCCGGCCAGCGTGCGGGCGTCGTCGCCTTTTGCCGGCAGCACCGACAGCGACACGCCAGGCGCGCCGCCGATGATCTCGTCGAATACCGGATTGAGCCACAGGTCCAGCCGGCACAGGCGGGCCGTCCTGCCATGCGCCGCCGCGGTCACAGCACGCCTCGCGCCTTGAGTGTGGCGTCGACCCAGGCGCGGTCCAGCGTTCCGCGCTCGATGTCCTGTAGCACGCGGGCTTCGGATTCGGCGATCGCGCGTACGCGTGCCGCAATCGCCGGCGCCTCGCCGGGGCGGATGGCCAGCAGTCCGTCGGCGTCGCCCACCAGCAGGTCGCCGGGCAGAACCACCATGCCGTCGATCGTCACCGGCACGTTGATGGCGCCCGGACCATCCTTGTAGGGCCCGCGGTGCGCCACGCCGCGCGCGTAGACGGGAAAATCGCCTTGGCCGATCGTTTCGCTGTCGCGGATGGCGCCGTCGATCACGAAGCCGGCCAGTCTGCGTTTGGCGGCCCATCCCACCATGATTTCCCCGATGATGGCGTTGCTCATGTCGCCGCCCGCGTCGACGACGATGATGTCGCCGGGTTGCGCGGAGTCGATGGCTTTGTGCACCATCAGGTTGTCGCCCGGACGCGTGCGCACCGTGTAGGCGCGGCCGAGGATGCGGCGGGTGCGGTGCATGGGGCGCAGGGCCGACGTGCCGGTGGCGCGGCTCATAGCGTCGCTGATATTGGCGACTGCCAGGCCTTGATAGGCCGCGAGCGTCTCGCGGCTGGGGCCGTCAGGGCAGTCCTGCAGGGTAAATCCGAACTCCGGCATGGCGCTTCGTCTCCAGGGGGATGATGGGAGGCGACTCTACGCTGGCTGTTTCTGGATATAAAGCGAATAATTTTCGGCTCAAAACTTCGCTTTTTGGAAATCGTTCGTTGTGAGGCGAGTTGTTCAGGACTTTCCTAGACCATGCCAGCGGGGGCGTGGAAGTCCAGGCATGCTTCGGCGTGCGTGCGCAGGCTTTCGAGCATGGGGCGGGTGTCGTCGCGGCGCCATTGGAAGGTGTAGAGCAGGGGCCGCAATGGCGGAAATCCCGGCAGCGGCTGCAGGTCTCCGCGCTGGATCAGGATGTGCGCCCAGGCGGTGGGCAGGAAGCCCAGCCCGAGACCCTGACGCAGCATGGCAGCGATGCCGCCCCAGCTGTTGCAGCACTGATTGCGTCCGGGCGACACGTGCTGCTCGGTCAGCCAGTCATCCAGGATGCGGATCGCGCCGGAGCTTTGCGGCAAGGTGATGAGGGTCTGGCGCGGCAGGTCGGCGGGCGTGAGCGCCGCGGGATCGGGCACGGCTCGTGCCGACGCCACCCATTCGAAGTGCGCGTTGCCGATCACGCGCGACGCGAGCGATGGACGTGACGAGGGCCCGGCGATCACGGCGAAGTCGAGATCTCCTTCCTCCAGTCCGCGCTCCACCAGTTCGCCCACGCCCACGAAGGGCTCGACCAGGAGATTCGGGTGCGCCTGCTGGATGACTTCGATCAGTCGGGCCATCCAGGTCATGGAGGTCAGCTCGCCCGCGCCAAAGCGGCAGCGGCCGGAATAGCTGCGGTTGTTGCTGGCCTGCTGCATGAACTGGTCGGCGTTGCGCAGCAGGTCTTTGGCGTGGGGCGCCAGTTGCTCGCCCAGCGCGGTCAACGTGGCGCTGCGCGCGCTGCGGCTGAAGAGTTCGGCGCCAAGGGAGGATTCCAGTTCGCCAATCCGCTTGGACAGCGACGATACCGAAATGTTGAGCCGGTTTGCCGCGATAGCAAAATTCTTGCAAGTGGCGGCCCAGTAGAAGGCTTCGAGCTGTTTGAGCGTCATTCGGGGCAGGGTTGGATTGGCCAACCGTTTACGAGGGCGAATAAAAGTGTATTGAACGGAATCAATAAAGTCACTTTATTCAAACTTCAACCGCCCCTATAGTCATCCGCCGTTACCGACGTCTTAGGCGCGGCCGCCCCTTAGCCGCGCGTTGCCTGGAGCATCACCATGTCAGATCCGCTGCGCCGCATGCTCAGCCTGCACGACTTCGAACCCGCCGCCAGAAAGCGGCTGCCCAAGCCCATTTACGCCTATGTGTCCGGCGCTGTCGAAGATGGCCAGTCCGAGCGCGCCAATCGCGACGCGTATGCCGAGTATGAGTTCCGGCCCAAGGTGCTGGTGGATGTGTCCACCCGCAACACCCGCTGCACGGTGCTGGGCCGGGAATACGCTGCGCCCGTGGGCGTCGCGCCCATGGGCATTTCGGCGCTGTCGAGCTATCGCGGCGACGTCGTGCTGGCGCGCGCCGCATTCGAGGCGGGCGTGCCTTGCATCATGAGCGGCTCGTCCCTGATCCGTCTTGAGACCGTGATAGACGCGGCGCCCGGCACCTGGTTCCAGGCCTATCTGCCGGGCGACGAGGCGCAGATTGGCGCGCTGATAGATCGGGTCGCCGCGGCTGGCGTGGACACGCTGGTGCTGACGGTTGACACGCCTGTCGCCGCTAACCGCGAGAACAACGTGCGGGCGGGATTCTCCACCCCGCTGCGGCCGAGCCTCGGCCTGGCGTGGCAGGGACTGACGCATCCCCGGTGGCTGGCCGGCACCTTTCTGCGCACGCTGGCGCGCCACGGCATGCCGCACTTCGAGAACAACTACGCGACGCGAGGAGCGCCCATCCTGTCCGCCAACGTGCTCCGGGACTTCTCGGATCGCGGCCACCTGAACTGGGAGCACGTGGCGGCCATCCGCCGTCGCTGGAAGGGCCTGATGGTGCTAAAGGGGATTCTGCATCCGGACGATGCGCGTTCGGCGCGGACGCTAGGCATGGATGCGGTCATCGTGTCCAACCATGGCGGCCGGCAGCTCGATGGCAGCATGTCGCCCTTGCATGCGCTGCCCGCCGTCCTGGAAGCGGCGGGCGGCATGGAGGTCATGCTTGATAGCGGGGTGCGCCGGGGAACGGATGTGCTCAAAGCGATAGCGCTGGGCGCGCGCTGTGTGTTCGTTGGCCGGCCGTTCAACTATGCGGCCACGGTGGCCGGCCAGCGCGGCGTGGCGCATGCCATTGCGCTGATCGCCGAAGAAGTCAGGCGCAATATGGGTTTGCTTGGGCTGGTTGACCTTCAGGAGCTTGATGCTGGCTTCCTGCGCCGGGCGCGCGGCGGGGCTACATAAGGCTAGCCCGCACCGTCATGATCGGGGTCCGCCAGCGTGTCGACCACCAGCTTGCGCAGCCACATCGTGCCGGGATCGCTTTCGAAGCGCGCATGCCAATGCACGGTGACGCACAGCGGGGGCAGGGCAATGGGCAGGGGCCGCACCTCGAACGCATTGTCGTGGTTGAACCAGACGGCGGCGCGATAGGGCAGCGTCACGGCCAGGTCCGTGCGCCGGACGATCTCGGCCGCGGCCGAAAAGTGCGGCAGGGTCAGATACTGCTGGCGGTGCAGCCCGGC
>ENA-OWLM01000803-OWLM01000803.1-metagenome-genome-assembly--contig:-NODE-803-length-11822-cov-3.677063_pt1 | contig 11822 bp, 9 predicted proteins | sample MGYA00245349_ERZ651102 | MGnify/ENA primary metagenome ERZ651102 (study PRJEB26857, sample SAMEA4031759) | metagenome | biome: human; feature: oral; material: saliva | place: Philippines | collected 2014 | study... | reverse complement strand
GTTGGCGGGCTTGGCGACGACATCCTCAAGGGGGATGCCGGAGCCGATACCTTCACCTGGCTGAAGGGGGATACCGAGACCGGCAAGGTGGCCAAGGACTACATCGTCGATTTTAGCAAGTCGGAAGGGGACAAGCTGGATCTCAGCGACTTGCTCGACAGCGATGGCAGCAAGACCGAGAGCTCCCTGAAGAGCCTGCTCTCGGTGTTCCAGGACAACGAGGGGGTGCACCTGCAGGTCAAGGAGAGCAGCGCTGCGCCGGTGACCCAGGAGATAGTGCTGATGAACCACACCTTCGATACCCTGACGGGCGGTTCGGGGACTACAGCCAACCAGGTCATCGATTTCATGTTGCAAAACAACATGCTGGATATCGACAAGTAATCCGGTCAGATGGTCAAAAAGCGGCGGAGCAATCTGCCGCTTTTTTTATGGGCGTTTTTCGGATGAATGCGGCGGAGCAGAGAGGGAGTGCCACTCAACGAGAGGATAAAAAGAGGGCGCCCCTCAAGAGAGGGGCGTCCGGGTTGAATGGCGTGATGGCCCACGGGGTCAGGCGCTGACCCCGGCAAGGCGGGAGCCACGCTGGAAGCAGTTCGCCAGCAGCAGCAGGGTGGTGACGCCGACGGTGCCGAGCACCAGCCAGGGCAGCCAGGGTTGCCCCTGGGCCATGGCGTAGTCGTGCAGGGCGCCGCCACCCACGTAACCCGTCATGCCGCCGAGCGCCAGCCCCAGGCGGCTGAAGCCCATGTAGCTGCCGCGCGCACCGGGCTGGGCGAGCTTGGTCATGAGGGTTTCCCGCGCCGGCTCGGCGATGACGATGCCGAGGTAGAAGCAGGCGAGCAGCAGGAAGACCGCGGGCAGGGTGGTGGCGAAGGCGACCAGGCCTATCCCCGTGGTCATCAGCAATACCCCGGCCATCAGGCGATTCTCCAGCTTGAAGTGGCGCTCGCCGAAGCGGGCGAGGGGGTAGAGCAGGGCCAGGGAGATGGCGGTCTCCAGGGTATACATCCAGCCCACCGCTGTGGTGCTGCCCGCCATCTGCTTGACCAGGATGGGGAAGATCAGCATCACCTGCACCCAGAGCGCGTAGTAGCCGCTCAGGATCAGCACCAGTCGGCAGAAGGCCTTGTCCGCCAGTACCTGGCCGAGGCCGTCGCGGATCGGGGTCGGGCGTACGGAGAGCTTGTAGGGGGGCAGGATCAGCAGGTTGCACAGGGCGGCGCAGACGAAGAGACCGGCACCCAGCAGGCAGACATATTCGAAGTCGAAGTTCAGCAGCCAGCTGCCGAGCAGGGCCCCCACCACGGCGCCGGCGCTCTCCAGCATCATCAGCAGGGAGATGTAGCGGCCCCGCTCCCGTGGCCGGGTGAACTTGATGACCAGGGCGGCGCGGGGGGGATCGAACAGGCAGCCACCGAGCCCGGAGATGATGCAGGAGAGGATGAGTTCCAGCCCGCTTTCGGCATAGGCCAGGCTGGCGAACCCCAGCGCCCGCAGCAGCATGCCGCAGACGATGAGGGGGCGCGCCCCGAACTTGTCGGCCAGGGAGCCGCCAAACACCCCCAGCCCTTGCTGGGTGAGCTGACGCAGCCCCAGCGCCAGCCCGACCACCCCGGCGGCCCAGCCGAGCTGGTCCACGAAACGCAGGCTGATCATGGGCATGACCACGAAGAATCCCAGGATCACCAGGAGGGAATCCAATGCCAAGAACCACCGCCCCAACCGCCTCGCCCGCTCCACCATGATCCTGTTACCTCTGTTCGTTCCGTTGATATTGTTGTATTCATCGCCGAATGGCGCCGTCACCAAAGAGAGTCAAGGACGATGACAGGTCCCTGACTCGATGGCGTATTGCCATATGCTGACGATTGATGCTGCTATTCTGGTGGGGCGCCAGATATAGTGGTAGCCGACAACTGGCTATATTTCATATTGGATTTGGTTATGGCTATGACACTCGATGATTTGCAATTGCTGCTGGATGTGGCCAACCGTGGCAGCTTCAGCAAGGTGGCGGCCATCCGTGGCTGGTCGCAGCCCATGGTGAGCCAGCGGATCGCCGTGCTGGAGCAGGAGCTGGGCCAGTCCCTGTTCCGTCGCCACCGCCGTGGGGCCACCCCGACCCCGGCCTGCGAGCAGTTTCTGCCCGCGGCGACGGCGGCCCTGAGCGCACTGGAAGGGGGGCGGCTGGCGATGCAGGGGGCGCCCGCCTTGCCGCGGATCCGGCTCTCCTGCCTGCCCTCCCTGACCACGGCAGTGTTCGGCCCCCTGTTGCTGGCCCTGGTGGACGAGGCCTTCGAGATCCGCTGCAACACGGATCACTCCGGCATCATCATGCAGGAGCTGCTGACCGGGGAGACCGATGTCGGCTTCATCCTGAAGTGTCCCGCCATCGCCGGCATCCAGCTCGAGCTGCTCTATCGCTCTCCCATCATCGCGGTGGCCTGCGCCACCCACCCCCTGGCCGGTCGGCAGGGGCTGACCCTGCAGGACATCGCCAACGAGCGGCTGGCCCCCCAGCAGTGGGGCACCGGCTGTGACGAGCTGATCCTGCAGCTACGGCTGCTGCGCCAGGTCGCCAGCCCGCTGCACGCCATCCAGCCCGCCAGTGCGGCGCGAGAGCTGGCGCTGGAGCACGGCTTCATCACCCTGATGCCGGCGCTCGCCATCACCCGGGATCTGGAGTTTGGTCGCCTGGTGAAACTGGATGTGGTGGATCTGCCGCCGGATCACTGGGATGTGATGATGGCCTGGCGCAGTGGCAAGCGGCCCAATCCCGCCAAGGAGCGGGTGCTGGAGGCGGCGCGCTCCCTGGCCCGGCGCTGGTCGGGGAAACGGGAATAAAAAAGCGCCGGTTCAGGCCGGCGCTCTTCATTAATTTGCTGCCTGTCGGGATCAGTAGCTGGCCTTGAGGGTCACGCCGGAGAAGGCGCTGAAGCCGCTCAGCTGCACGTGCCAGGTCCCCGCCTTGGGCGCGTTCAGGGTACAGGTCTCGGCGTTGCCGCTCTTGTAGGGACGGCAGTCATAGCTGGTGCTGGTCGGAGCCGAGCCGAACTTCACATAGAGATCCGCATCCCCTGTGCCGCCGCTGCTGGCGACCACCAGCTGGCTCTTGCCGGCCGGTACCTCGATGGTGTAGCTCAGCTTGCCCCCCTTGGCGGCGGAGAGACCGGTCACCGGTACCCCGTTTTGCAGCACGCTGCCGGTAGGCGGAGTGGTGCCGCCACAGGTGGCATTGACCCCGACCGTGGTAAAGGCGGCCGCCACGTCGCTCAGGCTGTAGCCGAGATCGGTGGCCGCCCTGGTCACGCCGCAGGCGCCCTGATCGAAGGTGGTGTTGGCACCCCAGTAGAGGCGGTTGGCCAGCACGAACACCTCGAACGCCTTGCGGGTGTTCCAGCCGCTGGTGTTGGCCAGCAGGTAGAAGGCGCGGTTGTAGACCCCCGAGCTGTGGTGCACGTCGATGCCGTCATAGTAGTCGCTGGCGTGGCCGATGGACTTGCCGTCCCGGGTCGGATCCTCGAAGTAGCGCAATGAGCCGTTGCCCTTGAAGATCTGGGCCCCCACCAGCCAGTCGTTGCTGCCCTTCATGTAGTTCTCGGCCGCTTCCCCCGCCATGTCGGAGAAGGCCTCGTTGATGCCGCCCGACTGGCCGGAGTAGACCAGCCCCGAGTTTTGTTCGGTGAAGCCGTGGCTCACCTCGTGGGCTGCCACGTCCAGGCTCACCAGAGGGTAGAAGGTGGTGGCACCGTCCCCGAAGGTCATCTGGCTACCGTCCCAGAAGGCGTTTTCGTAGTTGCGGCTGTAGTGCACCCGCATCTTGAGCTTGAAGCTCAGCGGCGCCGTGTTGTACCAGTTGCGGTACATGTCGAACACCACGTTGCCGAAGTAGTGGGCATCGTTGAGGGGGGAGTAGGCGCCGTTGATCTCCTTGACCGTGTTCTCCGGGCAGGCGAACTGGTGGATGGCGCCCCCCGTGGTGGCGTGATTCATGTTGAGGGTATCGACGTTCGCACTGGTCATCCGGCAGTTGTCGTCCACCTGCAGCGGGCCGAAGTCGGCGCCGTAGAAATACTTGCCGGTCTTGAGGTTGCCGCCCGGACCTGTGGCGTCCTTGTGGTTGATCCCCTCCCAGCGCTTGATCTCGCTGCCGCTCTGGGCGTCGATGATGACGAAGGGGCGGCTTGGCTCCTCGCTCGCCGCGAGCCAGGAGACCAGGTAGACCAGACGGGCCTGCCCTGCGTCATCCTGCATCACGAACAGCTTGACCCGCTCGTTGCTGCCCTTGGCCCCCGCACGCGCCTTGCTGGCGGCATCGGCGGGAGAGAGGGAGGCGGTCGGGCTCGCGAGATCGGTCTCGATCTGGCGCAGCATGGTGCCGGAGACCTGGCTGATCTGGCCGCCGAGGGACTGCTCGGCCACGAGCACCTGGCCCCAGACCGGGATGCCGTGCCAGGTCTGCTCATAGCGCACCCGCTGCTGGCCATTGGGCAGCTTGACCGCCCGCACCTGGCGAAACTCGCCATCCCCCGCGAGGGCGCTGACCCCGGCGGCACCGCTCGGCGCCCCCAGCAGGCCGGCGACCTGGTTTACTTCCACCTGTTCTGCCGCCATGGCGGCGCTTCCCCAGCAGGCCAGTACCACGGCCAAATAGACTTTGTTCATCTCGTCTTTCCTTAGTCGATGAAGATTACACACCGGGTCTGTTGCCCGGCGCTCTTACACTAGTGGGAAGGGATGAAATGGCTGCCTGTCATTTGTAACAGATCGGCGAAAACAGGCAGCAGAACATACTTCTACGATGTTAATCATCCAGTAAATGCCTGGCTGGCAGAGTGTTTCACCAAAAATGGGCGGGATTGATGATAAGCTCAATAAGCCGACCGGACGGGGCGCTCCATCTGGGGGTTGCCAGCGGGGAGAGCGGGCCGAAAGTCCTTGGCAAACAAGGGATTGATTGACTACATTGGCTCCCATGACGGCGCACGCCGAGTCAACGCAGGGGGAGGAGTGGCGATGTTTTCATGGCAACTGGATGACGAGCTGGCGCTCCTGTTCCTGCAACCCGACATGGCCAGCGAGCTGTTTCGCCTCTGCCAGCGCAACCGCGACTACCTCTCCCAGTGGTTGCCCTGGGTGCCCCACATCCAGCAACCCTCCGACAGCGCCACCTTCATTCGCCACGCCATTGAGAAATTCGCCCGGGGGGAGGGGCTGACCACGGCCATCGAGTATCAGGGGGAGGTAGTCGGCGTCATCGGCTACAACCAGATCGATCACGGGCTGGCCAAGGTCAGCATCGGCTACTGGCTGGCGGAACGCTGGCAGGGGCACGGCATCATCACCCGGGCCTGCCAGGCCCTGATCCACCACGCCTTCGAGGAGATGGGGATGGAAAAGGTGGAGATAAGCGCCGCCCAGGAGAACGACGCGAGCCGGGCGGTGTGCGAGCGGCTCGGCATGGTCCAGGAGGGGGTGACCCGGCGGGCGGAGCGACTGGCGGACAGGGTGGTGGATCACGTGCACTACGGCCTGCTGCGGGACGAGTGGCTCAGGCTGAGGGATCTCTGATGGCCCTTCTGTCTGCTTCCAATATCCGGGGGGAGAGATGACGACGCTGCCCCATATCACCACGGCCCGCAGCCGGCTCACCGTGCTGCCCCCGGAGCGGGCCGACCTGATGCTGGATTTCTATCTGCGCAACCGCACCCACCTCGCCCCCTGGGAGCCCAGGCGGGAGGAAAGTTTCTATACCCTGGCCCACTGGCAGGCCCGGCTGCGCGACGGCTACGGCCAGTTCTTCGATGGCAGCGCCGTGCAGCTGGCGGCCCTGGATCTGCGGGGGGAGCGAGTGCTCGCCACCTGCAACTTCACCAACATCATGATGGGCATGTTCAAGGCGTGCCACCTGGGTTATGCCATCGACCATGCCCATCAGGGACAGGGACTGATGCACGAGGTGGTGGCGGCCGGCATCGACTACCTGTTCAGTGAGCGCGGCCTGCACCGCATCATGGCCGGCTACATGCCTGCGAACCTGCGCAGCGGCGCCCTGCTCGAACGGCTCGGCTTCGAGCGGGAGGGGTACGCAAAGGACTACCTGATGATCAACGGCCGCTGGGAGGATCACGTCCTCACCGCGCTCATCAACCCCGCCGTCTAGGCGACATTTGCCTGTCAGCCTGCTTGTTGCAGGGCGCGTCTTGACGCCTTGCCCGGCGACGGGAGGCGCTTTTTCACGGCAAGATCGCACTATCTGTATGCGCCTCATACCCCAGACCCCAAAAGCGTGTAAAATTGCGCCCTGAATTTTCCCGGCCGGCAGCTGCTGGTCGCGACTCCATACATGCAAGGCAGACATTGTGACTGAAGTAGACAGATTCGCGGACATTCGCCCCTATCGCGATGATGAAGTGCCGGCGGCCATAGAGCGGCTGATCCAGGATGACGAGTTTATCGGTGCCATCGCCAAATACCGTTTCGGTTCCCTGATGAGCTGGCTGGGCTGGGCCATCCGCCCGCTGATACGCCAGTTCCTGCGCCACAAGTGGGCCAAGGTCAGCACCATCCATCAGGTACAGATGGGGGTGACCCGCTACATGACCCGCATGATCGCCACCTCCACCCAGGGGGTGAGCTTCTCCGGGCTCGAACACCTGAAGAAGGAGCAGGGCTATCTGTTCGTCTCCAACCACAGGGACATCGCCATGGATCCGGCGTTCGTCAACTGGGGACTGCACACCCACGGTTTCGATACCGTGCGCATCGCCATCGGTGACAACCTGCTGCGCAAACCCTGCGCCACCGAGCTGATGAAGCTCAACAAGAGCTTCATCGTCAAGCGCTCCGCCAAGGGGCCGCGGGAGATGATGAAGGCGCTCGGAGAGCTGTCGGCCTACATCGGCCAGTCGGTGCACGAGGGACACTCCATCTGGATCGCCCAGAAGGAAGGGCGCGCCAAGGACGGGGACGACAAGACGGATCCGGCCATCCTCAAGATGTTCTACGTGGACGGCAAGAAGCAGAAGATCGAGTTCGTCGACTACATGCGCAGCCTCAATATCGTGCCGGTCAGCATCAGCTACGAGCTGGATCCCACCGACATGGCCAAGGCGCGCGAGCTCTACGAGAAGTCGGTCAACGGCAGCTACGAGAAGGGCGAGTTCGAGGACATCGAGAGCATAGTCGCGGGCATCGTCGGCCAGAAGGGGCGGGTACACGTCTCCTTCGGCGCCCCCATCACCGAGGGGTTCAGCGATCCGGACGAACTGGCTGCGCTCATCGACAAGGCCATCTGGAGCAGCTATCGCCTCTTCCCCGGCAATTACCTGGCCGCGGATGTCCCCAATCGGGCCAGCACGACCGAGCAGGCTGCCTTCCTGACCCGCCAGTCCGAGGTGCCAGCAGAGCACAAGGCCATCTGGCGCGCCATGTATGCCAAGCCGGTGGAGAACGCCAACAAGGTTTGAATGGCACCGGTCATGACAACGTAATGCAAAAAAACGGGAGCAGATGCTCCCGTTTTTGCGTCTGGTCAAAGTTGGCGGCCATCGGGTAGTGAATAATATTGTTTCAGCTGGTACGATAATCGGGTGAACGAGCGGTATCTCCTGGCGAGGGACGGGCTGTGCAGCAGCCGCCCGACGCCTTATGTAGCGAGAGGCTCGGTTCGTGTCCGCACGGATGGCGGGCGACACCAGACAAGGACCTTCAGGGGTCCTTTTTCATTGATGCAGAAAGATAGACCACAGATATAGCTAAGGATGCGAACCCCATGATCACCGGCAGTCTGGATACCTTGCAACGCACTCCCTTGCCCGCTCCCCTGGACCGCATCATGGCCGAGGTAGTGCAGAGCGTCGCACGCTGGCTGGATGCCCCCCTCGGCAAGCAGGAGATCGACGGTCTCAATCTGTTCTGCCTGGTGAGCGAGGATCTGACCGAGCCGGCTGCGGATCGTCGCGGCGAGTTTCACGAGCAGTACCTGGATATCCAGCTGCTGCTGCGCGGGGAGGAGTGGATCGGTGTGGGACCCCATGCCTATGTCCGGGACGGCGCCGATCATCCTTACCCCGACCTCTGGTTCGTCGACGACGAACAGACCAGTTATCTGGCGTTGCAGCCCGGCGACTTTGCCATCTTCTGGCCGGGAGAACTGCATCGCCCCCTCTGTACCCCCCAACCGCCGGCTCAGGTGAAGAAGTTGGTGGTCAAGGTGCACCGGGATCTGCTGGCCGGGCTCTGATCGCCCGCACCGGCCCTCCTGCGGCAGTGAACACGCTGCGCAGGCCGAATCGAAAAATTGGACGCAGCCTCCTGCGACCATACGCCCCCGGCAGGGGAATCCCATCCATCGCTGGATGACACGACACTGTCGGCATCACGCCGACGCACAGGAAGATGTAGAACATGAGCAAGTTGGTATTGATCCTTAACTGCGGTAGCTCTTCCCTGAAATTTGCCGTAATGGACGCCGAAACGGGCGAGGACATGCTGTCCGGCCTGGCCGAATGCTTCAATCTGGACGATGCACGCATCAAATGGAAACTCCACGGGGTCAAGGGCGACGCCATGCTGGGCGCGGGTGCCGCGCACCAGGAAGCTCTCGACCACATCGTGGGTCACATCCTGCCCCAGGATCCCGCCCTGGCCGAGCAGCTGGTGGCCATCGGCCATCGCATCGTGCACGGCGGCGAGCAGTTCTCCCGCTCCGTGCGCATCGATGAGGGCGTGATCGCCGGCATCGAGGCCGCCATCCCGTTCGCCCCCCTGCACAACCCGGCACACCTCATCGGCATCCGTGCCGCCCTCAAGGTCTTCCCGGCCCTGGCCGAGAAGAACGTGGCCGTGTTCGACACCGCTTTCCACCAGACCTTGCCAGAGGAAGCCTACCTCTACGCGCTGCCCTACAAGCTCTACAAGGAGAACGGCATCCGCCGTTACGGCGCCCACGGCACCTCCCACCGCTTCATCGCCGAAGAGACCGCCAAGGCGCTGGGCAAGCCGCTCGAAGAGCTCAACATCATCAACTGCCACCTGGGTAACGGCGCCTCCGTCTGCGCCATCCGTGGCGGCGAATCCGTCGACACCTCCATGGGGCTGACCCCGCTGGAAGGGCTGGCGATGGGCACCCGCTCCGGCGACATAGACCCCGCTGTAGTTTTCTTCATGCACGACCAGCTCGGCTACAGCGTGGAGCAGATCAATCACACCCTGACCCGTGAATCCGGCCTGCTGGGCATGACAGAGGCGAGCAGCGACTGCCGCTATGTCACCTCCAACTACGCCACCGACGACGGTGCCAAGCGTGCGCTTGACGTGTTCACCTACCGGGTGGCCAAGTATGTCGGTGCCTACGCCGCCGCCATGGATGGTCGTCTGGACGCCCTGGTGTTCACCGGCGGTATCGGCGAGAACGCCGCCATGGTGCGCGAGATGGTGCTGGATCGTCTGGCCCTGTTCGGCTTCAAGGTCGACAAGGAAGCCAACAACGCCGCCGTGCTCGGCGGGGAAGGCCCCATCACCACCGCTGACAGCCGTCTGGCCCTGGTGATGCCCACCAACGAAGAGCTGGTCATCGCCCGCGATGCCCTGAGCCTGGTCGGCTGATACCGCCCCGGTTAGAACCCAGCGCCCGGCCCTGCCGGGCGCTGTCATTTTTGGCGCCTGCTGAGTACCCCGTCATTTGACATGAAGGACCAGATACGTACCCTGACCGCAGTGTGATATTGCGGAGGTAGTGATGAAAGAGATGTTTTTCAACTGGTTGTCCGGGCTCGGTGTCGAGGTGACACCCATGATGGCCCTGGTGATCGCCCTGGGGTTCATCCTGCTGACCGCCCTGGTGCTGCACCTGGTGCTGCACCGCATCCTGCTGGTGCGTCTGGTGGGGCTGCTTGGCAAGGCCCAGCAGGCGTGGCTGCCCCCCCAGTTGCAGCAGCGCCTCTTCTATCGCCTCGCCTTCGTGCTGCAGGGGGCCGTGCTGCTCGGCCAGGCGGAGATCTGGCTGCCCAAGGCGTCCGACAGCCTGGCGCTGATCGAACTGGTGGCCCAGCTCTGGATACTGCTGTTCCTGCTGCTGGCGCTGTTTGCCCTGCTCGACTGCCTGCTGTCGGTGAGCCGCCATACCCGGCTCGGACGGGATCTGCCCCTGCGCGGTATCTTCCAGGGGGTGAAACTGGTGGCCAGCATCCTGGTGGGCATCTTGATGATCGCCCTGCTGCTCGGCAAGTCGCCGCTCTTCCTGTTCAGCGGCCTGGGGGCCATGACCGCAGTCCTGATGCTGGTGTTCAAGGACCCCATCCTGGGCCTGGTGGCCGGGATCCAGCTCTCCGCCAACCGCATGCTGAGCGTCGGTGACTGGCTGCAGATGGATAAATACGGCGCCGATGGCGAGGTGACCGACATCGGCCTCACCACGGTCAAGGTGTCGAACTGGGACAAGACCATCACCACCATCCCCACCTATGCCCTCATCTCCGACTCTTTCAAGAACTGGCAGGGGATGACAGAGTCCGGTGGCCGGCGCATCAAGCGCAGCGTCAACATCGACATGACCAGTGTGCGCTTCCTGACGGCGGAGGAGCAGCTGCAACTCAAGCAGGCCAGATTGCTGGCCCCCTATCTGAGCCGCAAGGAGCAGGAGCTCAGCAGCTACAACCAGCAGCTCAGCGATGCCATCAGTTGCCCCATCAACGGCCGCCACCTCACCAACCTCGGCACCCTGCGTGCCTATCTGGATGCCTACCTGCGCGCCCACCCGGGCATTCGCAAGGACATGACCCTGATGGTGCGCCAGCTGGCACCGACCTCGGACGGCCTGCCACTGGAGATCTACTGCTTCACGGCGACCACCGCCTGGGCCGAGTATGAAGGGATACAGGCTGATATATTCGACCATATATTTGCGATTATTGAGCAATTTCATCTGAGATTGCATCAATCCCCAACCGGTTATGATATGCACGCCTGGAAGGCTGGCTGATACCGCTTCCGGCGTTGAAGAGGGGGGGGGGCGCTGTACCTTATTTAATCACTGACCGTCATCACGCAGCGGTTGAAATTTGGCAGGCAGAAGAGAAAAATGGCGGCCTTCTCTTTGCCCCGGGGGCCTGCGCCCCCGGCCTGGCCAGAGTACTGAACCATCCCCTTTATCACAGGAACGTTATGAAGCTCCTCCACAACACGGCGGCCGCACTGTGCTGCAGTCTGCTCCTGACCGCCATGCCCGCCCTCGCCATCGAATATGCCCTGCCCGCAGCCAACAGCCGCCTGGTGGGTGAGAACCTGGATTACGTGGTGTCGGCCGAAGAGGCGGGCCAACCCCTGGAAGCCGCCGCCGCCAAGTTCCAGCTGGGCTTGACCAACATGCTCGAAGCCAACCCCAAGGCGGATCCCCTGCTGCTGCAGGCCGGCGAGAAGATGGTCATTCCGCACCAGCTGATCCTGCCGGATGCCCCCCGTGAGGGCATAGTGCTGAACGTGGCCGAGATGCGCCTCTATTACTATCCCAAGGGCAAGAAGGTGGTGGAAGTGCTGCCCATCGGCATCGGCCAGCTCGGCACCGACACCCCGGAAGACTGGGTGACCAGCGTGCAGCGCAAGAAGGCGGGCCCGACCTGGACCCCGACCGCCAAGATGCACGCCGAGTACGCCGCCCGTGGCGAGACCCTGCCTGCGGTCTGGCCGGCCGGTCCGGACAACCCCATGGGGCTGTTCGCGCTCTACATCGGCAAGATGTACGCCATCCACGGCACCAACGCCCAGTTCGGCATCGGCCTGCGAGTGAGCCACGGCTGCGTGCGGCTGCGCAACGACGA
>ENA-OWLM01000799-OWLM01000799.1-metagenome-genome-assembly--contig:-NODE-799-length-11864-cov-3.057753_pt1 | contig 11864 bp, 7 predicted proteins | sample MGYA00245349_ERZ651102 | MGnify/ENA primary metagenome ERZ651102 (study PRJEB26857, sample SAMEA4031759) | metagenome | biome: human; feature: oral; material: saliva | place: Philippines | collected 2014 | study... | reverse complement strand
GACATAGCACATCTAACGGAAAACGCACAAAGGTGTATTTACATAGAGAAGTTATGGGAGCGACAAAAGGTGATATTATAGACCATATTGATATGGACGGGCTTAATTGTCAAAAGACAAATTTAAGATTAAGCTCAAAATCAATGAATGCGTATAATCGTCGTTCTTTTGGAGCTGTTGACTATCTCGGAGTAAGCAAGCATAAAGATAAATTCAGGATGCAGATATATGTTCAAGGCAGACGTTATTCAAAAGTTTGTGACACTGCAGAAGAAGCGGCTATGCTGTACAACGAGTATGCCAAGAAGTTTCATGGAGATTATGCAAGATTAAATATAATAAGATGATTATACAATATCCCCACTACTTATTTGCCCTAACAACGGGAGAGTCCATGCAGGACGAAAACGGATATTGGACAGAGGAAGAAGGAAAAATCGTCTTTCTAAGCAAATGCCGTGAAGAAACCGATGGGAGGGGGCAAGAGATACAAGCAGCCGATGGTACATATCACAAGTTTTCCTCAATTGTTCAAATACCGAAGGGGAATTTGATGATTAAAGAAGGCACGGAGGTCTATGTCGCAAATAAGGAAGATGGCACGGATATTCGCATTAAGGGTGTTGCGCTGAAGTTTGACAAAGGACAATTACATTCTCGGTTATGGCTCTAGAACCCCAATTCACGCGCAAAGACGTCCAGCGTCGATTTGATGCTTTTTTAGACCAAATCCAAAAGCAGCAAATCAAAAGGTTGTCGATGCTGGGCGAAATGTGTGTAAACCACGCGCGCAGCGTGCCTAAAGACTTAGGATTTGAAGACCAAACGGGCAATCTTCGCTCTTCCATTGGTTATGCGGTGTTTGTTGATGGCATTGCCGTTCATTCTTTTTACGAAGAGGTGAAAGGTGGCGTTGAAGGCGCAAATGCTGGTCAAAGGCTTTCAGAGAAGATAGGGGAAGGTTCGAGCGGTGTTTGCCTAGTGGTGACGGCTGGAATGCATTACGCAACCTATGTTGAAAGCCGCGGGCGCGATGTTATAGCGAGTGCGGAGCAATTAGCGAAGCGAGAGCTGCCACGGATGCTTGAGAAATTGATACAAAACATCAAACAAGCGGTAGAATGAAGACATCCTTTGATATTGATAGAATCGTGTTTGATTTGTTGAGTAAGTCGCAGGAGTTGAAGAACACAATGAAAGGTGGAATCTACTATCAAGACGACAGACCCGATGATTCAACCGATGAGGACGTGGTGATAAACACCATCACGCTAACACAGGACTATTTGCCACAACTAGCAACAAGTAACGTGAACATATACGTTGCAGACCAAACAAGACGTATTAAAGGTGTGGAGCAGGTCAAGCCCAATCATGCAAGACTGGCGAAGCTGACGAAGATCGTCTTAGAGGTGCTTAGAGGTGCGCAGGTGGAGGGATTGAAAATTATCCCAGAGAGCCAAGCAGTGTTGCAAGAGCAAGGCGCAAGGCAGCACTTTTGCAACATTAGGCTGGCTTGGAACATACAAACGTATTAAGAATATAAAGTAACAAACTCAATTATGGTAACACTCGGTCTAGCGGTGATTTTGGCGGGCACAGCAGCCCCCACTGGGGTTATGCCTGCTATTGCTTCGATGAAGAAAATCGGAAAAGCCTACAAAGACTCGGCAAAGTTCGGTCAGGAGCCATCAGAAGTAACAGAGCACTTCGAGGAGGGGAATGTAATCCCAGTGGTGCGAAAAGTGGCGAAGAAAGTGCCTAAATTCACCTTCTCCATTATGGATGCCGATATCGACACACTGGTGCGATATGTAGGTGGCACGAAGGTGGCTAAGAGCGGCAGCGAAAAAACAAAGTGGGCTTTTGATGGTACGGAAGTTGTCGAAAACTGCTCGATTCTCATTCAGACGGAACAGGGCTTGCATTTCGAGGTTCCCAACGCTGCGGTTGAGGCTACAATCAACTCGGACATGTCGGCAAAGGGCATCTTCCTTGTTGACTTCGTGATTACGCCCATGGCTGTGGACAGTGGTAAAGGACTTCGCGCTTACGACCCTAAGGAAGCGTAGTTTTAATCTTTAATGTTTTACTAGTGTAAGCCCCATCACCCCGTGTGTTCGGGGCTTACTTCTTTTTTATATAGGGCAATGGCTGAGGAAAGAAAGAAATTAGAACAAGAACGTGCAGAGCTGAACGCGCTAATAGGAAAGGGGGTATCCTTCGAGGTTCAAGACTTTGAAGTGACTGAGAGGAAATACTTTTGGGGGATGATTCGGAAAAAGAGCCTCACACCAATTACAAGAAAGTTTGTCGTCGAAGAACCGACTCTCGGGACGCTTGACCGCCTTTCGGCTGAGTGGGTGGAGATGGCGATGGACGAAGAAGCCCTAAAGGGAGAAGATGGAATGCGCCAAGCGCGGATAATGGCAAAATCACAAGCGATAAGATGTGCCAGAGTGGTAGCTATTGCGGTGTTAGGGTCGGACTATTTGGTGCCTAAGCCTAGCAAAGGGCAGGAGGTGCGCTACGTCAAAGACAATGCGAGATTGGACGAGTTGACAGACCTGTTTGCGCGGAAAATCAAACCCTCGGAACTTTATCAGTTGTATGTACTGATTCAGGCGATGTGCAATTTGGGGGATTTTGTGAACTCTATTCGGTTGATGTCAGCCGACCGAACAACAAAGCCAACACGGATAGAGGAAAGCAGCGAGGGTTAAGGAGTCCACACGGTAGGCGCGGTGCCATCTGCGCTCACTTCGGTTGGACGTTGGACTACCTTACAAATGGCATCGCGTGGTCGACGGTGCAAAAAATGATGATAGATGCGCCAAGCTATGACACAGAGGATGAGGAGGGAGAAGTTGAGGATATGATATTGACCGATAGCAACAGCGAGTCTATAATGGAATACGTTAATAGCATGATGTGATATGGCAGAGATAGACGGAGGAGCACTAGCCTTTAAGTCGGTGCTCGACAACGAACAGATGAACAGCGCGGTGGAAGAAACGATGCGTCGTGTGCAGGGCTTGTCGGAGGCAACGGTGGGAGGTGGAAGGCAGATGGACAAAGCCTTTCAGCAAACGGCGAACGGCATCAGAGCAGCGCTTAGCCAAATAGGCGCAGCGTGTGAAATGCACGAAACGGAGCTTGCGAAGCTTGAAGCGCTATATGAAAGGCTAGGAAATGAAGCGGGTGTGGCGCTTATGGCTGGTCGTGATGAGGAATACCGCGCGATAGAAAATACACGTGCAGGGATTAAAGGCGAAATTGCGGTGCGAAAGCAAGCCCTCGATGAGGCGCGCAACTTGTCTAATGAACTTGAAAGGGAAGCTGCAAAGCGTGAGGAGTCGACAAGTCAAGTTGAGGAGAGTGCAGAGGCGCATCAGTCTCTACGCACTAGAATAAGGGAGCTAAGGGAGGAAATGGCGCTGTATCAAGAAGCACACGGAGACCAAACGGAGGATTACCGAAGAATGTCAGCAGAATTGGGACGATTGCAAGACATTCAGGGCGATATTGCTGCACAAGGTCGGGTGTTTGCTAATGACGAGGCAAAGTTTCAAGGCATCATTCAGGGGCTTTCTGGTCTTTCTGGCGCGTTTTCAGCTGCTACTGGTGCTGTATCCTTATTTGCAGGAGAAAACGAGAATCTGCAAAAGGTGATGACTAAGGTGCAGAGTGTGATGGCGATTGCGATGGGATTGCAATCGGTGGCACAGACACTCAACAAGGATAGCGCGTTTCAGCTAGTAACGCTCAACGGATTAAAGGAGTGGTGGGCTGGAATTGTGGCGAAAGCGACGGCAGCGGAAACGGCAGAAACGGCAGCCATAGTGGCAGAAACGGCAGCGCAACAAGCTCAATCAGTGGCAACGGCACAAAATACGGCAGTGCAAGGGGCTAACACGGTGGCGACTGAAGGTCAAGCAGTAGCAGCAACGACAGGGTCTGTGGCAAACTTCACGCTCGCAGGGGCTTTTCGTGCCGTAGGGGCGGCTATCATGTCCATACCAGGCTTGGGTTGGCTCATTGCTGGTGTTACCGCGCTGGGAGTGGGTATTTCGTATTTTTCGAACAAAGCCAAGGAGGCAAAAGAAGCACAAGCAAAACTTGTGGAGCAACATTATAAAACAATTGGCTCAATCAACGAATTATCCGAGAAGTGGAAGCGTTTAGGTAGCGATCTGGAGGGCAAGAAGACGTTAATCAAAGAAAACCAAAAGGCTTTTGAGGATTATGGTGTTGTTGTTCGCGACGTTGCAGATGCTGAAAACTTGCTTGTCAGAAACAAGACGGAATTTGTCAATGCTCAAATAGCAAAGGCGCAATCTTTGGCTTTGTTGCAATCAGACCAATACCAAGATGCACTGAAAAAGAGCCTTAAAGCCCAATTAGCATTGCAAGATGCCACCAAAGAGTGGAACGAAACGGTTGGTAAGCGGACAGGAAGAAAGGCTTCTGCAATGAAGGATTTCAAATACACCGCAAAAGATGGCAAGATAAACAGATACACCGCGCCTAATGCAAGCCTTGATATGCTTACAGCAATGAAAGATGCAAAGGAAGCAGAATTTGAAATGCAAAAGATTTATGGAATTTCGGAAGAGTTCAAGAAGAAGCACGACAAAACGATGGATTCCCTTAATCGAGCCGCAATAGAAAAGAATAAACACACCGTTGCCGGTAGAAAGGCTTTGCTTGAACAAGAGCTGGAAGACTTGAAAACCCAACGTGGACAACTCGTAGCAACAGACACCAAGGCTATTGCAGAATACGACAAGAGGATTAAGGCAAAACAAGCCCAAATAGACAAATTAGAACCAAAGAGTAGCACTTTTTCAACTTCTTCGACTTCTTCAAAGGGCGATAAAGACCCCTTTGTTGAGCAATTAGAAAAGAGGAAAGCAGAATATGAACGCTATAAAAAGTGGGTAAATTCATCCAATGAGGACATACAGAAAGCATCCAGTACAGAATTTGCCACATTGCTTAAAGACGGAAGCAGTTACAAAAAGTTCTTGGAAAATCTTCAATCCAAAATTAGTTTAGAGCCACAAAATAATCAAACGGTTAAACAATTATCTGCTATTCGGAATGAACTGGCAGAACTTAGCACGGTTACAGTTCTTGATGCTTTCAATGAAAGCTTACAAAAAGAACTTGATGGAGCTGATAGTGTATTGAAGCGCCTTGACATCATCGCACAAAAGCGCAACGAGTTAGCTAATGATGGTAGCGATATTGATGAAGATAAGAAGCAGACTCTGGATGATGCAGAAAAGAATGCGTTGCAAAAGCAAGAGGAGGACACGCAAAAGTTGCTTGATGATTATGCTTCATACCTTGACAAGAAGATTAAACTTGATTTGGAGTATAACAATGATATAACCTTGCTGGAAAAGGCGCGAGCTAAAAGCACCGATGATCAGGAAAGAAAAAGCATTGATGCTGCAATTGCTCGGAGAAAGGAGAAGCATAAGGAAGACTCTAAGAGCTTAGGTGTGGAGGAATACGAGCGTCTGCTGCAAGACTATCAGAGCTTCGCGCAAAAGGAAGATGCTATTGCCACGGATTACAATGTCAAGCGACAAAAAGCAGCCGAAGCACTAGCGGTGCTTGAAATCGGCTTAGCCAATGCAAAGACGGAGCACGAGAAGGAGGAACTCCAAAAGCGGATTGCAGCAAACAAAGAGATGGTGCAAGAGATGAACCGCGCGGAAACGAAAGAAAGGCTCAACATCAAATTCGACCAGTTGAAGGCATCCCCTGAGTATGTCCGTGCCTTTGAAGATTTAGACTTCGCCTCATCGGAAACGCTTCAAAAACTCATTGCAAAGTTTGAAGAGGTGAAGGATTCTGTGGGCGAGAACCTCAATCCAGAAGACGTGCGCCAATATATGGAGACGATACAGACCATGGTGTCGGAACTCAATTCGAGAGACCTGTTTGGAGCGCTAAGACGGGGATATAAAGATTTGAAGACTGCACAGGAAGAGATTGCGGAGTCTGAACAAGCACTGCAATGGATACGCGCAAAAGGCGGAGCAGGCACGAAAGCCGAAGAACAGGCAATAGCACGCCTCAATAAGGCGAAAGACCGATACAACAAGAAAAACAAGGAAGTGCGACAAAAGGAGGTTGAGGTGCAAAAGCAGGTCAACAATCTTTGTAAGTCTATTGTCGAAATCGGTGGCGTTATCGGAGGACAGGCAGGGGAGATTGTTTCGATAATTGGTGACATCGGTTCATTCGTGACGGATACCATTGGCAGCGTGAAAGCCGTTGCAGCAACAGGCGAGCAGGCTATTTCATCCGTTGAGAAGGCATCGGTGATTCTGGCGGTAATTTCGGCAGCCTATCAAATCGCATCTAAGATTGTAGGGATGTTTGCGGAGGATGATGGCACGGCTGCTTACGAGAGTGCAGAAAAGGTGTATCGGTCGTACATTGATACGTTGCACGAGGTTATTGATGCCGAACTTGAGTTGATGAACACCATGACGGGTAAGGATGCGCAGGCGAAATATGAGCATGCGATACAGCTAATTAACAAAACGGCAGAAGCAGCGCGTAATTTAGGCAGACAGTATCTAGACTCGGGAGCGTCACGAGGCTTTTTGGGCATCGGTTCGAGCGCGTCAAAAGGTGTCGAGCAGAGAGATAGTATATCTTCTGAGGCATGGCACGAGGCGCGGGAAGTAGCAAAGGCGCACAACATTAACTGGGAAACGCTAGCAGGAGGAAGAATGAAGGGGTTGTTCGACCTCACATCGGAACAGCTTAAGGCGTTGAAGCAAGAAGCCCCATTGTTCTTCGCTCAATTGCACGAAGATACGAAGAAGTACATCAACGATATTCTGACAGCGGATAGTACAATCAAGGACACAATGGCAAAGTTCAACGAGTCTTTGGTGGGAGTATCTTTCGATACGATGCGTGATGATTTCCGTTCGTCTTTGGAGGATATGGAGCTGGACGCAAAAAAAATATCTCAAAACATCCAAGAGTATATGCGTAAGGCTCTCATTAACGACATGTTCAAGAAATCGTATCAAGGGGAGCTGCAAAAGTACTACGATGCATTTGCGCAAGCAATGCGCGCGGATTCGGACGGTGGGGCTGCGATTACGGACGAGGAGAAGAAAGCCCTAAACAAATTACGTGAAAGCGTGGTGACGGGTGCCGTGGCAGCAGCAGAAGCCATCAATAAGCAATTTGAGGGCATCGGAGATGATGCAGACAAGTCCTTAACAGGTGCAGTGAAAGGGGTGACAGAGGAGACGGCAAGCATCGTAGCTGGACAGCTCAATGCAATGCGTATCAATCAAGGCGAAGCAAACAACCTACTCCAGCAACAACTCACGACCCTCAGTCAAATTGCAGCAAACACGATTTACAATAGACATCTCGAAAAATTAGAAGGTATTTGGTCTATTATGAGCGGTAATCAAAACGACCCTTTACGCTCAAAGGGGCTAAAATAAGAATATGATATGGCAGAAAACGGCAGAATTTTATACACCTTAGATGGTAGAGATTTTCGAGACTACGGGATTCACGTTTCGGATTCGGCAGGTATTATTGATTTGCCTAAGATGAAGGGTGTTTCGTCCGTGTCGTGGGATGATTACCACGGTGAAGAGGTCGACTTGCGACACAAGTACTATGAGCCACGAGAAATCACACTTTCGTGCTTTGTTAAGGCGGAGAATAAGGCAGACTTTATAGAAAAAATGTCGGCTTTCGTCCTGCAATTTGCGAAGCGTGGATTGTGTCGGTTAGTGATTTATGCGGTTGATGGGAAGCCCCTAGTTTATGACGTGTATTGCAAAGATGGCATCTCAATCACAAAGAAGTGGAGCGACAAACTTATGGTGGGTACTTTCAAGCTAAAAGTGATTGAACCACACCCTATCAAGAGGGTCTTGTCTTTTTCTGGTAGCGGTCGTTGCAGCATTACCCTCACTTCAAAAAAGATGGTCAGCGTCTTTTGGGGTGATGGCACAGCGGATGAAGACGTATCGGGCAACTCGGTAACGATTTCTCACAATTACTCGAGCAGTGGGGCGAATTATCCTGTTGTAGCTGGATGCATAGACGAAATAGATTCAATGAACACAAATGCTAGTATCGTATGGGACAAATTGTAATTACACGAAAAAACGGGGAGAAATACTTCCTTGCACCCAAAAAGGAGGTAGCAAGTATTAAGGAAGCGAAGCAAAAGTGGGGATTACTGGGGGATGATGTCGTTAATATCACGATGGAAAGCAGAAGCCCACAATCCTATGAGATAGGAGATAGTATTAGTGCCTTTGGTAGATTGTACAAGTTAAACCAACTCCCAAAGGTACAAAAGACGGGTGTAAACCACTATACCTATGAGCTAACCTTTGAGGGGGTGCAGTACGACCTCTTGCGTGCGTTCTACGACGTGACGATTGAGACCACGGGGAACACGTTACAGGACGTGCAAGGGGACTCTCTCACGGGAAATCTAAGAAGATTTGCCACGGTACTAATTGCTAATGCTAACCGCGTATTTCCTGGTATGTGGAGACTGGGAGAGTGTCCCAATACGGCAGCGGACAAGACCTTGACCTTTAGCGATGGGGATAATTGCCTTGCCGTTTTTCAGAGCCTTTGCCAGACGTTCGAGGTTGAAGCTGAAATAGTGCAGAAAGGAGGAGTTTACACTATAAACTTCGCGAAGAGTGTTGGGAAGAAGCACTCCTTTGTCTTCGAGTTTGGCAAGGGAAAGGGCTTGTATGCGATAAACCGCCAAAATGTAGATAGTAGCAACATTGTGACGCGCTTAAAGGTGTACGGCTCATCGGACAACATAACCAGTCGCTATCGGGCAAATCGTCTTTGTTTGCCCACGAAAAGCAAGGGGCAGTCTTTTATCGAGCAAAAAGAAGCCGTTGCTAAATACGGAGTGCATGAAGCGCGAAAAGTATTTGAAGAGATAAAGCCCACGTTTAACGGACGAGTTTCTGCTATTGTAGGGGAGAGTGTGGTGCAGTTTCGAGATGAAACGATGTTTGACCTCAACGAAAAAGAAGCAGATGGGAAGACTACGAAGTATTTAGTCGCAGGATTGAGTGCTAAAATTCACTTCAACACTGGCAATCTTGCTGGATATGAGTTCGAGATACAAAAGTACGACCATGCTACAAAAACCTTTACGCTTAAAAAGCTAACTGATGATAGAGGGGAGGTGTTCCCCTCGGAGAAATCTGCATCGTTTCAGTTTTTGGTGGGGGATGAGTACAAAATCCTAGATGTCGCTTTGCCAAAGAGGTATCAAGATGAAGCAGAGAAGAAATTGCTAGAAAAAGGGCTGGAGTATTATAAGCAGAACAGTCAACCACGGGTGAAATATGGGCTAAGCATTTCCAGTCGAATTTTGGAGAAGATTTTTGGCGGAGATGAAAGCGTTGCAATTTATAGTCCAGGCGATTATGTCAATGTAAAAGATGAGGGTGTCGGAGTAGAAAAAGCCGTGCGCATCCAGTCTTTGCAACGAAATCTATTGAATATCTATGATTACGACTTGACACTCTCTGACGTTGCGGAAAATAGCATCACAACACGCGTTATATCAGACTTGATAACGATTGATAAGATAGCAACAAATAATCGCTTGAAAGACCCTGCACGCGCAAAGGCTAACTGGCAAACCTCAAGGGAGGTGCTGGGTATGGTATATGATACTGACGGATATTTTGACGCGTCGAATATCAAGCCTAATAGCATCGAGACGAATATGCTTGCGGTGGGCGCAAAAAGTCAGCAATTCCTACTTCGCAACGTTGTCTTTGAGGCGAACTTTGGCGGAGATTGTAACAAGTTTCGCGCATCGGATGGAGACATCGTACACCTCACTATCAATGAAGAAGGGGAAAGGACGTGGACGATGAGCGAGCGCATCGAAAATCTAGAGGAAGATAAGGGGCATTATGTTTTTGCCAAGTGTCCAAAGGTTGGCACGATGGGAATGTGGCATATCACCACGCAACAGCTCAAGGTGGAGAACGCAAGCGATTCCGACTATTATTATTTCCAAGTCGGTATCATTAGCAGTGTGCGCAGGGGGGCGTTCCGTGATTTTGTCACCACCTATGGATTTACGCGTATCAACGGCAACACAATCACAACAGGGCGCGTGGCAACAACCGATGGCAACAATTATCTGGATTTGGACGGCAACCAGTTTCGGATGGGAAATAATCAAAGTTTTATTGATTGGAATATTACCCAAGAAGGACAACTAACTCTTCACAATGTGCGCCTGTTGTCTAGTTCTGGAGACACGGCAGCAATCGGTGTTTTTCGTGGAGAGTACAACCCCTCATATACTTACTACAAAGGAGACGAGGTCGCCTACACAGAAAACGGAAACACGGCAACCTATCGTTATGTGAATAGTACGCCAAGCAGTGGGAATCTGCCTACAGATACGAGGCACTGGATGATTGTTGCGCAAGGGGGGAAGGGTAAGGACGGAGTGACGACTATGCCCAACCTGCTGCGCGATGCTCACCTGCCTCAACACTTGGGAGCGTGGTATAAAAATTCAAATAATGGAGGGACAATCTTCTATGAAAAAAATATGGCTGCTCCTGTAACAGGGGCGCAGGTGTGGTCGACAGAAGCGCAAGCTAGAGTGGATTGTATTGCAGAGTTATATCAGAATCTATCTGTCATTGCAGGTAAGACTTATACATTCTCAGTCTATGCTAAGGGCGCAGGTAATGGGTGGTTGATTGCATGGCCTATCGGTCCGCATTATGAGCTATATAGAGCAGTCCCCTTAGAGGAGACCAACGGATGGCGACGATATGCGGTAACTTTTGTCGCTGATAAGAGTGGAAGCACTAATGTCTATCTCCGTGCATGGTATCAGTCTGCACAAAGAATGTCGGGTAAGGTCTATTTCGCAGCTCCAAAATTGGAGGAGGGTCGAGTCGCTACCCCTTGGTTGCGCGCGCAAGCCGACTTCAAAGGGGATGATGGTGTGGGGGTGTCTGCTGTGGTCACTGAATATGCTGTGAGTTCTTCAGAAAACTCTGCTCCTTCCTCTGGGTGGAGTACAACACTACCCACGTGGCAACAAGGGCAATATCTCTGGACGCGCTCGCGCGTTACTTTTACGGATGGGCGTATCACTACGACAAATCCGCAGGTAGACAGCGCGTGGAAAAAGCTCTCAGACCTAGCTTGGGAGCAGTCACACATGGCTTATCTCAAACAAGTGTTTGCACAGCGTGCTGGACTGGAGGGAGGTTTGATTTTTGGTGCAATGTTGCAAATGAGAGACGTGCCTGCGGATGGAGCAACAGAGGGCGAAGTGGCAGCTTATTTGAGTGGATTGCGCTCTACTAAGGTAGGCAATAGCCCTAGGCCTGCACTTGCGCTTGGGGTGTCTAACTTTGGCACTCCTCGTGAGTCCGAGGTTATCGGCTTACACCACAATGGTAGTGGGCATATTGGTGGTCTCAACTTTTCGCAGCGCAAGGATGATGGTAAGTCGATACTCTATGTCTCCGATGAAACAGGTGTGGAACGTGTAAACTTTTCGGGAGAGGGTATGCCCACCATAGACAAACTTGTGGCGCGAGCTACCGTAACAGGAGCGATACCTAAAACGAAGATGTATGTCAATGGCAAAAATCTAGAGGGGTTCTGGGATGTATCACAATCGGGTAGTACTCCTTTTTTCCGCGCGACACGTGCTACGGGTACTCTCCGCTGCCGATTTCGCCTCTCCAAGCAAGGGGCTAATCACTCTCCTTGTATCTTGACTCTCATACTTAAGCGTAGGGATGATAACTACCATCAACCAGCGATGA
>ENA-OWLM01000796-OWLM01000796.1-metagenome-genome-assembly--contig:-NODE-796-length-11880-cov-4.388922_pt1 | contig 11880 bp, 10 predicted proteins | sample MGYA00245349_ERZ651102 | MGnify/ENA primary metagenome ERZ651102 (study PRJEB26857, sample SAMEA4031759) | metagenome | biome: human; feature: oral; material: saliva | place: Philippines | collected 2014... | reverse complement strand
CGCTATCGCGCGGAATGCGCAACCCCAGATAGGCGCCAGGGGTCAACGGAATCTGGATGCGAACCCCACTCGGAACGCCACGTTGCACGGGGCTGTTTGCCTGGTTAGGGGTGCTCTCCCCCGCCGCTTGAGATGCCCGGTTATAAGCTCCTTCAGGGACCCCGCCGGGCACGACCGGTTCCACCTCAATGAGCGGGCGGCGATTGGACCAGCGGATCTGCCTCCAGATGAGCAGCCGCGGCGCGCCCGCAGAATCACCGGAGGCACCGGCACCGGCATCATTACCGGCAGCAGGCGCGGCAGTGAACTCGTCGAAAGCAGTCTCAAGCAGGTTGGGGTAGTCCATAGCATTCCACTCTAGCGGGTCTGGCGCATCCAGTGCTGGCGCATCTAACGGCTCTGGCGGGTTCACGGCGCGGCTGGCGGGACTGCCCCAGACGCTCCGCTCATTCCCAGCGCACATCTTCGGGGCGCATCCTCAGGGCGCAAAAAGAGGCCAGCAGCCTTCACTCTGATCCGCACCCCTCGCAGTGTTGCCGCGCGTTCACGCACGGCGGGGTGGGTTCTCAGTTGAGGCGCTGACCTCTGTGGTTGATGCAGGGTGCTTCCCCTGCCAAGCCCGAAAGCGATCGGTGACCGCTATTTTTCGGTGAGCTGTGCGGTGTTTATGGAAGCTGGAAGCTTCCCCGCAGCGTCGCTGCATTTAAAACTTTGCCATATCCAATGGACATAACATCATTCAAATACGCATCGACTGCCTAATCTGCGCATTTATGACGCAGAATTTCTATGCACTAGCTGGCAAATTGAAGCAATTAGTGCAAAATTTCAAAATCACCAAGCCACCCAGACTATCTGACGGATGAGCCACGCCATCTAGCTGAGGCGAGCAAACCCCTCCGCAATAGCCACACGCATATCGTCCAGCGTGCGGGACATAGTCTTGGTGTGAGCGATAATCGGCAGGAAGTTCGTGTCCCCACTCCAGCGCGGCAGAATGTGCTGATGCAGGTGATCAGCAATGCCCGCGCCGCCCACCTTGCCCTGGTTCATGCCGATGTTGAAGCCGTCGTTATGCGAAACCTCGCGCAGAACCTTCATCGCAAGCTGGGTCAGCTGCGCAATCTCAAGGGTCTCCGCCTCGGTCGCATCATCGTAGAACGGGATGTGGCGGTACGGGCAGACCAGCAGGTGACCGGGGTTGTACGGGTAGAGGTTGAGAATCACGAAGGCATGCTCGCCGCGGTGCACAATCAGCGACTCCTCGTCACTGCGGCTGGGCGCAGTGCAGAAGGGGCAGGTCTTCTCGGTGTAATCCTTCTGGCCGCCGCTCACGTAGGCGGTGCGGTGAGGGGTCCACAGGCGCTGGAACTGATCCGGTGCGCCGGGCAGCTCGAAGGAATCCTGCACCGAGGCTGCGGTGCCATGCTCGGGGGTCGTGTTCTCGCTCATAGTCCCATTCTATAACCCACACGCGGCAACGGGAACGCCCCATCCGCTATGCGGGCCAGATATGAGATGACTCCCCCGGTAGCGCGCTTAGCCGTGCTGCTTTTCCAGGTGAATGATGCGGGTGGCGCCCTCATAGGTCATGGGGAAGCTCAGCACACCGTTCTCCATGGTGAATTCCTTGGCTTCCTTGTCGGAGGCGTAGGGTGCGCGGGCCAGCTTCGCACGATCCACGCGGGAAACGTAGGTAAAGTTGCCGGTCTTCGCCTCGAAAGCACCAACCCAGAAGGGGGTCGCCAGCTCTTCGTGGTTCAGGTGGTAAGTCACCTCGATAACACCGTCGTGGATGACGGCGTCCATATAGTTCTCGAGGTCGGCGGCGCCCTGCTGAACCCAGGTGCCGTCAGCGCTCGTCGTCGAACGAGTCGCGAGCACGGAAGAAGGCATAGCGGTCGGGGCGGGTGAGGCAGGTTCCTGATTGCTCGTGTTATCCGGTGCGGGGGTCTCGGTGGGCTGCGTTGCGGTCGGGTGAATCGACGGGTCCTGCGAGACGCCAGCCGCCGCCTTAATTCCGGTGCTGTCGTCGCCGGGGGCGGAAACGGCGCTAGGTTCGGCGGTTGCAAAAGCAGCCTGGTCAACAACAGCGGATGCGGAGGCGTTATTCGGTGCGGATGCGCACGCGGTGAGGGAGAGCGCGCTGACGAGTAGAGCGAGCGCGCCCAGGGTGGACTTAGGTGCCACGAAAGTGTCCTAACAGAGTGTGTGTGTTTGAGTGAGTTTGTGAGTTGAGTGGTGCCTGCCCGTGAGTGAGGTGGGCATACGACGACACCCCGTAGCGCATTGGGCTACAGGGTGCTCGATAGTTGGCACGGTAGATAGTTTATAGGCTCTGGCTAGGAGTTTCACTAGTGACGGTCATTTTTAAAAGATAGTTTAGTCACATTAGACCTTAAATTGAGGGGTTATTCACAGGCAAGAGCACCAATTTGCACTCTGAGCGGGCTAATTTTGCCTTGACAAGCCACAACATAATATCTGGCGAAAATTTTCTGGATTTCTGCCCCAGTATTTCTGCCGCGCCACCGGCAAACCCACAATTTCGTTGCAGACAACAGCAGAGCTCGGCAGAACTCAACAACTATTTGCGGGAGCGCAACGCGAACTTCTCACGAATAATCGTGAACGTCTGGCGAGTCTCCTCCAGCAGGGCGATTGGCTCCTGCTCACGCACCACAACCTCATGAGAGGTCGAGGAATCGGCGGGTTCACCAGCCTGCACGGCACTCGGCGCGGCGCCCGGAGCAGTATTCGAGGTAGCCTCGGAAGCTGCCGGAGCGGTAAAGCCCTCGGCAGTAAAGCCCGTGGCACCAAAACCAGCAGCACTGGAACCGGCACGGCGTGCCGCCTCCGCCTCCGAAGGAACCGGGTGCACACCGTCTTCATCCACGACCTCACGCAACGTGTAGTCGCGGGCTTCACGGCGCGCATACTCACGAGCCAGCAGGGCACGCAACTCAGAAATCTCCTGGCGAAGATCGTCCACGTCAGCCTTGGTTGCGGGGTACTCCTGCTCCTCCCTGCCACCAAACTTTTCGATAATCCAGCTCGCGAGCGCACCGGTAGCAACCGCGACCAAGCCCCCGCCGTACAGCATGACGATCACGGCGATGACCCTGCCGATACCGGTGACCGGGTAAACGTCTCCGTAGCCGACCGTGGCGAGGGTCGTGAACATCCACCAGTAGGCGGTGGGCAGGTCACGAATCATCGCGCCCGGCTCGGAGGACTCCACCGAATAGATCGACAGGGCAAACATGATGATGAAGATCGCGGTGTATCCGAAGAGCTTCACCGCCAGCTCTGAGAGCCTCTTATATTGGCGGTTGGCGGTCATATAAATCATGGAGAGGAAGCTGACAATACGCCACGCGGGCAGCAGCACAATCGCCAGGTTCATCAGGTTGTGCGTGATGAAGTAGAGTCGCCGCGGCGCCAGGTACAGGCGCACGCAGTAGTCGGCGGCGAAGAGGCCCCACAGAATCATCTGAATGATGTTGAGGTACCCGTCGTACGGCTCCTGAATACGCGTGCTCATGATGGGCGCGGCGAACGCGAGCAGGTACAGCACGGACGCCACGAACATGGGCGTGGAGGAGCGTTCCTCCCACGCCGCCAGGTTCTTCTCGCCGCGGTACTTGCTGAGCGTGCGGAACAGGCGGGTGCGCGGGGCGCGACGCGGCGGGTCCGTGACGGTGCGGGTGACCGTGCGGATGGTCGTGGTGTGCGTTTCAGGTTCGCCCGCGTCAATAATCTCGGCGGCACTATCAGGGTTACCCTGGGTGCCTGCCTTCTGGGTGCCAGCTTTCTGGTCGCCCTTGCCGTGCGGGTGATGCGTGGTGCGGGTGATGCGACGCTCCTCGCGGTGCGTACCGTCCGGCGCGTCGGTGGTGGCGTACTCTTCGACGACCTCTTCGTAGTCGTCGGGGTCCAGGTCGGTGGAGTAGACGGAGTGGGTGCTGTCCAGGCGGGCGCTATCAATCTGCACGGCATCAACCTGTACTGCCTCCATGCCGGGGGCGGTAGCCTCTGCGGGGCTACTTGCTGCAGCACTAGTTTTGGCGGCACTGGATTCTGCCGGTGCCGACTGGGTATAACCAGCCTTCGTGGTATTCTCAGCGGCGGCTTCAGATGCGGTAGTTTCAGATGCAACAGTTTCAGGGCGCGCAGACGCACCCACCGGGCTGTTCCCCGGAATATTGCCCGAGGTATTCCCCGAGGTATTGGGTGCTGTGCCGTTCTTTACCGTGTTGTCTGTCTGGTTCTGTTCTGCCTTATCCATAGTGTGAATGATACTCCACGCCGTTGCGTTTGCGTTTCTATTTCGTTGCACTGTGACCTTGTGCTGTGACCTTTGGGCGGCGGTCTTTACACCGCGGTTTTGTGCACGATACTGTGTCGAAATCGGGCGGCGGTTCGGTTGCGGTGGAGAACCGTTCGGGTGCGAAGATGACGGTGTATTGTGCGGGTGTGGATCGTAAGGAGCGTAGTGTGCCTGCGGGTGGCCGCGTGTTTGTGGAGGATTTGGGGGTGCGTGCTTCGGCGGGTTCTCCCCTATTTTGTGGTGTGGTGACTTCTGATAGTACTGCTAGCTGGAATGTTACGGCCCTCGGCGGGCGTGCCTAAGAGCAGCTGCGGCGCTAATAAAGCCTGCACAAGGGAAAACAGGCACCTCTGGTAACGATTATCTTTTGTATTAGAGGTATATTAAGAACGGACTACCCGCCGTTATTAACCAGCCGTTATCAATCAATGGAGATACACCGATGACCGCTCAGTCGCCTGATACCACTGAGGTTGAACTTCCCAAGTTCTACGAATTCATTCCCAGCATTCTTGCTTACCTATCTGACGGCAACTCCCGCACCAATAAAGAGATTTATAGCGCTGTAGCAGAGCGCTACCCGCTTTCTGACGAGCAGCTACTACCCTACCTGCCGAACGGCAAGCGTCCCGTCTATGTGGACCGCATTAGTTGGGGCTTGACCTATCTCAAGATGTTCGGTGCGGTTGATTCCCCTCGCCGCGGTCAGCAGGTTATTTCTGACGAAGGCTTGAAGCTGATTGAGGCTCATCCTGGGGGCATCCCCGATGATGTCGTCGCGCATATCGTTCGTTCCGCCCGCAGCACGCGTGAGCGTTCCCAGTCTGATAGTTCCGAGCAGGACCCGCAGGAAACCCCGAAGACCGCTACCAAGACTGTTGCCGTCACGACTGCACCCTCTGAGGTGTCTGATAGCACCCCGCAGGAACTCATTGATGAAAGCATCACTCAGATTGAGTCCGCGCTGACGCACGATATTTTGGAACGCGTCCGCGCAATGTCTCCGACTGCTTTTGAGCATCTGGTGGTGGATGTTCTGTTGGCGATGGGCTACGGCGGCCCGGCAGGACGCGGCACCGTTACTCCGGCTTCCAATGACGGCGGCGTGGACGGAATCATTGACCAGGATGCGTTGGGTCTTTCAAAGATTTATGTCCAGGCTAAGCGTTACGCCAAGGACAATGTGGTGGGACGCCCTGCCCTTCAGAGCTTTGTGGGCGCACTGCATGGCAAGGCAACGCAGGGAGTGTTCATCACGTCGAGCTCCTATACGTCTGACGCACGCGGCTATGCGGAGGAACTTGGTGGCGGAGTTTCCCTCGTTCTGATTGATGGTGAGCACCTGGCGCGCCTCATGATTAAGTACGGTGTTGGCGTACAGGTGGCACGCACGTACACCATCATGAAGCTTGATGAGGACTTCTTCGACGAAGCCTAAACGTTACACAAGCGTGGGGTGGAAAGCATGTAGCTTTCTGCCCCACGCTTTCTTTTGGGTTAGCCGCCTTTTGGGTTAGCCGCTGGAATGTTACAACCCTCGGCAGCCGCGCCTAAGAGCAACCGCGGCGTTCAGAGTGTGGTGGGTGCGCCTCCGCAGGCCCGGGCGTATTCCCCCGGAAAGCCAGCAAATACGCGGCAAACCACCGCATCAGCACGGTGTATAACCCACCCCCTTTATGGTGACAAGTAGTCGCCAAGCTTAGCCATAGCTAAGCGGAAAAGACGGTGTTCAAGAGCAGATACTGGATTAAGGACAGCATTCACACCCTTCACCAGTAAGGAAGCTCAAATCATGACCACCGTTGTGGCAAACACGTCCGAAGCACTCAAGTCCCCCTACGAAGACACCCTCAAGCGCCTGCTCAGCGACGCACGCGCCGAGGCAGTCGAATCCAGCGTCTCCGAACTCGAGCGCCTGGCAATCTCCCACGACGCATCCCACTACCTGCTCGTGCCCGCCGGCCTGGTCCGCCCCGACTCCGCCGAAGACGTCGCCAACATCTTCCGCGCAGCCGGCGACCTCGGTCTGCCGCTGACCTTCCGCTCCGGCGGCACCTCCCTCTCCGGCCAGTCCAGCGGCGACGGCCTCATGATCGACACCCGCCGCCACTTCAAGAAAATTGAGGTCCTTGAAGACGGCAAGAAGGTGCGCGTGCAGCCCGGCGCGACCATCATGATGGTCAACAACTACCTGGCACCCTACGGCTACAAGCTCGGCCCCGACCCGGCATCCTGGTCCGCCTGCACCATCGGTGGCGTGGTCGCGAACAACTCCTCCGGCATGTCTTCGGGCACCAAGTACAACACCTACAACACCCTCGACTCCATGGTGTTCGTGCTACCCAGCGGCACCATCATTGACACCGCCGAGCCGGACGCCGACCAGAAGCTGCGCTCCCTCGAACCTGAACTCCACGAGGGCCTGCTGCGCCTGCGCAAGCGCGTGCTTGAGAACCCCGAGTCCATGGCGAAGATTCGCCAGCAGTACTCCATGAAGAACACCATGGGTTACGGCCTGAACTCCCTGGTCGACTTTGAGACCCCCGTGGACATTCTGCAGCACCTGCTGATTGGTTCGGAGGGTACCCTCGGCTTTGTTGCTTCGGCAACCTACCGCACCCTGCCGATTCTGAAGAACATTTCCACCGGCCTGCTCGTGTTCGACAACCTGATTGACGCGGCACGCTCCGTACCCGAGCTGGTTGCTAACAAGCTGGCGACTGTCGAGCTGATGGACGCCACCAGTATTCGTGTGGCTCAGCGTACAGGTCAGGCTGCGGAGGCGCTCGCCGCCATCGACGTGAAGGACCACGCCGCCCTGCTGGTTGAGTTCCAGGGCAACTCCGAGCAGGAGCTGAGCGACCTTGCCGCCGCAGCCGCACCCATGTTTAAGAGCCTGCCGGTGGCTTCGCCGGTGTCGATGACCAGCAAGCTGTCTGAGCGTAACGCACTGTGGGCGGCACGCCGCGGCCTGTACACCACCGTTGCGGGTAACCGCCGCTCCGGCACTAACGCACTGCTTGAAGACGTGGTTGTTCCTGTTGAGGTTCTGGGTAACACCTGTAGCGACCTGACCAAGCTGTTCGACGCACACGGCTACCAGGACTCCGTGATCTTCGGTCACGCGAAGGACGGTAACATCCACTTCATGCTGAACGAGCAGTTCCGCGACCCGAAGCAGCTGGACCGCTACCGCGAGTTCACCGAAGAAATGGTTCAGCTGATTCTCGGTAACGACGGCTCGCTGAAGGCTGAGCACGGTACCGGCCGCATCATGGCGCCGTTCGTGAGCCGCCAGTTCGGTGAGGAACTCTTCGACGTGATGCGCCAGATTAAGCGCCTCATTGACCCGAAGGGCTTCATGAACCCCGGTGTTCTGCTCGCCGAGCCGGACACCGACTACGTGACCGACCTGAAGGTCGCCGAAACCGTCGAGGAAGAAGTCGACCGCTGCGTGGAGTGCGGCTACTGCGAGCCGGTCTGCCCCTCCCGCAACCTGACCCTGACCCCGCGCCAGCGCATCGTGATGCGCCGTGAGATTGCTGCCGCTGAGGCGAACGGCGACCACGAGCTCGCCGAGCGTCTGCGCAAGGAGTACGAGTACAACGGCATCGACACCTGCGCCGTGGACGGCATGTGCCAGACCCGCTGCCCCGTGAACATTAACACTGGTGACCTGATTCGCCGCCTGCGTTCTGAGAACCAGGACAAGCTGGCCGCCGCCGGCTGGAAGGTCGCCGCACAGCAGTGGGGCATCATGGATAAGGTTGCCGGTAAGTCCCTGACTGTGGCTAAGAAGCTGCCGTTCCCCGTGGTGCACGGTACCACCAACATTGCCCGCAAGGTCATGGGTGACGATATGGTTCCTTCCTACAAGAAGGACCTGCCGGTCGGTGGCCCGGCACGTAAGCCGCACAAGGACGCAACCGCTGAGATTGTGTTCTTCCCCGCCTGCGTGAACTCCATGTTCGGCGGCGTGGACGGCGACGGTAAGCACGACCCGGTCAACGCAACCCAGGCGTTCATCCGCCTGTGCGAGCGTGCGGGCGTGAAGTACCGCATCCCCGACAATATTGGTGAGATGTGCTGCTCCACCCCGTGGAAGTCGAAGGGCTTCACCGACGGCTACTCGATTATGAGCGACCGTGTGCTGAAGTCCCTGTGGGAGGCTACTGACGGTGGCCGCCTGCCGGTCGTGTGCGACGCTTCGTCCTGTACTGAGGGTCTTGAGGTGATGCGCCAGAAGGTTATTAAGGCGCTTGAGCACAAGATCGTGAACGGCCTGAAGCCGGGTGAGCCGGACTACTCGCGTCTGCGCATGTACGATGCGGTGCAGTTCGCCGCCGACAACATGCTGGATAAGCTGAGCGTGTCTGCTCCCCTGCCGTCGGTTGCTCTGCACCCGACCTGCTCGATGACTCACTTGGGTACTCAGCCTGCGTTTGAGAAGATTGCGAACGCGATGAGTGACGACGTGTACGTGCCGAAGCACTGGGGTTGCTGTGGTTACGCGGGTGACCGCGGTATGCTGCACCCGGAGCTGACGGCGAGCGCTACGGAGGCGGAGGCTGCGGAGCTGAGCGAGCAGAAGCAGTTCGCCGCATACATTTCGGCGAACCGCACCTGTGAGCAGGGTATGACGGAGGCGACCGGCCACACCTACCAGAACGTGCTGCAGCTGCTGGAACGCACCACCCGCTAAAGGGCTGAGCGCATAGCAGCGGTATAAAGAAGGGACCCGGCGGGCTATCTGATGGATAGCCTGCCGGGTCCTTCTTTTGTCTGTTGCAGCACTTATTTTCGACTATTCAAAAGTCCAATAATCAATACTGCTATCGAGATGCCGTAGAGAACTCCAATCACTAGGTCGCTGACATTTGACACTGCGTTCAAGATAATTGCCAGGATCAAGAACAGCATCCCAACAGGAACATACTTATTCGACTTCATACGCTCGTGCTCCTTCAATAATCAACAGTAATGTGTCATTTTCAGGGCTATCCAGCTACCCATTTTCTGAATGGCTACGGACGTTCACCTTACTACCACGCTAGCATTCTGGAGCTAAAAACTAGCCCCCGACACAGCTTTCTACTCCCAGCCAACCACACTTCCCCGTCCAACCGCCATAAAACGTAAAAAACCACCCCCTCCGCAGCTTGTCGCCGCAAAAGGGGTGGTTTTTCTATACATGAGCTAGACCAGCAAGCCTAGTATTATTCAGCAGCCTCGGTGCTGGACTCAGGTCGCTTTCTAGGACAACTGAGCCGTTTGGAATCATCTGTGCGTACTGCAAGAAGGTGCCGATTGTCAGGTCTTCGTGTGCGGTTTCCGGTTGGGTAACGCCGGATGCGCTCGCCACGGTTGTTACACCGCGTGAGTCTTGTCCGAGGTTTCGTACGCGTTCGGCTTGGATGATTTGGGCGTAGAGCGTTCCGTTGATTTCGGTGACGATGATGACGGCTGATTCTCCGGCAACGTTACGGGAGCGGCGGAAGACGTCAGCGACTTTCTCGCCGGGTGCAGCGGGGATGACGTGGCATTCTCCTCCGGCGCGTTGAGCAGCTGAGGCTACGAGTGCGCGGTGTTCTGGATTGCGGCGGGCAGACAGGTTGAAGCGTCCCGCGATGCGAGCTCGTTCCTTCATTACTTCAATGCTTGCCATTCTTCAATCCTTTCAAATGCGCCTTCTAGCCTTCAAATACCCCCCTCAAAAAATTAGGGTGCATGGAATATATTACAAAAATCCATGCACCCCGAAAATTTTTTACAGGTATTATTTATTTAGATTTTAAAAATTTTGAGAAATACTCTTGCATCGATTCTAAAGTAATTTCATTAGTACTAGGTGAATTTTCAGGAATTCCACGCCTTGCGTTAATCCAAGGATCCTGCTTATGAGAAAGCTCGCTCAACTGAAGTCCCGTAAATTCAGCATAAAGTGAAACAATAACCTCAATAAATTTCTTATCAGCATCAGATATATTCTGAGTATTTCCTAGGATATTAATGGAATTTAAGGATACCGTAGCATTTTTAGCGTGATACTTATATAAAGTTGGAGAAACTGGGCCATATCGCCAAGCTTGAAAATCATGCCTAAACAAGGGGTAGCCTTTTTTAGCAACATACCAACCCTGCACATAGAAGCAAATTTTTTGAAGTTTCATAGCAGAAACTTCGCTCTCATTCTGGGACAACAATTGCAGAATATACAGCGCAACATCTTCGACTTTCAAATCAGTACGAAAATCTTTTTTCAGACTATCCACGTAAACCCCCTCCTATTTCTTGAAAGTACTTTTAATAATCTCCGATATACTCCTTCTGCCAGAATCGCCATCAGGAGTGCCTGTCCACATCAGGGAAACCTTCTGCTTCGGGAAGAAGAGTATCTAAACTTGCCCCAATAGTCACATCAGAATACCTGTCGGGGTCATATTTTATAGATTCTACCAGCCCAGCTACGTATTGCGCAAATGTATAATTAAACCCCTCATCCCTAAAGTAGCATGTAATATCAGAATCAGCAATAAGAACACCTGCAGCTATATCAGTGTATTCACATTCACCAATTGGAATTCTGACAAATGAAACATATTTCTTATTATATGGATCTATACCCATCTCCTTCATATCTTCCAGGTACTTTTCTTGCCTAATGTCGTCATAGCAAATATGGGAACTTCCCTGCATGCTCGTAAAAATGCTCCTAAGTTGCTGTTCATCTCTAATTTCCTTGCCGAGACGACCCCTCTTTCCCCTTTTATTATAAGACTTGGCTTTTAATATTGCCCCAAATTCAATAAGCTCATCAACAGATAAACGTGTATCACTCGAAGTCCTTTGATCTTCCGGGAGGTCTATAACATAATATGTCACCCTACATCCATTACCGAGGACGGGAGCCCAAATTTCATCAATGACATGCTCGTATGCATTTTTGTACTCACCGTTTGCAATATTTTTATTATACTTCAATAGGTATTCAATAAACTTAGAGTAATTAACTGCATCTCTTGAATCTATCCTATAATAAATATACTCTACACCAAGATTGGTTACAAATGTTGTTATGGTCACTCCGATACTAACCCACCACCACGCGTCACCCCTCCAAGGTTTTCCTAGAATAAATCCAGCTATAAGGGCAATAATTGCAAATGTGGTTGGTACACCAATTTTTATTAAGTCTTTATATTTATCATATTTTAGGACGATAATTTTAATTCTTTCCTTAATAGTAATTTTATTCTTATTAGACATTAAACTCATCTTTCGCTAGTAAATAAAAAAATTAGGGCACCTCTTGGCACAAGCCAGACATGTATCCTAAGATTGCTACTACCCCCCCCTCCGCAGCTTGTCGCCGCAAAGGGGGTGGGTTCTATATACAGGCTCGGTACAAGTTCGCCGGCTCAGCTAACCGCGGTCACCCGCAGTCAGCCTCGCCGACGAACCCGCATCCTAACCGCTACTACTCAGCAGCCTCAGCGCTGGGCTTGGGGTCTTCATTCACGCGGTTGCGGATATGCTCCACAATACGTGCC
>ENA-OWLM01000794-OWLM01000794.1-metagenome-genome-assembly--contig:-NODE-794-length-11900-cov-2.956100_pt1 | contig 11900 bp, 12 predicted proteins | sample MGYA00245349_ERZ651102 | MGnify/ENA primary metagenome ERZ651102 (study PRJEB26857, sample SAMEA4031759) | metagenome | biome: human; feature: oral; material: saliva | place: Philippines | collected 2014... | reverse complement strand
GCCACCTGCACCGGCACGTCCCGGTACTGGTCCACGTCGCGCGCATTGGCCGGGCTGTGCGGCGCGGCCACCTGCGGCGCCAGCGCGGCGGCGTCGAAGTCGTGCCATTCGGCGTCCGCATCAGGATCGCCCTGCCAGCGCGCAAGATCCAGTTCCGCGGCGACGCCCGCCTGGCGCAGATAGGCCGCGGTGGTCTCGTCCGGGGCGATCAGGCCTACCTGCGAGCCCAGCTCGGCGCTCATGTTCGACAGCGTCATGCGTTCCTGCATGGACAGCGCCCGCACGGCCTCGCCGCAGAATTCCACCGCCTGGTAGCGTCCGCCGTTCATGCCGTAGCGGCCGATCATGTGCAGCATCATGTCCTTGGCGGTGACGCCGTCGGCCAGCCGGCCGCGCCAGCGCATCATCAGCGTCTTGGGCACCTTGACCCAGATCTGCCCGGTGACGGCCACGCCCAGCATCTCGGTGCTGCCGATGCCGAACATGTAGGCGCCGAACGCGCCGCCGGTGGGCGAATGCGAATCGCCGCCCACGCAGAACATGCCCGGCCGGATGTGGCCGTGCTGCGGCACCACCACGTGGCAGATGCCCACGGAGTCGTACACGTTGGGCAGTTGCTGATCCGACGCCCAGTCGCGCGCGATGCGCACGATGCGGCGCGATTCGTCGTCGGATTCCGGCACGTAGTGGTCGATGACCAGCACCACCTTGGACGGATCCCACAGCGTGGCGCCCAGTTCCTGCAGCATGGGCTGCAGCCGGCGCGGGCCGCTGGAATCGTGGAACATCGCCAGGTCGACCGCACAGGTCACGATTTCGCCCTCGGCCACCGCCTCGCGCCCGCAGGCGGCGGCGATCAGCTTCTGGGCCAGGGTTTGAGGCTGGGTCATGATTACATCCCCAGATAGGCGCGACGGACGTCGTCGCTGGCCATCAGGTCCGCGCAGGCGCCGCTGTAGCGCACCGCGCCGTTCTCCAGCACATAGGCGCGCTGTCCCGCTTCCAGGGACTGGCCCACGTTCTGCTCGACCAGCAGGATCGCCAGCCCGTCGGCATGCAGCCGCCGGATCAGCCCGAACAGTTCTTCCACCATCAGCGGCGACAGGCCCAAAGAAGGCTCGTCCAGGATCAGCAGGCGCGGCTCGGCCATGAGGCCGCGGCCGATCGCCAGCATCTGCTGTTCGCCGCCGGACATGGTGCCGGCAAGCTGCTCCAGGCGTTCGCGCAGCCGCGGAAAGATGTCGAGCACCTTGTCCAGGTTGGCCGCCCGGCGCTCGCGCGCCCGGGTGAAAGAGCCTAGCTCCAGGTTCTCGCGCACGCTCAGGTTGGGGAAGATGCGGCGGCCTTCCGGCACCTGGATCAGGCCGGCCTGCACCACCTGGCGGTAGTGGCGGCCGGTCAGGTCCTGGCCCTCGAAGCGCACCGAGCCGCCCCACGGCCGGTACAGTCCGCACACCGTGTTGTTCAGGGTGGACTTGCCCGCGCCGTTGCTGCCCAGCAGCACCACGATTTCGCCCGCGCCGACCTCCAGGTCGACGCCGCGCAGTACTTCCATGCGCCCGTAGCCCGCCCGCAGGCCCTTGACCTCCAGCAGCGCGCTCATGCCCGCGCTCCCTGGGCGGCCAGGCGGGCCGCCGCGCCGTGGCCCAGGTAGGCCTCGACCACCTGCGGGTCGCGCGTGACTTCGCCGGGCGTGCCCGATGCGATCAAGCGCCCCTGCGCCAGCACCCACACGTGCTCGGCCAGGCTCATCACGGCCCGCATCACGTGTTCGATCATCAGTACGGTGACGCCATCGTCCACCAGCTTTTTCACCACCGGAATCATCTCGTCGATCTCACTGGGGTTGAGCCCCGCCAGCACCTCGTCCAGCAGCAGCAGGCGCGGCCGCGTCGCCAGCGCGCGCGCCAGTTCCAGGCGCTTGCGCCCGGCCACGGTCAGGTCCGCCGCCGGCTTGTCCAGCGAGGCCTGCAGGTTGACGCGCGCGGCCACGGTCTCGGCGGCGGCCAGCGCCTCTTCCCGGTCCGCAATGCGCAAATGCGCGCCCACGGCGATGTTCTGGCGCACCGTCTGCGCGCCGAAGGGCTGCACGATCTGGAAAGTGCGGGTCAGGCCGAGGCGCGCGGATTCGTGCGGCGCACGGCCGGTAATGTCCTGGCCGGCGAATTGCACGGAACCGGATCCGGGCTTGAGAAAGCCGGACAGCAGCCCGAACAGCGTCGTCTTGCCGGCGCCGTTGGGGCCGACCAGCGCGGTCAGGGAACCTTGCGGCACGTCCAGGCTGACGTCCTGCACGGCCTTCAGGCCGCCGAAGGTGATGGACAGATTGCGCGCTTGCAGCAGGATGTCAGACACGGGCGCGCTCCTTGATGCCGAACAGGCGGCCCAGCGCCTGGCCGGAACCGGTGATGCCTCGCGGCAGGAACATGACGATCACGATCAGCACCATGCCGTAGATCACCATGCTGATGCCCGGCAGCTCTCCGAACAGGTTGCGGGTCAGGTCGGCCAGCGCATGCAGCGTCACCGCGCCCAGCAGCGGCCCCCACAGGGTGCCCATGCCGCCGACGATGGCGCCCACCAGGGCCTCCACCGACACGGCCGAACCGAAGGCGATGCCCGGATCAATGTATTGGAAGACCTGCACGTAGAAGGCGCCGGCGGCGCTCATGAAGGCCGCGGACAGCGCGATGCCGCCCAGCTTCACGCGCAGCGGGTTCACGCCGATGGCGCGCGCCGCGTCTTCGTTGTCGCGCACCGCCTGCAGATAGGCGCCGAAGCGCGAATGGCGCAGCCAGGCGGTCACCAGCAGGGCCAGCAGCACGAAGCCCAGCAGCAGGTAGATGTAGCCGCGGCGCGAGCCGAACTGCATGTTGGCCACGCCCTCTTGCAGCGGCACCATCAGCCCCACCCCGCCGCCCGTGAAGGACACGGACAGCGCCAGGATGCGGAACACTTCAGCGAAGGCCAGCGTGACCAGCGCGAAGTACGAGCCCTTGAGCCCGTAGCGGAAGGTCAGCGCGCCCACCCCCACGCCGGCCAGCGCGCCCAGGGCGATGGCCATGGGCAGCACCGCCCACGGATTCATGCCCAGATTCAACTGGCCCAGCGCCTGCGCGTAGGCGCCCACGCCGAAGAACAGCGCATGCCCGAAAGAAAGTTGGCCGCCGTATCCGCCCAGGATGTTCCAGGCCTGCGACAGCAGGGCCGCGTACAGCGACATCATCGCGAAGGTCAGCAGCACGCCCGACTGGACGAACGCGGCGAAGGCGGCCAGGGCCACGCCGAACAGCGCGATTGCGCAAAGATCCCTTTTCATGCTCAGCCCCTCGCCCCGAACAGCCCCTGCGGGCGAAACAGCAGCACCGCGATGAAGATCGCGAAAATGCCCATCTGGCCCAGCGAGTCGCCCAGGAACAGGCCCCCGATGGACTCCACCACGCCGATCAGCAGTCCGCCCGCCAGAGCCCCCACAAAGCTGCCCATGCCGCCCAGCACCACGATGGTGAAGGCCACCAGCACGAAGCCGCTGCCCACCTGCGGATTGACGTAGTAGGCGGGCAGCAGGAAGCAGGCCGCCGCGCCCAGGCAGGCCATGCCGATGCCGAAGGACAGGGCGTAGACCTTTTCGACGTCGATGCCCATGAGCTTGGCGCCCTGCTTTTCGCGCGCCACCGCCCGGATTGCGCGGCCCAGATCGGTGCTGCGGATGATCCAGAACAGCACGGCCGCCACGGCCAATGCGCCGCAGAACGCGATGACCTTGGGCAGCGCGATCATGGCGGGTCCGATTTCCACCGTGGACAGGGTGTAGGCGGTGTCGATGCTGCGCGTGTCCGACTTGAACCAGACCAGGGCCAGGTTCTCCAGCACGATCGCCAGGCCCAGCGTCACCAGCAGGATGTTCTCGTCCTTGCCGTGGCTGGCGCGGTTGATGACGAACCGCTGCAGCGCATAGCCCAGCGCGAACATCCCCGGCACCACCAGCGGCAAGGCGGCGTAGGGGTCGATTCCCAGCCGGTCCTTGAGCAGATAGACGGCGTACAGCGCCACCATGAGCGCCGCCCCATGGGCGAAGTTGATGATGTGCAGCACCCCGTAGATCAGGGTCAGGCCCAGGGCGATGAGCGCGTACACCGCGCCCGTCGTCAGGCCGTTCAGCACCGAGGAAAAGAGGATGGCGGGATCCAGCATGCGTCTGCTCAGGCCTTCAGCGGAAAGACGGCGTCGGCCTGGCGGTAGTCCGCCGGGAAGATCACCTTGATGTCGCCGCCGATCACCTGCGTCAGCAGGGGCTGGGCGCCGGTGTTCTGGCCGTTGACGAACTTGGTCGGGCCATAGGGCATCACGTTGTCCTGGAAGGTGCTGGCGGCCAGGGCGTCGATGATCGCGGCGCGGTCCGCGGACTTGGCGCGTTCCAGCGCGTCGGCCAGCAGCAGCATCGAGGTGTAGGTCATGAAGACCTCGTAGCTGAAGTACGCGCCCTTCTCTTCCACGCGGGCCTTCAGGGGCGCCACGCGCGCGTCCTTGGGGTTGAACCAGTGGTTGCAGTCGATGATGCCGTTGGCGATGTCCGGGAATTCCTTCAGGAACTTGTAGCTGGACGCCGCGCCGCCCAGGACCGAGTAGATGGCCTTGGGCTGCACCTTCTGCTGCTTCATGGCGCGCAGCAGCAGGGCGTATTCGTTGTAGTAGTTGGCCGGGATCACGATGTCGGGATTCACCGACTTCATGCGCAGCACGATGTTGTTGAAGTCGCGGGTGGGATTGGGGTGCTTGACCACTTCCTTCACTTCGAAGCCGTGCTCGGGCAGCGACTTGGACAGCAGCGCCGCCGTGCCCGTGCCGAACAGCGAGTCCTCGTGCACGATCATCACGGTCTTGGCAGGCTTGCCGGCCGCGGCGTTCAGGGCCGCCAGGTCCAGGATCGCGCGTTCGCTACAGGCGCGGTAGCCCGGGCCGAAACGGAAGGTGTTCTTCAGGCCGCGCTCGACGATCTGGTCGGCCACGCCCACGTCCACCACGTGCGGCAAGTTGTACTTGGCCGCGGTCTGCGTCGTGGCCAGGCAGATCGCCGACGCGTAGGCGCCCACGATGGCCGCCACGCCCGCCTCGTTCATCTTTTCCACTTCCGCCGAGCCGGCTTCCGGGCGCGACTGCGCATCGCCCAGCACGGCCTGCAGCGGCGCGCCGCCCAGCGACTTGATGCCGCCGGCCTTGTTGATGTCTTCGATGGCCAGCAGCGCGCCCAGGCGGCATTGCTGGCCCGAATAGGCCAGCGCCCCGGTCACGGGATGCAGCACCCCGACCTTGATGGGCGCGGCGCCCTGGGAGCGGGCCACCCACGGCGCGGAAACCAGGGCGGCTGCGGCGGCGGATTGATAGAGGAAAGTGCGGCGCGAATTCATGGGCGAATCTCCAAAGGGTTCAATGGAATTGGGCCGACAGCTCTTCGCTGACCCAGACCTTGGCGTCGATGCTGCCGACGCGCGATAGCTGCAACTGATATTGGTAGCGGTCGGGCCGGTACAGGCCCTGCAGCAACTGAACGGGCCGGTCGTCGACGTCGCGCACCAGGCGCGTCACGGCCAGCAGCGCCGACCCCACCGCGACGTCCAGGTGGCGCGCCACCTGCGCATCGGCCAAGCGCGCCGAAATGGTTTGCGTGGCGCCGCCGAACTCCACGCCGGCCGCTTCCAGCAGCATCAGCAACGGCTCGCGTTCGAGGTCTTCGCGCGTGAAATCGGCCACGGATTGCGGCACGTAGGTGGTGATGTGGGAAAGCGGCCCGGCCTCGGTGCTGCGCACGCGCAGGCTCTTGTGGACGGGCGTGCCGGACGGGATGCGCAACGCTTCGGCCACGGCCGGCGGCGCGAACACGAGCGTGCTGTCCAGCACCTGCACCGACGTGCGCAGGCCCATGTTGACGATGTTCTCGAGCAGGCCGGTCAGGTGGGCCTTCTGCTGGGCGGTGGGTGCGGGCGCCGCGGGCGTGCCGGGCGCGCCGCGCAAGGGCCAGGTGCCCAGCCCGGGGCGGCGCGACACCAGGCCATCGGCCACCAGCATTTCCATCGCCTTGCGGATGGTGATGCGGGCCACGTCGAACTGGTCCGCCAGCGCGTGTTCGCCGGGCACGCCGTCCTGGTCGAAGCGCCCCTCCTGCAGTTGCTCGCGCAGGACGAGGTAGATCTGGTGGTACTTCGGAAGTGGTAATGAGGTTCCCATGACGGGAACTCTAGGGGGTGTCCTAATGTACCGTCAATGGAACAAATGGCGTAGCGGGTTGTTCTATCGGGAAAACACCGACTCGATCCGATTGCGTCCCCGCTGCTTCGCGTAATACAGCGCGCGGTCGCTGCGGCTGAGCGCCAGCTCCGCGTCTTCGTCCATCGTGTGCAGGGCGGAAATGCCGATGCTGACCGTCAGCGGAATATGCCGGCCGTCGTTCAAATACGGCGTATCCGCGATGCGGCGCTGCATGTTCCGGGCGAAGACGTGCGCCCGCTCGATGTCCGTATCGGGCAGCACGACCGCGAACTCCTCGCCGCCGATACGCCCCACCAGGTCGACCTCGCGCAGTTGCGCGCGCAGCATCTTGGCAAAATGCTGCAGCACACCATCGCCGATGGCGTGGCCCCAGGTGTCGTTGATGTGCTTGAAATGGTCCAGGTCGCACATCAGCACGGCCGAACTGCGGCCGCCGTGCCCCTTGATCCGCGTGAGTTCCGCGGCGATGCGCGACATGAAATGGCGGCGGTTGGGCAAGGTGGTCAGGGCGTCGGTGGCGGCCAGCTCGCGCAGTTCCAGTTCTGCGCACTTGCGGTCGGTGATGTCGGTGACGAAGCCGTGCCAGACTACCCCGCTTTCGGCATCGCGCCGCGGGCTGGCGTCGCCCTGGCGCCAGCGCACGCCCTGCAGGGGCAGGCAGACGCGGAATTCCAGGTGCCACGGCGTCTGCGCCGCCGCTGCCGCCTGCAGGGATGCGCGGTAGATGGGCAGGTCGTCGGGATGGATGCGCTGTTCGATGGCGACGGTGCTGCCGCGCACGTCGTCGGCGGTAAGTTCGAACATGTCCCAGATGCCTGCGCTGACGTACGAGAACCACGACCCGCCCTCGGGCACTGGACGGCACTGGAAGACCAGGCCGGGCACGGCGTCCGTCAGATTCACGACGAGGTCCGCCGTGCGCTGCAGCCGTTCCGACATGGCGCGTACCGCGCTGATGTCTGTGGTGGTGCCCATCATGCGCAGCGCCCTGCCCGCTTCGTCGCGGCTGACGACCTTGCCGCGGCTGCATATCCACTTGTAGCTGCCGTCCTTGCAGCGGATGCGGTGCTCGACTTCGTAGCTTTCCGTCTTGCCGTCGAAATGGTCCTGCATGGCCGCGCGCACGTACTCCAGGTCGTCTGGATGCAGGCGGGTGTAGGCGTCTTCGATGCGCGTGGTGAGCTCGGATTCGCCGTAGCCCAACAGGGCCTTCCAGCCAGGGGAATAGGTGATTTCGCCCGTCACCACGTTGCGATCCCAGACGCCGGTGCCGCTGCCCGCAATGGCAAGCGACAGCTTGCGGGCCTCGTCGCGCCAGGTGTCTTCATCGGCCCGCTCGCAGGCCAGCGCGTGGCGTTTTTCGACTGCCGTGGCCGCCAGGCTGGCCAGATCCTGCAGCGCCAGGCGGTCTTCATCGGTAAAGTCGCGCGGCTGCCCGTGCAAGAGACGCACGGCGCCCAACTGGCGGCCGTCGGCGGCATGCACGGGACATTCAAGAGAAAAGGGAAATTCGGCGTCCGAAGGCGGCGAACCCGCCGCCGCCTGCCATACGCCGTCTGCGTCGGTGCAGGCCACCAGCGCCATGTCCACGCCGAACAGCCGCCGGGCCAGACGCGCCAGCCTGTCCAGCGGGCCGTCCGGTTCGGGCTGCACGCCTCCCCCGTCATCGCCTGACAGTGGGGTTAGGGAGACATCACCAAGAGCGCGCATTCCAGGACCTGAGCAATACAAAATTCATCGGGTGCCGACAAGCTGAGTCTGGCTGACATTCTGTCACGTTCCGCACCAAAATAGCAGCATTTCGGAAGATATGATCGCAGCCCTATGAGCCCCCCTATTCCCGTCACATGCGCGTGGTTGCGACCCCGTTTGTTGCATCTGTTCTTGCTCTTTTGGCTTGCCGCCGCAGCGTTGCTGGCCCCGCAGGCGGATGCGGCCGGCGAACGCGCTTTCGACCGCCACGCCGAAAACCAGCGCTACCGGCAATGGCTGGACACATTCAGGCAGGACCTCGGGCGCCTGCGCAACATTCCGCCGCCCCGGGCCGCGGACCTGGACGCCCACTTCGCCAACTCCATCGTGCCGGGCTCGCGGGCTGCGAAATTAATGAAAGAACTGGCCGCAGCCAGTCCGGGCGGCGTCTCGGGCGAAATCCGCTTTGCGGGCATCCAGCGCATTTTCCTGGGCGTCCTGGCCGACTCCGTCGTGGCCGGCGACGGCGGGATATTCCCTGAGACGCAGCCGGCCTTCCAGCAGACCGCATTGCGCGTGCGCTACATGCACGTGGATGGCGGCGGCCGGGCGGAACGCTATTTCAGCGATCCCGAGACCTTCAAACCCTACCGGCTGCCAGAGCCGGGCGTCTTTGCGCGCGACGCCTATCCCTTCCTGCTGTTCGAGGAGCGCGACGGCAAGCTGCGCCTGGGCGGCGTGTCCAAGGAGTTCTGGGATCTGGTGACGTTCATGGACGCGCTGCAGCATGCGTAATCGCTTGCGCCTGGGCGCGGCGGCGCTGGCGCGCGAGGCCCGTTCGAACGGCTTGCGGACCAACCGCCGTCTGCTGGGCGTCTATGCGTTCGACGGCGGCGAGCGGCGTTACGCCTGCCTGCTGCAGAACTGGCTGTTCAATGCGCGCGACGGGGACTTGGTCATGTGCCACCCCGCGCTGGGCAGCGCGCAAGGCAACGCCATGGCGCGCCAGCGGCGGGCCGAATTCGAGGTGCTGGCCAGCCCCAAGCTAGGCGACTGGCTCGGCGCCAATGGGGTGCGCATCTCGCGCCTGCCGGCCGCACAGCGCTAGGGCTGCGTCAGGCTCTGCAGCAGCCAGGCGCCCGCCGGACCCAGCGCGCGGCGCGTGGACCATACGGCGTCCACCCGGATGTGGCGCGGCCACCCCGGCACCTTCAGCTCCACCAGTTGTTCGCGGCCGAAGCGCTGGATCATCCAGCGCGGCAGCTCCGTCCAGCCGAATCCCAGGCTGGCCATTTCCAGCAGCATCAGGTAGCCGGGCGCCGACCAGGTCGAATGCCCGGGCGCGGCTTCCTTGTCATCCAGTTCGTAAGTGCTCAGCCGCAGTTCGCGCTGGGACTTCAGGTGATCGGACGTGACCGAGGGCAGGCTGGCCAGGGGATGGGAGCGTCCCACGCACAGGGCGATCTCGGACACTTCGGCCAGGCTGGCGTGCGCCACGTCGGGCGGATAGCTTTCCTGCGCGGCCATCAGCCCCAGGTGCGCGCGGCCCTGCTGCACCAGCGCCACCACGTCCTCGTACTCGGCGATCAGGCATTCGAAACGCAGCGCCGGATAGCGCTGGTCGATCTGGCTGAGCATGGCTTCAAAGGTCCGGGACTGGAACGTGTCGGACAGCACCACGGTCAGCCTGGGTTCCAGCCCTTCGGACAACTGGCTGGCGCTGCGGTTCAGGCGGTCGTTGGCGGCCAGCACCTGCAAGGCCTGTCCCAGCAGGACCTGGCCGGCCTCCGTCAGGGTGGGCTGGCGCTGGCTGCGGTCGAACAGCGCGACATTCAGGTCCACCTCCAGGTTGGCGATGGTTTCGCTGATGGTGGACTGGCTCTTGCCCAACTTGCGGGCGGCGGCGGAAAAAGAGCCTTCGGCGGCGATCTGGGCAAAAGCGGCCAGGGATTCCAGTGAGTGGCGCATGGGCAGATGGGGAAGAGTTTTATCGGTTTTTCCGATGGATACTATCTTTAGCGTAACGGAAATGTCGTAGAAAATGGCGTCACTTTGAAGCAACCGACCTCAGGTGGGTCATGACGCAAGCCAAGAAAACCCTCAAGGAACGATTCCTCCACGCCTTTCTGTTCGAAATCCTCGCCATCGGCCTGTGCGCGCCGGTTGCGGCCTGGGCCATGGGCAAATCCCTGTTCGAAATGGGCGTGCTGACCGCGGTGATCGCCTGGATCGCCCTGGTCTGGAACATGATCTACAACGCCGGTTTCGACCGCCTCGAAAACCGCTTCGGCTTTACCCGCAACCTGAGGGTGCGCGTCGCGCATGCCTTCGGCTTCGAGCTGGGCTTGATCCTCATCGTGATCCCGCTGGCGGCGTGGTGGCTCAGCATCAGCCTGTGGCAAGCCTTCGTGCTGGACATCGCGCTGGTGCTGTTCTACCTGCCCTACGCCTTCTTCTACAACCTGGGCTACGACCGCGCGCGTCCCCACGTGATGAAGTGGCTGTCGCGCCGGGCTGGCGCGGCGGCCGCGCAGGCCTAGCCCTTCTTGCCCTGGTAGGCCTTTCCGGCGTCCTGCATAAAGGTCTTCACCGCGGTTTCATACTGCGCGCCGCTGCGGAAGGCGCCCGAATGCGAGGCGCCTTCTATCTTGACCAGCCGTTTCAGGTCCGGCGCCACATTGCGGGCGGCGGCAAAGAGTTCGTCGCTCATCGTGTGCGGCACGACGCGGTCCGCGGTGCCGTGCATGAACAGCATCGGCGTGTGCATCTGCGCCAGCTTGTCCACCGACGCGAACGGCTGCGTGACCAGCAGGCTGGCGCCGGGCACCTTGCCCCAGCGCAGCGTGGACAGCATCGCGCCGATGCTGGTGAAGCTGGATTCCACGATCAGCCCGGCGAAGTCCGGCTGTTCGGGGCGCGAGGCCAGGTCGATGGCGATGGCCCCGCCCAGGCTGTGTCCGTAAACGAAGCGGCGCGCCGGATCGGGCTGCAGCCGCGCCAGTTCCTTGAGTCCGGCCATGGCGTCTTCCAGCGCGCTTTCCTCGGATGGCAGCCGCGGGGTGGACGCGCCGAAGCCCCGGTAGTCGATCGCCAGCACCGAATAGCCCATGCGGGTCCAGCCGTCGATGCGGAACGCGCTGCCGTTCAGGTTCCAGCGCGCGCCGTGCAGGTACAGCACCGTGGGCGCGCCGGCACGGGGGCTTTGCAGGTACCAGGCGCGCACCGAGTCGCCGTTGGCGAGCGTCAGGTCGTAGACCTCTGTGCCGGCGGCGGGCTCGCGCCACCAGGTCTGCGGTTCGGCTTGGGGAGAGAAGATCGTCTGGCGTTGCCAGGAATCGAGCTGGGTGCAGCCCACCACGCCGGAGGCGGCGAGCACGAGGGCGACGAACAGTCGGCGGGTGGAGAATCGGGGCAGGGCGGGCATGAAAGGTCTGACCCGTTCAGGCGGGTTGGGTTCCGGCATCAGCATACCCCGGGCGGACGGCCCACGCCCAGCGCCGCGCCGTCACGCCCCGGCGCGATGCACTTCGCGGTTCAGGGCCAGCCAGGCCTGCGCAGCGTGCGACAGATAGCCGCCGCGCCGCCACACCAGCACCATTTCCCAATCCGTCCCCGGGTCGCGTAACGGAACCCGCGCCACGCCCGCATGCAGTTCCTCGTTGGCTTTGATGCGCGGCAGGAATGCCACGCCCAGCCCGGCGGCCACGAGCGCCACGATGAAGTCGATCTGGCCGCTGCGGGCGGCGATGGTCGGCGCAAACCCGGCGCGCTGGCAGGCGTCCTGGATGATGCGGTTCAGGGCGAAACCCGTTTCGAACAGGATGAAGGGCGATTCGCGCAAATCGTCCAGATCCACCGATTCGGCCCGCGCCTGCGGGTGGTCGGCGGGCATGAGCGCCACCAGCGGTTCGCGCGCCACCGGCTGCCACTCGAAATTGTCG
>ENA-OWLM01000792-OWLM01000792.1-metagenome-genome-assembly--contig:-NODE-792-length-11908-cov-3.622290_pt1 | contig 11908 bp, 8 predicted proteins | sample MGYA00245349_ERZ651102 | MGnify/ENA primary metagenome ERZ651102 (study PRJEB26857, sample SAMEA4031759) | metagenome | biome: human; feature: oral; material: saliva | place: Philippines | collected 2014 | study... | reverse complement strand
CGGCTCCCCCCCTTGCTCCCGCACTATCTGGTGAAAGTTGGAGGTGCGTCTGGGATTGAGGCGAAAGCGCGGCGGAGTGACGAACCAGCCGCGGCGATCCTCCCGATAGATAAGGCCGTTGGCCTCCAGCTGTACCAGCGCCTCGCGGATGGTGACCCGGGTGGTGCCGTAGAGTTCCCCCAGCAGCCGCTCGGAGGGGAGCTTGTCGTTGGGGGCCAGGCCCCCCGCCAGGATCTGGTTGGCGAGGGCATCCTTGATCTGCAGGTATTGGGGTTTGCTCATGAAAGTCCCTGGTTTTGCAATGAATTGTGCAATGGGTTGGGCACAGGTCTGGTCATCAGCCCGGTCGCTAAACAGAGGTGTCAAAGTACATTGGTAAAGACCAGTGTTGCCCCTGTGGTTCTGGCTTCCTAGATTATCGCGATCACGGCGCCGAAAATGAATTTTTTGTTGCACGTAAGGGCACCCCTTTGACCTTGGCGGGGCTGTTACCCACAATGCGCTCATTCTGGTATATACCAAAAGGAGCGAAGTCATGACCCATATTCCTGCGGCCCCTGCCGCCGTCGATTACCTGCTGCTGACCCCGGGCCCCCTCTCGACCACCGCGACTGTGCGTGCCGCCATGCTGCAAGACAGCTGCACCTGGGATGCGGACTACAACCAGGGCGTGGTGGAGCCCATCCGCCGCGAGCTGGTGCGGCTGGCCACTGGCCCGGAATATGAAAGCGACTACAGCGCCGTGCTGCTGCAGGGGAGCGGCAGCTATGTGGTGGAGAGCGTGCTGGGCTCGGCGATAGGTGTCGATGAGTGCCTGCTGATCATCAACAACGGTGCCTACGGCGCCCGCATGGGGGAGATGGCCCGCTGTCTTGGCCTGCGCCACCGCGAACTGGATTGCGGCGAGACAACCCGTCCCGAACCCGCCGCCATCGAGGCGATGCTGGCGCGCCACCCCGAGATCACCCACTTGGCCATGGTGCACTGCGAGACCACCACCGGCATGCTCAACCCCCTTGAGGAGGTGGCTGCGCTCTGCCAGCGCCGCGACATTCGTCTGATCGTCGATGCCATGAGCAGCTTTGGCGGCATCCCCATCGACATGGGGCGCCTTGGCATCGAGTTTCTCATCAGCTCCGCCAACAAGTGCATTCAGGGGGTGCCGGGCTTTGGCTTCGTCATCGCTCGCCGCGCCGCGCTCACGGCCTGCGCCGGTCGTGCCCGCTCGGTCTCCCTCGACCTGCACGCCCAGTGGCAGACCATGGAGCAGCAAGGGGGCAAGTGGCGCTTTACCTCGCCCACCCATACCGTGCTCGCCTTTGCCCAGGCCCTGCGCGAGCTGGACGAGGAGGGGGGCATCGCCGCCCGCCATCAGCGCTATAGCGAAAACCAGCGCACCCTGGTAGCTGGGATGGCCGCCCTCGGCTTTGCGCCGTTGCTGCCAGAGGAGTGGCAATCCCCCATCATCACCGCCTTCTACTCTCCGGCCCATCCTGACTACCGCTTCGCCGACTTCTACCAGCGGCTCAAGGGGCAGGGTTTTGTCATCTATCCGGGTAAGGTCTCCCAGGCCGACTGCTTCCGTATCGGCAATATAGGCGACGTGACCCCGGCGCGGGTGCGCAGCTTGCTCGCCGCCATGGCCAGCGCCTGCTACTGGCAAGGGGATGCGCGATGACGAGCCAAGCGCTTCACGGTTGCGATCTGCGTGGCTGCGATTTGCATGACCATAAGCTGCACGGCAGCGGTCGCGCCGACAGCGAAGGGGATATCAACCTCGGCGAGGGGCGGGCGCGCTGGTGGGCGGGCCAGAGCGAGGCGGTACAGGCGGGATTGGCAGAAGACAGCCGCTACTTTCTCCATCAGGCCCTCTCCACCCCTTGTCTCGATCTGCTTGAGGGGGCGCAGGGGAGCTGGCTGACTAGCGTATCGGGCGCGCGTTACCTCGATTTTCACGGCAACAGCGTTCATCAGCTGGGCCACGGTCACCCCAGGGTAGTGGCCGCGGTGCAGCAGCAACTCGCCGATCTGCCGTTCGCGCCCCGCCGCTACACCCATCAGGTAGCTATCGACTGCGCCCGCACCCTGGCCGAACTGGCCCCTGGCGATCTCAACCGGGTGCTGTTCGCCCCCGGCGGCAGCGAGGTGGTGGGGATTGCCCTGAAGCTTGCCCGCTTTATTACCGGCAACAGCAAGGTGGTATCCCTGTGGGATGCCTTTCACGGCGCTTCCCTCGATGCCATCTCGGTCGGTGGCGAGTCCTGTTTTCGCGCCGGTATGGGCCCGCTGATGGCCGGAGTGGAGCGCATTCCGCCCCCCACCCGCTATCGCGGCGTCTGGTATCGCGGCGAGGGGGATGACCTGCACTACGCCGATTATCTGGAGTACGTCATCGAGAAGGAGGGGGGAATAGGCGCCTTTATCGCCGAGCCCATTCGCAACACCGACGTGCAGGTGCCCTCGAAGGCTTATTGGCAGCGGGTGCGGGAGATCTGCGATCGCCACAAGGTGCTGCTGATCGTCGATGAGATCCCCAATGCCCTGGGCCGCACCGGCCACTGGTTCAGCTTCGAGGAGTTTGGCATCGAGCCCGACATCATCTGCCTGGGCAAGGGGCTGGGGGGCGGCGTGGCGCCATTTGCCGCGCTCATCACCCGGGATCGTTTCAATCAGGCGGCGGCCATCTCGCTCGGTCACTACACCCACGAGAAGAGCCCCGTCGGCTGTGCGGCGGCCCTCGCCACCATCGCCACCATCCGTGAAGAGGGACTGCTGGAAAAAGCGCGGGAGGATGGCCGCTTTATGGCGCGCGAGCTCGCGGCGCTTGCCGAACGCCACCCGCTGATTGGGCAGGTGCGCGGCATAGGTTTGCTCTGGGCGCTCGATCTGGTGGTCGATCACCAGAGTCGCACCCGCAATAGCCAGGCCGCCGAGCGGCTGCTCTACCGCTGTCTGGCGCTCGGGCTCAGCTTCAAGGTCTCCCAGGGCAATGTCATCCAGCTCTCGCCGCCGCTCAACATCGCTCGCGCCGATCTGGTGCGCGCTATCACCATTCTCGATCGCGCCCTTGGCGAGATTGCACTTTCCCCGAAACAGGAAGATCACCATGACTGACTTGCAGATTGCCATCCAACCGACCACCGACGTGGAGGCTCTGATCCTCGACTGGGCCGGTACCGTGGTCGATTTCGGCTCCTTCGCCCCCACCTCCATCTTCGTCGAGGCCTTCGCCCGCGCCTATGACTTCCCCGTGACCCTGGATGAGGCGCGCCAGCCCATGGGGCTGGGCAAATGGGATCATATCGCGGCGCTCGGCCGTCTGCCCTCGGTGGATGCCCGCTGGCAGGCTCGCTTCGGCCACCCCATGAGCCACGCCGAGGTGGACCACATTTATCACACCTTTATGCCGCTGCAGATTGCTGCGGTGACCCGCTTCGCCGCCCCCATCCCGGGTGTGCTGCCGGTGCTGGATGCCTTGCGAGAACAGGGGCTGCGCATCGGTTCCTGCTCCGGTTACCCCCGTCCGGTAATGGAAGCGCTGGTGCCAGCGGCGGCTGAGCATGGCTATCGCCCGGATCACTGGGTTGCCACCGATGACCTCAAGGCGGGCGGTCGCCCCGGTCCCTGGATGGCGCTGGCTAACGTGATTGAGCTGGGAATCAGCGCGGTGCATCGCTGCATCAAGGTGGATGATGCCGTACCCGGTATCAGCGAAGGGTTGAACGCGGGCATGTGGACCGTGGGGCTGTCGGTCTCCGGCAACGAGTTCGGCGCCACCTGGGAAGAGTTCGTCGCCATGAGCGACGACGAAATCGCCGAGAGGCGCGCACCAGCGGAGGCCAAACTGCGGGCGGCGGGGGCGCACTATGTGATTGATACCCTGGCGGATATCGCGCCTGTGATTGCCGATATCAACCGCCGTCTGGCGGCTAGCGAGTGGCCCTGAACAGGACGGGGTGAGAGGGGGGGTGTACCGGCCTTGCCTGCTGGTTTTCATGCCATGCTCCCTGTCTATCAGGCATAAAAAAACCGGCGCCTGGGCGCCGGTTTTTGTTCACCGAGACTCTATTACAGAGAGGCGGTGAAGGTACGGGTGATGACGTCTTGCTGTTGCTCCTTGGTCAAGGAGTTGAAGCGAACGGCATAACCGGATACGCGGATGGTCAACTGCGGATATTTTTCCGGGTTTTCCATGGCGTCCAGCAGCATTTCACGGTTCATCACGTTGACGTTCAGGTGCTGACCACCTTCCAGGTTGGCTTCGTGGTGGAAGTAACCATCCATCAGGCCGGCCAGGTTGGCTTTCTGGGCTTCCATATCTTTACCCAGGGCGTTCGGTACGATGGAGAAGGTATAGGAGATACCATCTTTGGCGTAGGCGAACGGCAGCTTGGCGACGGACGTCAGGGAAGCAACGGCACCCTTCTGGTCACGACCGTGCATCGGGTTGGCACCCGGGCCGAACGGCGCACCGGCGCGACGGCCATCCGGAGTGTTACCGGTCTTCTTGCCGTACACCACGTTGGAAGTGATGGTCAGCACGGACTGGGTCGCCACGGCACCACGGTAGGTGTTCAGCTTCTGAATCTTCTTCATGAAGCGCTCGACCAGGTCGCAGGCGATGTCATCGACGCGAGCGTCGTTGTTACCGAACTGCGGGTACTCGCCTTCGATTTCGAAGTCGATGGAGACGCCATCGGCATCACGTACCGGCTTGACCTTGGCGTACTTGATGGCAGACAGGGAGTCAGCCGCCACGGACAGACCGGCGATGCCGCACGCCATGGTGCGATAGACGTCACGGTCGTGCAGCGCCATCAGGGAGGCTTCGTAGCTGTACTTGTCGTGCATGTAGTGGATGATGTTCAGGGCGGCGACGTACTGCTTGGCCAGCCAGTCCATGAAGTGATCCAGTCTGTCCATCACATCGTTGTAGTCGAGGTACTCGGAGGTGACCATTTCGGTTTTCGGACCGACCTGGATCTTGAGCTTCTCGTCCATACCGCCGTTGATGGCGTACAGCATGGTCTTGGCCAGGTTGGCACGGGCACCGAAGAACTGCATCTGTTTGCCGACGATCATCGGGGACACACAGCAAGCGATGGCGTAGTCATCGTTGTTGAAGTCCGGGCGCATCAGGTCGTCGTTCTCGTACTGAACGGAAGAGGTCTCGATGGATACCTTGGCACAGTACTTCTTGAAACCGACCGGCAGCTTCTCGGACCACAGGATGGTCAGGTTCGGCTCGGGGGACGGGCCCATGGTATACAGGGTGTTCAGCATACGGAAGCTGTTCTTGGTGACCAGAGTACGGCCGTCAACGCCCATACCAGCCAGGGTCTCGGTAGCCCACATCGGGTCGCCGGAGAACAGTGAATCGTATTCCGGGGTACGCAGGAAGCGAACCATACGCAGCTTCATGACCATGTGGTCCATCAGCTCCTGGGCTTCTTGCTCGGTGATCAGGCCTTTTTGCAGGTCACGCTCGATGTAGATGTCCAGGAAGCTGGAGGTACGACCGAAGGACATGGCCGCGCCGTTCTGGGACTTGACGGCCGCCAGGTAGGCGAAGTAGGTCCACTGTACGGCTTCTTTCGCGGTTTTGGCCGGTACGGAGATGTCGCAGCCATATTTGGCAGCCATCACCTTCATCTGGGCCAGGGCACGGTGTTGCTCGGAGATCTCTTCGCGCAGACGGATGGTGGCTTCCAGGTTGACACCGTTTTCCAGGTCAGCCTGCAGGGACTTGAACTGGGCCAGTTTGTCGGCCATCAGGAAGTCGATACCGTACAGGGCAACACGGCGGTAGTCACCGATGATGCGGCCACGGCCGTAGGCATCCGGCAGACCGGTGATGACGCCGGACTTTCGGCAGTTCAGGATGTCTTTGGTGTAGACGTCGAACACGCCCTGGTTGTGAGTCTTGCGGTACTCGGTGAAGATCTTCTCGACCATGGGGTCAAGCTGGCGACCGTACACTTCGCAAGAGGTCTTTACCATCTTGATACCGCCGTTGGCGATGATGGCGCGCTTGAGCGGTTTGTCGGTCTGCAGACCGACGATTTGCTCCAGGCTCTGGTCGATATAGCCGGCATCGTGAGCGGTAATGGTGGAGGGCAGGTCGGTATCAAAATCGACAGGCGCGTGAGTGCGGTTCTCGATCTTGATGCCTTCCATGACCTTGTCCCACAGCTTGGTGGTGGCTTCGGTCGCGCCAGCCAGGAAGGACTCGTCACCTTCATACGGGGTGTAGTTCTTCTGGATGAAGTCACGGGTGTTGACAGAGGTCTGCCATTCACCGGCTGCGAAGCCTTCCCATGCTTTTTGGAACTGTTCGTTAAGTTCTGCCATTTTCATTACCTCTCAAGGTATTTATGTGTCTGCCGCCATCCTTAATGATGGCGACGGAAGATAAACCAGTAAGTCAGTCCTACCATGACGCCACCACCAATGATATTGCCAATGGTGACAGGGATCAGGTTGTGCAAGACGAAATTGGATACGGTCAGGTCGGCAAAGGTCGCCGGGTCCTGGCCGATGGCCTGCCAGAATTCCGGGCCCGCGACGCTGTGAATGGCGATACCGACCGGGATCATAAACATGTTTGCGATGCTGTGCTCGAAGCCGGAGGCGACGAACATGGCGACGGGGAGCAGCATCACCATCACCTTGTCGGTGGCACTGCGGGCGCCGAAGGCCATCCACACGGCGAGACACACCATGAGGTTACAGAGGATGCCAAGGGCCACGGCTTCGAAGAAGGTGTGATGGATCTTGTGTTGGGCCACTTTCATGGCGTTCAGTCCCCACTGGCCATCCGCTGCCGTGTATTCCGCCGACATGATGATGAGGCCGACGATGATGAGCCCGCCGATGAGGTTGCCGAAGTAGACGAGTCCCCAATTCTTGAGCAGCTGGGCCCAGCTGATGCGATTGGCCGCCTTGGCCACCAGGGTCAGGGTGGTAGAGGTGAACAGCTCGGCGCCGAGCAGCACACAGAGGATGAGGCCGAGGGAGAAGCAGAGACCTCCGACCAGCTTGGCCATGCCCCAGGACATGCCGCTCGAGCCGGTAGTGACGGTGATGTAGAAGACGAAGGCGATGGCGATGAAGGCGCCTGCCGTGATGGCCAGAGGGATAGTCTTGTATGCGGGCTTGGTGGCCTTGGCATAGGTAATGTCTTCGGCCAGTGCGGCGATGGCTTCGGGCTTCAGACAATCAAAGGGAGATTCTGCTTTCAATTCTCGTTACCTGCATATTTTGCCTGTGGAAATCATAACAAAGGGGCAGATCCCCAAAATTGACACCGATCAAGAATTACAGATTGTGAATGTAATTTTACTACAGGATTTTTTGCCATCCGGAAGCGTTTCTTTACACCAGGTTTCAGGTGAAACATAAATAAGTCTGTTATTAATTTCATGATTTTTAAGAACTTATAAAGAGCACCCCTAAAAAAGTACCGGCAAGGCATCTTTGCGGCGGCGCTGCACCATGAGTGCCAAATTAACAACCCCCTAAGAGGTATTTTTTGTCTTTTATTTCATCTTTGTGGCTTGGCCAGCCAAAGCGTAGACCATAAAACAGAAGGGGCCCTAAGGCCCCTTCGTCACACTAGCATATCAGTTCCAGGTATGGATTCGTTTGGCTTTTTGTAGCTTTTCGTAGGCCGCCAGCAGTTTTTGGTGCAGCGGGAACTGCTCGAGCGACAGATCAGCCGCCTCCAGACCGTGGAAGCGCGCCTCGCCGCGGGCGTTGGCCCAGGCCTGTGCCAGGGTCTCCTCCCCGAACATGCGGGCGAACACCGGACGGTATTGCTCTGGGTCGCGATCCTCGTCCAGGAAGAGCTCGACGCAGGCGCGCAGGGCGCGGTAGTAGGCAGCGCGATCGGCCGGGAACACCGACTGGTTGAACTCCATGGTCCAGTCGATGAGATCAAGCGCGCTCTCCAGCTCGCCTGCGGCCAGGGCCAGCATGGCTTTGAGCTCACCGACCCGCAGGGTGTGCAGGGCGCTGCCCTTGGCGGCGGCGATGCCGAGCAGCTCGCGCACCCGGGTCCGCTCGTCGTGACCCTCTTCATCCAGCTGGTCGAACAGCGCCATGTACTGCTCTGCGTCCCACTCCAGGGATGGCAGCGCCAGTATGGTCTCCCGCAGGTGGGCCCCCATGGTGTTGTTGGCCAGCAGCAGATCTTCCACCGGGTAGATGTCGGACATGCCGGGTACCAAGATGCGGCAGGCGTAGACGCCCAGGTGCTCGTAATCGGCGATGTAGACCGGCTGCTCCAGCTCGTGGAAGATGCCGATCAGGTGGTCGAACTCTTCTTGCGAGGTGCCGCGGAAGTCCCAGTCGGCAAATTCGAAGTCGGACTCCTGCTTGAACAGATCCCAGCTGATGAGGCCGGAGGAGTCGATGAAGTGGGTCTCCAGGTTGTGGTGATCCGCCACCTGCTCGTTGTCAAACGACGGCGGCACGAAGACGTCCAGATCCTTGAGGCTGCGGCCTTGCAGCAGCTCGGTGACGGTACGCTCGAAGGCCACTTCGAAGCGCGGGTGGGCGCCGAAGGAGGCAAAGCAGGTGCCGTTGCTCGGGTTGAGCAGCACCACGCAGATGACCGGATAACGGCCGCCGAGTGACGCATCGAAGCTGTAGATGGGGAAGCCTTCGGCCTCCAGCGCATCGATGGAGGCCTTGATGCCGGGGTAGCGGGCGATGACCTCGGTCGGGATCTCCGGCAGGCTGATGGCCTCGGCAATGATCTTGTTCTTCACGTGGCGCTCGAACACCTCGGACAGGCCCTGGGTGCGGGCTTCGGTGCGGGTGTTGCCGGCGCTCATGCCGTTGGAAACGTAGAGGTTGCCGACGATGTTCATCGGGATATAGACGGTCTGGTGGTCGGACTGGCGCTCGAAGGGCAGGGCGACGATGCCACGCTCCTCGTTGCCGGATTGCAAATCCACCAGCATGTCGGCGGTCACTTCACCGTCCGGGTTGTAGAACTTGCGGGTGAAGGAGTCGAGCAGACCGGCCGGCAGTTGATCCCCCTCGATGGGGAACCACTTCTCGTTCGGGTAGTGCACGAAGTCGCCATTCGCTACCTGCTCGCCCAGATAGAAGTCGGCGAAGAAGTAGTTGGTGGAGAGACGCTCGAAATATTCGCCAAGAGCGGAGGCGAGCGCCGCCTTCTTGCTGGCACCCTTGCCGTTGGTAAAGCAGAGGGCGCAATCCTTGTCCCGGATGTGCACGGACCAGACGTTCGGCACGGGGTTGAGCCAGGAGGCCTCTTCGATATCAAACCCCAGGGCTTGCAGCTTGGTCTGGAAGCGTTCGATGGAGTCTTCCAGCGCCGCGTCCTTGCCGGGAATAAAGGTGTGGTCGGTCATCACAATGTCCTGATTTTAATGGGCTCATGTTTGGTCGCAGATAATAGCATGAGTGACGGGGAAAGCGGCCAGGGCAATACGGCGGCGCAGGTATTTGAAAAGACCCGGGGCCGGGATTCGGTCTTTGCAAAGAGAGGAGCATTTCGGGCAACTGGCGACGCAGGCGAGAAGGGCTGGGTATCAGTTTTGCTTAACCCTCTTAAGAGAATGTCGATGTCATTGTGCCAAGACTTCTTCCATCATGGCCGCAACCTGATGACGAGTACGTGCCCAAGCCGGCTGTACGGCCTTTATCTGGCCTCTTCACCCCTCTTTATTACTGACATTGGTCATCCCTTGCTGACCGGGAGTAGTTATGCCCTTCATGATCCCCTGTATTGACCCCGACATCGCCACCCTGGCTCCCGGTTTCAGAGCCCTCAGCATTCTGGTGGAGGCTGCCCCCGTGACGAACCCGCATGTGGGCGCCGAGGCGCTGGTACGGGCGTGCGGCACCGAGCCTGCGCCCTGGGCCCAGGCCCATCTGGCCGCATGGGGCGAGGTGTTCAAACGCTTTGGCGCCAAGCCACAGCGCACCCCCTGCTCGGCTGAGGCCCTTCGTAAACGGGTGCTGCGCGATGGCATCATGCCCAGCATCGACCCCGTGGTCGATCTCTACAATGCCGTCAGCATCGAGTACGCCATTCCCGTGGGTGGGGAAAATCTGACGGCCTATGAGGGCTCACCTCGCCTGGTGATCGCCGATGGTAGCGAGCTTTTTGACACCATAAAGGAAGGGGAGCCGGCCCACGAGGCGCCTGAACCCGGGGAAGTGGTGTGGCGGGACGCCAGGGGGGTGACCTGTCGCCGCTGGAACTGGCGTCAGGGGATCCGGACCCGGCTCAGCGTGGAGTGCACCCAGATGTGGTTTATTCTGGAGAGCTTGCCTCCCATGCCGCTGGCGGCGCTGCACGAGGCTGGCGATCGGCTGGTGGCGGGTCTGTTGCAGATGATGCCGGAGGCCCGGATTGAGACGACCCTGATAGGGGCGTCTGACGGGGCATGACGACATGCACGCTTGCCGCTGGCGTGCAAGAGCGAAGGATTGGAAAGCCGCGAGCGATCTTAAGGGATTTCCACGTCTTATTGGTTGTTTTGTCACTTGCCAGTCAGCAGGTCGTGGGCCGACCACTCAGGGAAGTGGCTAACCTATTACTTTCAACCCCAGGATGCCGCCGATGATCAGCAGCAGGCAGAGCACCCGGGCCAGGGTGGCCGGTTCATTGAACAGCCAGATCCCCATCAACACGGTGCCGACCGCACCGATACCGGTCCAGACCGCGTAGGCGGTGCCAAGGGGCAGTTGCTTGACTGCCATGGCGAGCAGCAGCACGCTCACGGCCATGGCACTCAGGGTAAGCAGGGTGGGAAGGGGACGGCTCAAACCGTCAGTGTACTTGAGGCCGATGGCCCAGGCGACCTCGAACAGACCGGCCAACAGCAGGAGTAACCAGGACATAGAGAAGGTTCCGCAGGAAGCAGGGTCGTCCCTGCACATCGGGAGTCCTTGAGGTCGTCCCCAAGGGGCAGGGGGGCTGCCGAGTGGCCTCAATGATGCCCCAAGCCGATACGGGATGCCAGCCGCTTGCTCGGCCACACGCCAGGCTGGCGGATATTGCAACGAATGGCACAGAATATTGCGCAATTCGACTTGCACCGGCCGCCACAATCCGTAATGTGGACAGACACATTCTTCGCAACCCATATATTGTGAACCCCTTGTAAATGGCGGCTGCCGGACAGGGGGGCGGGTGCAACACACGGTTTCTATAGCAGCTATCCAGGGTAGGACATTATGAAAAAAGTAGGTTTGGTCGGTTGGCGTGGCATGGTGGGTTCGGTCCTGATGAGCCGGATGCAGGAAGAGAAGGATTTCGCCCATATTCAACCCACCTTCTTCACCACCTCCCAGGCCGGTGAGGCCGCCCCCAACTTCGGCGTCGATGCCGGCACCCTGCAGGATGCCTTCGACATTGAAGCGCTGGCCGCACAGGAGATCATCATCACCGCCCAGGGCGGCGATTACACCAAAGATGTCTATCCGCGCCTGAAAGCCACCGGCTGGCAGGGTTACTGGATAGATGCGGCCTCCTCCCTGCGCATGGAGAAGGACTCGGTCATTATTCTGGATCCGGTCAACGGTGACGTCATCGAGCGGGCACTGAATGACGGCATCAAGACCTTCGTCGGCGGCAACTGCACCGTTAGCCTGATGTTGCTGGCTCTGGGCGGCCTGTTCAAGGCCGATCTGGTGGAGTGGGTGAGCGTGGCCACCTATCAGGCAGCGTCCGGCGGTGGTGCGCGCCATATGCGCGAGCTGGTCACCCAAATGGGTATGCTGCGCGATGAAGTGGCGGTGGAGCTGGGGGATCCCGCCTCTGCCATTCTCGACATCGAGCGCAAGATCACCGAGAAGACCCGCTCCGGCACTCTGCCGGTGGATAACTTCGGCGTACCGCTGGCCGGTGGCCTGATCCCGTGGATCG
>ENA-OWLM01000790-OWLM01000790.1-metagenome-genome-assembly--contig:-NODE-790-length-11928-cov-4.898341_pt1 | contig 11928 bp, 10 predicted proteins | sample MGYA00245349_ERZ651102 | MGnify/ENA primary metagenome ERZ651102 (study PRJEB26857, sample SAMEA4031759) | metagenome | biome: human; feature: oral; material: saliva | place: Philippines | collected 2014... | reverse complement strand
TGTAATCAGGAAATTTCATGGAAAATCAACCTAAGTTGAATAGCAGTAAAGAAGTTATCGCATTTCTGGCCGAGCGTTTTCCTCAGTGCTTCAGCGCTGAAGGTGAGGCTCGTCCTCTGAAAGTCGGTATCTTTCAGGATCTGGTCGCGCGTGTTGAAGGTGAGATGAATCTCAGCAAAACGCAGCTTCGCTCTGCCTTACGTCTTTATACGTCTAGCTGGCGTTACCTGTACGGTATCAAACCGGGCGCAACCCGTGTTGATCTCGACGGCAACCCTTGCGGCGAACTGGACGAGCAGCACGTTGAACATGCGCGCAAGCAGCTGGAAGAAGCCAAAGCACGCGTTCAGGCACAGCGTGCCGAACAGCAAGCGAAAAAACGCGAAGCCGCTGCGGCAAATGGTCAGGAAGATGCGCCTCGTCGCGAGCGTAAACCGCGTCCAGCACCGCGTCGCAATGAGAATAACGATCGCAAACCGCGTGCAGACAAGCCAGCAGCTAAAGCCCCACGCGCGCCTCGTGAAGAGCAGCGCCATACCCCAGTTTCTGACATTAACGCACTGAGCGTCGGTCAGGCTCTGAAGGTCAAAGCGGGTAACAATGCGATGGACGCCACCGTACTGGAAATCACCAAAGACGGCGTTCGTGTACAGCTGACTTCTGGTATGTCAATGATAGTACGCGCAGAACACTTGTTGTTCTGAAACGGAGGCCAAGCTTGGCATGAACACTTTTTTTAAGCTCACCGCGCTGGCGGGCCTGTTTGCTATAACAGGTCACGCCTTCGCTGTGGACGATATTACGCGTGTTGATCAAATTCCTGTACTGAAGGAAGAGACGCAGCACGCGACGGTGAGTGAGCGCGTGACGTCGCGCTTTACTCGTTCGCACTATCGTCAGTTCGATCTCGATCAGGCCTTTTCGGCCAAAATCTTCGACCGTTATCTGAACTTGCTGGATTACAGCCATAACGTATTGCTGGCCAGCGACGTCGAACAGTTCGCTAAACGTAAATCCGACGTGGGTGACGAACTGCGCTCCGGTAAGCTGGATCTGTTCTACGATCTGTATAATTTATCGCAAAAGCGTCGTTTTGAACGTTATCAATACGCGCTGAAAGTGCTGGAACGTCCAATGGACTTTACCGGCAACGACACCTTTAATCTGGATCGCAGCAAAGCGCCATGGCCGAAAGACGAAGCCGAGCTGAATGCGCTGTGGGACGGAAAAGTTAAATATGACGAACTGAGCCTCAAGCTCACCGGCAAAGACGAGAAAGAAATTCGTGAGACCTTAAACCGTCGCTACAAATTTGCCATCCGTCGCCTGGCGCAGACCAACAGTGAAGATGTGTTCTCCCTGGCAATGACGGCGTTCGCCCACGAAATCGATCCGCATACCAACTATCTTTCCCCACGTAACACTGAGCAGTTTAATACCGAAATGAGCCTGTCTCTGGAAGGTATCGGCGCGGTGCTGCAGATGGACGATGACTATACCCTGATCAACTCCATGGTTGCGGGTGGCCCGGCCTCCAAAAGCAAAGCGATTAGCGTAGGCGATCGCATTGTCGGTGTTGGTCAAACCGGACAGAACATGGTCGATGTGATCGGCTGGCGTCTGGACGATGTCGTTGCGCTGATTAAAGGGCCGAAAGGCAGCAAAGTTCGCCTGGAAATTTTGCCAGCAGGGAAAGGGACCAAAACCCGTATCGTTACCCTGACGCGTGAACGCATTCGTCTTGAAGACCGTGCCGTCAAAATGTCGGTGAAAACCGTCGGTAAAGAGAAAGTCGGTGTTCTGGATATCCCTGGCTTCTACGTTGGTCTGACAGACGACGTAAAAGTGCAGCTGCAGAAGCTGGAAAAACAGAACGTCAGCAGCGTGATCATCGATCTGCGCAGCAACGGCGGTGGGGCGCTGACCGAAGCGGTTTCCCTGTCGGGTCTGTTTATCCCGTCTGGCCCGGTTGTTCAGGTTCGTGATAACAACGGTAAAGTGCGTGAAGATGCCGATACCGATGGTGTGGTCTATTACAAAGGCCCGCTGGTGGTATTAGTCGATCGCTTCAGTGCGTCTGCGTCTGAGATCTTTGCCGCGGCAATGCAGGACTATGGCCGTGCGCTTATCGTCGGTGAGCCGACCTTTGGTAAAGGCACCGTTCAGCAGTACCGCTCTCTGAACCGGATTTACGATCAGATGCTGCGCCCGGAATGGCCTGCACTGGGCTCCGTTCAGTACACCATTCAAAAGTTTTATCGCGTGAACGGTGGCAGTACGCAGCGTAAAGGCGTGACGCCGGATATCATGATGCCAACGGGCACCGAAGAGACCGAAACGGGCGAGAAGTTTGAAGATAACGCGTTGCCGTGGGACAGCATCAATGCTGCGACGTTCGTGAAATCTGGCGACATGACTCAGTTTGGTCCTGCGTTGTTGAAAGAGCATAACGAACGCATCGTGAAAGATCCTGAATTCCAGTACATCCTGAAGGACATTGCGCGTTTCAATGCCCTGAAGGCGAAGCGGAACATTGTGTCTCTCAATTACGCTCAGCGTGAAAAAGAGAACAATGAGGATGACGCAACGCGTCTGGCGCGCATCAACGATCGCTTCAAACGTGAAGGTAAGCCTCTGCTCAAAAAACTGGACGATCTGCCAAAAGATTACCAGGAGCCGGATCCGTATCTGGACGAGACGGTGCATATCGCCCTCGACCTGGCGAATCTGCAAAAAGAGAAACCCGCAGTGCAACCGGCACCTGCAAAATAACCCCTCAACAGGCACAAGACATTGTGCCTGTTTTTTTAGTTCTGCTTCCTCTCGTCAAGCTGATCTTCAATTGTGTAAAGTTGTGTCTTTCTGGTGACTTACACCCCTCGAATCCTTGAAAATAGCCACAATACCCATACGATGTGGGTAATCGCATAGTGCGTTTTGTTAAACAGAGGTTAAAAGAAAATTATGATGCGAATCGCGCTCTTCCTGCTCACCAACCTGGCGGTTATGGTGGTATTCGGGCTGGTGCTAAGCCTGACAGGAATTCAGTCGAGCAGCGTTCAGGGTCTGTTGATTATGGCGCTGCTGTTTGGTTTTGGTGGCTCATTCATCTCACTGCTGATGTCGAAGTGGATGGCGCTGAAATCAGTCGGTGGTGAAGTTATCGAGCAGCCGCGTAACGATATGGAACAGTGGCTGATGAACACGGTGGCTCAGCAGTCAAAGCAGGCGGGCATCGCGATGCCTCAGGTTGCTATTTACCATGCACCGGACATTAACGCCTTCGCAACGGGGGCACGTCGTGATGCGTCTCTGGTTGCCGTCAGCACCGGTCTGCTGCAGAACATGAGCCGTGACGAAGCCGAAGCGGTTATCGCTCACGAAATCAGCCATATCGCGAACGGTGATATGGTGACCATGACCCTGATTCAGGGCGTGGTGAACACCTTCGTGATCTTTATTTCTCGTATCCTGGCGCAAATCGCGGCGGGCTTTATGGGGGGCAACCGCGACGAAGGTGAAGAGAGCAACGGAAACCCGCTGATCTATTTCGCTGTTTCGATGGTACTTGAGCTGGTGTTCGGTATTCTGGCAAGCATCATTACCATGTGGTTCTCACGTCACCGTGAATTCCACGCGGACGCGGGCTCTGCAAAACTGGTAGGGCGTGAGAAGATGATTGCTGCACTGCAGCGTCTGAAGACCAGCTACGAGCCGCAGGAAGCGAACAGCATGATGGCCTTCTGCATTAACGGTAAATCGAAATCACTCAGTGAGCTGTTTATGTCTCACCCGCCGCTCGATAAACGTATTGAAGCGCTGCGTAGTGGCGAATACCTGAAGTAACCCGAAGACACCGAAAAAAGCCGGGCTGGAGAGTACTCCGCCCGGCTTTTTTTATGCCTCCACGCCGGGCTGGGTAACCCGAAGTCCGCTGATGATGGCCGCGAGGGTAGCGAGGAACCCTGCGGTCAGGAGCGCAACGTGGTTACCGTTCTGCCCGGCAAGGTTAAACATCAGCGCAACCAGTGCAGCACCGGTGCTTTGACCCAGCAGGCGCGCCGTGCCGAGCATGCCGCTGGCTCCCCCGCTGCGATGGCGCGGTGCGGAAGTGATAATGGTGTGGTTGTTAGGAGACTGGAACAGACCAAAACCCGCGCCGCACAGGATCATGCGCCAGATGATATCCAGATCCGTAGGCGATGAGGGAAGCAGAGCCAGGGCAAACAAGCCGGTTGCCATCACCGCCAGCCCGATTGCACCCAGCAACCCGGCATGCACGCGTTCGATCAAATACCCGGCCAGCGGTGCCATCACCATCGTCGCCAGCGGCCATGGCGTTAACAGCAGCCCGGTTTCAACCTCAGAACGTCCGACCACACTTTGCAGGAAGAAGGGCAGGGAAACCAGCGCCAGCATCTGGGCACAGAACGAGCAGATCGAGGTGCAAATAGACAGTGAAAAAAGGGGAATACGCAGCAGGTCTACCGGCAACAAGGGTACCGGCAGCGCAAGCTGGCGACGCACGAAGAAGAAGCCTACAACCAGCAGAGCGGCAATTTCTGCGCCGGTAAGCGCTAACGACTGACCCTGGGCAAACCCGCTCAGAGCCGTGATCAGCAGCCCAAAAGTCAGGGCATTCATTACCGCACTCGGCAGATCAAAGCGGGGCATGGTGCTTTTCGGGCCATTACCAGGGAGATAGCGCAGGGCAAAGACGATGGCGACGATGCCGAGCGGCACGTTGATGGCGAAAAGCCATTGCCAGGAGGCGACAGAAAGAATGGCCGCCGCGATGGTCGGTCCGGCGGCAGAAGAGACCGCGACAATAAAGGAGTTGATCCCCATACCGCGTCCTAAATGGCGCTGAGGGTAGATTAAGCGGATCAGCGCGGTGTTGACGCTCATCAGCGCCGCGCCGCCAAAACCCTGGGCAATACGGGCTATTGTCAGAGTGTGCAGCGAATCTGAAAGGGCGCAGAAGAGTGACGTCAGGGTAAAAACCACCAGCCCGCACTGATAAACCCGGCGATAGCCGAACATGTCGCCCAAAAAAGAGAACGAGAGCAGCGAAACCACAATGGCTATCTGGTAAGCGTTGACGATCCAGATAGAACTGGCGGGTGAAGCCTGCAGATCGCTGGCAATCGTTGGCAGGGCAACGTTAGCAATGGCACCGTCGAGAACGGCCATGGAAATGCCGATGATAATCGTCGCAATAGCGCCGTAACGCTGGGGCAAAGGCAGACCATCGGAAAGGATTTTTTGCATTATGGATGAATAGCTCGGTAGGAAATTATTCTCAGGGTAACTATTTTAGCACTGTTAATTCCGTTTTATGTCGCAGATTTGTAACGAAGTAAACGAGGATTGATTGCAGCTAGCATGACGGGAATTTATAATAAAAACCGGTTCTGATTTTTATAAAACACTCTCCATGAGGTGATAAATGGCAATTGCAGATTTGGATAAGCAGCCAGATTCTGTTTCTTCCGTGCTGAAGGTGTTTGGCATCTTACAGGCGCTCGGAGAAGAGCGTGAAATTGGTATTACAGAGTTATCGCAGCGTGTGATGATGTCGAAAAGCACCGTTTATCGCTTTTTGCAAACCATGAAGTCACTGGGCTATGTTGCGCAGGAAGGCGAATCTGAAAAATACTCGCTGACGCTGAAGCTGTTCGAACTGGGTGCCCGTGCCCTGCAAAACGTTGATCTTATCCGCAGCGCGGATATTCAAATGCGCGAACTTTCTCGTCTGACAAAAGAAACGGTTCACCTTGGCGCACTGGATGAGGACAGCATTGTTTACATCCATAAAATTGATTCTATGTATAACCTGCGCATGTATTCGCGCATTGGTCGCCGTAACCCGCTTTACAGTACCGCCATTGGTAAAGTCCTGCTGGCATGGCGCGACCGTGAAGAGGTGGAACAGATCCTCTCTGGCGTGGAATATAAACGCAGCACGGAGCGTACCATCACCACCACCGATGAACTATTAGCGGTGCTGGATAAAGTGCGTGAGCAGGGTTACGGTGAAGATAACGAAGAGCAGGAAGAAGGGCTGCGCTGCATTGGCGTACCTGTGTTCGACCGCTTCGGTGTTGTGATTGCCGGCCTGAGTATCTCGTTCCCGACGCTGCGCTTCTCCGAAGAACGCCTGCATGAGTACGTCGCTATTCTTCATACCGCCGCACGTAAAATCTCTGAGCAGATGGGCTATAACGATTATCCGTTTTAACCCTGGCAGGGATAAAAAAACGCCGCATTTTGCGGCGTTTTTCATGGATGCGGTTCAGCGATGTTTAGCCGTTATCAATCACAACGGACGATTTACGCAGGACGGGGCAGTTGGTCAAACCGATGATCCCACTGTCCGAGTGGATATACTGCGCTGTACTCATGCCCTGGGCTGTCAGATATTTACACTTGATACCTAAACCTGCGGCGTTTTCGGTGCTCCCCACAAGCACGCCATATCCGGTTAACAGAAGGCCAGTCCAGAGAACGGCCAGTGCAATAATAGTTCGAATGATTAAATGCATCATTGCCTCTTTATCGTTGTTGTCATGCATTTAGCCTAACCTGTTTACTCAGTGAAACAAGTGCACGATTCCGAAAAGAGTTTGATGAGGGTACAGTTAGACGCTGTTTAAGATAGCCGTGATAACCTGGCTGCCTCGGGTCATAAAACGGAGAGTGGAGTGAAAAAAATACGCTGGGTAATTCTGGTTATCGTGTTGGTGGCATGTGTGGTGCTGTGGACACAGACTATCAACGTGATGTGCGATCAGGATGTACAGTTTTTTAGCGGCGTTTGCGCAATCAACAAGTTTATTCCGTGGTAGGACGCATTTTTTCCTAAGGTCATTTCCTTCCTTCGCGCCAGTGGTAAAATGGGCGTTTTTATTGAGGTGGTGAAATGGGTGAGTTAATGAATTCAGGGCTGCTAAATCTGGCGTCCCTGATGGTCTCGTTGGTTATTCTGGTCGCAGGACTGGTCATTTGGTTTTTCGTCAACCGTGCCAGCTCGCGTACGAACGAGCAAATTGAGTTGCTTGAAGCGCTGCTCGATCAGCAAAAGCGCCAAAATGCGCTGCTGCGCCGTCTGTGCGAAGCAAACGAACCAGAAGAGAAAGAAGCCCCTAAAGAAGCGGTCGTTGCAGACAAAGAAGACGAAGACGACTTTATCCGTCTGGTGGCCGAACGATAACCTGTTGCTCGCGGGAGGTGGCCGTGGTCTGGAAAAATCCCTGGTATGACCCCTCCCGGATCCATCACACGCCGAATGGCTTTCGCAATACTGCACCTGTAGGACATCAGCCCGGCGATGTTGAGCGCTGGCGTAAGGCGCGGAAAGCGGCAGGTTTACCCAAACCGCCAGCGCTGGGATATGACGATTTCATACGCCAGTGGTGGCAACCGGTTGAGCTGAAACAGCCACAAGGCGACGGAGTCTGGTGGCTTGGACACGTGAGTCTGCTGGTGCAGATGGATGGCAATGCCATTCTGACCGACCCGGTCTTTTCGCGACGCGCTTCTCCGCTTCCTTTTGCAGGGCCGGTGCGCAAAACACCTCCTGCACTGTCTGTTGAACAACTTGTTCAGCTTGATGCAGTGGTTATCTCGCATAATCATTACGATCATCTCGACGATGCAACCATCCGCCGTATCCTGAACCGTTTTCCAGACGTAATGCTGTTTGTTCCCTTAGGTCTGGCAGACTGGTTTCGCCGTCGCGGAGCCAGGCACATCGTACAACTCGACTGGTGGCAAAGCATGACCTGGCAGGGGATCACCCTGACAGCCGTTCCGGCGCAGCACTGGAGTATGCGTACCCCCTGGAACCGGAATCGATCCTTATGGTGCGGTTGGGTCTTTGAGGGACGAAAGCACCGCTTTTGGTTCAGCGGTGATACGGGCTATTCGCCGGAGCTGTTAACGCTACCCGAACGTCTGGGCAAAATTGACGCCGCCGCGTTGCCGATTGGCGCGTATGCACCAGAATGGTTCATGGCGGTCCATCACATGGACCCGCAATCTGCCGTGGCGTTATGGCAGCAGCTCGGCCAACCCCTGGCCTTTCCCATCCATTGGGGCGTGTTTGAACTGGCCGATGAATCCCTCGATGAACCTGTGCAGGCGTTAACTCAGGCCCTTAATAATGTAGCACCGGTTAATAATTCCTTCAGGATACTGAAAATTGGCGAATATTTATCCTTTTAAACAATGCGCGTAACCGTTGCATATATTTTGTATTTATCGTCCTTCAGGATTGTTTTATTTTTATCGAAACGTTTTGCTTGCCTTGTTTTGAGGCAGAGTCATAAAAATTTCATTATTTTGGTGCATCATATTCTTTATTCACTGGCGATTTTTAATGCAGTGCCAGTATGTTTATTAACATCAAATAGGCATTGTCCATTACCGGCGCGTTGGAATGATTTGAGCATAAGTTTTCACAAAATGTTCTAACTCAATCAATGCTCTAAAGAAAGTTGTCCCTGTATCTGGACGGCAAGAAATGTATGGTCTATGGTAAAAAAGTCTTAGATAACAGCGCTTGCGGTAATAGCGCAGTGGCGGTGTAAAGAACACACGTTGTCCATGATCGTTGCGCATAAGCGTGCAGATCATACCGGGGCAGTGTTTGAATTTGTGCGGCGGATCGAGACACGTTTAAAAATGGCTTGCCATATTAATCGTTGTGTGTGATAACACGTTTTGGGTCAAACGAGGTACAGTTCTGTTTATGTGTGGCATTTTCAGTAAAGAAGTCCTGAGTAAACACGTTGTCGTTGAATACCGCTTCTCTGCCGAACCTTATATTAGTGCCTCATGCAGTAATGTCTCAGTTTTATCTCAGTCAAGCCTGCGGGCTAAGAAAACACTCTAAGGAATTTTGCAAATGGCAAAGATTAAAGGTCAAGTTAAGTGGTTCAACGAGTCTAAAGGTTTTGGTTTCATTACTCCTGCTGACGGCAGCAAAGATGTGTTCGTACACTTCTCTGCAATCCAGGGTAACGGCTTCAAAACTCTGGCTGAAGGCCAGAACGTTGAGTTCGAAATTCAGGACGGCCAGAAAGGCCCAGCTGCAGTTAACGTAACTGCTATCTGATCGAACCACTGCTGACTGAAGTGCCTGGCACTTCAATCTCAGACATAAAGCCTCGCGTATCGCGGGGCTTTTTTATTCTGTTATCTTTCAAAATATTACCATTCCTCCTCTTGTTAGTAACTTGTTGCAAAGCTCCGAGGTTATTAGCATTGTTTCCCGTCCTTCAGATCGGTTTTTCCCGTTAAATCAGGGCGTTGATCAACAGTCCTGAGGCTCAGGTGAAAAAGAAAACCATAATGACCACCGGAAACTTCACTCCGGCGCGTTTTGCTCTGCTTTGTTTTGCTATTTTTTGCAGTCTGGCTTTTTTGCTGGGGCGGGTGGCCTGGCTGCAAATCGTTAAACCTGACAATCTGGTTAAGCAGGAGGACATGCGCTCGCTGCGTGAGGTCGCCATTGATGCTCCGCGTGGAATGATCGTGGATCGCGAGGGAAGGCCGTTGGCGGTGAGTGTGCCCGTCCGTGCGGTATGGGCCGATCCTAAAACGGTACTGGCAAAAGGTGGCGTAGGGTTTGACGACCGCTGGCAGGCGCTGGCCAATGCGCTGCATCTCTCTCTGAGCACGCTGTCGTCGCGAATAAACAGCAATCCCCAGGGTCGGTTTATTTACCTGGCCCGTCAGGTCGATCCTTCACAGGCGCAGTGGATAGACAAACTCAACCTGCCGGGCATTAATTTACGGGATGAATCCCGTCGCTTTTACCCTGCGGGACATGTGGCGGCCAATCTTATTGGCTTTACCAATATCGACGGACAAGGAATTGAAGGTGTTGAGAAAAGTTTCAATACCCAGTTGATGGGCAAGCCTGGCGTCCGACAGGTGAGGGAAGACCGCTACGGGCACGTGGTTGAAAATCTGACGGAAGTGGCACCCGTGCCTGCCCATAACATTCAGCTGAGTATTGATGAGCGTCTGCAAACTATCACCGAAGACGCGCTCGATAATGCGGTGGCGTGGAATAAAGCCGAGTCGGGGGCGTCGGTATTAATCAATATCCAGACGGGCGAAATTCTTGCGATGGCAAGCTATCCGGATTTTAACCCTAATAATCGCGAAGGGGCGACGTTAAACGATTTCCGTAATCGTGCGATCAGCGATACCTTCGAACCGGGTTCGACCGTCAAACCGCTGGTGCTGATGACGGCCCTGCAGCAGGGGCTGGTTCAGCCGGACAGCGTGATTGACACCCGCCCGTACATGCTTGATGGGCACCGTATCCGCGATGTGGGTTACTACCCGGAATTGACGATGACCGGTATCCTGCAAAAATCGAGCGATACGGGCGTATCTCGTCTCTCTCTTGCGATGCCGGTCCAGCACCTCATTGATACCTATAGAAACTTTGGCTTCGGCACAAATACTGGCCTGGGCTTAACGGGGGAAAGTGCGGGGCTATTGCCACAGCGTAAATTCTGGAGCCAGCTCGACAGGGCGACGTTTGCATTCGGCTATGGCCTGATGGTGACGCCGCTTCAACTGGCGCATGTTTACGCCACTATCGGTAGCTTTGGTCTTGAGCGTCCCCTCTCTATCACCCGCATTGACCCTCCCGTTATGGGCCACCGGGTGATGTCAGAGGCGATTGCGCATGAAGTCGAACATATGATGGAAAGCGTTGCGCTGCCGGGTGGCGGCGGTATTAAGGCCGCCGTACGTGATTATCGCGTGGCGGTGAAAACCGGAACGGCGAAGAAGATTGATGACAGCGGGAAATATGTCGATAAATATGTCGCCTATACCGCTGGCGTTGCGCCTGCCAGCGATCCTCGCTTTGCGCTGGTGGTGGTCATTAACGATCCTCAAAACGGCGCGTACTACGGCGGTGCCGTCTCCGCGCCGGTGTTCAGCGAAATCATGGGCAACGTGTTGCGTCTGGAGAATGTGAGACCGGATGGCCTACCGGCGGATTCTGACCACCTTATCGTCATGCGTTAACCCAGGCGTTTATAAGACGGGCGAATAGCGGTACACTTCGCCCTTTGGTTTACGCCCCCGGAGTTGTCATGTCCTTCAGTTGTCCCCTTTGCCATGCGCGTCTGCTGCGCTCAGAGAAAAGCTTTACCTGTCCGCAGGGACATCAGTTTGATATGGCCAAGGAAGGGTACGTGAATCTTCTCCCTGTGCAGCACAAGCGCTCCCGCGATCCGGGTGATAGTGCAGAGATGATGCAGGCGCGCCGTGCGTTTCTGGATGCAGGACATTACCAGCCGCTTCGGGATACCGTCGCGCAGGTACTGGCGCATCACCTGCCTGATAATGCGACCGCTGTGCTGGATATCGGCTGTGGCGAAGGCTACTACACGGCAACGTTTGCAGAGATTGCCCGCGAGAAGGGCGCAGAAACTTTTGGCCTGGATGTGGCAAAAGTGGCGATTCGCGCGGCGGCAAAACGCTATTCTGCCGTGACGTTTTGTGTGGCATCCAGCCACAGGCTGCCGTTTGACGACGTCAGCATGGACGCCATTATCCGTATTTATGCTCCCTGCAAAGCGCAAGAGCTGGCGCGCGTGGTGAAACCGGGCGGCTGGGTGATCACCGTCACGCCAGGACCAAGGCACCTGATGGAGCTGAAAGGGCTCATTTACGACGAAGTGCGTTTGCACGCGCCTCACTCTGAACAGCTGCCGGGATTTATGCTGCAACAGGAGCACGCTGTTGCGTATGAAATGGATCTCAAAGGGGAGGAGGCCGTAGCGTTACTGCAGATGACGCCGTTCGCGTGGCGGGCAAAACCAGAGGTGTGGGAAACGTTATCAAAGCAGACCGTTTTTCGCTGCCAGACTGATTTTAGTATCCACGTCTGGCAGC
>ENA-OWLM01000789-OWLM01000789.1-metagenome-genome-assembly--contig:-NODE-789-length-11928-cov-6.047250_pt1 | contig 11928 bp, 9 predicted proteins | sample MGYA00245349_ERZ651102 | MGnify/ENA primary metagenome ERZ651102 (study PRJEB26857, sample SAMEA4031759) | metagenome | biome: human; feature: oral; material: saliva | place: Philippines | collected 2014 | study... | reverse complement strand
TGACCTCTGGATTATCGAGGAAACGCTTCTTGATGGCCGTCCACCACATATGATCTGTAGGCCCAAGGGATAAGCCAAAGAGGCAAATCACATCAGCCCCAGCAATGAGGCTAAGGCACTCCTCATCGACAAGCGTTCCCCGACCCTCGTTGGCTTGCGGCTTAAGCTAGAGGTCCATGACATCATCACACCACCTGCACTGCTCACTTCCGATTTGCTCGCCATGATCTACACCAAGCAGAATTCCCCCCTGACCTAATGATCCATGCACATGCTTCACTCCTTGATATATCACGGGGTGACCTTCATGCCCTTCCGCATAGGTAGACTCTCCGAGCAGCAAGGCGTCCTGGCAGAGGCACTCAAATGATGAGGTATAGTTGAAGGAGATGACGTCAATATACCATGCCTGAGCAATAGTCAGAGCACGAAGCTCTTTCTCTTCTCTTGGCTTGAAGTAGCGATAGGGGTAGGTCAGGTCTTCACGGAACTTCTCGACCTCCTCGGGAGTAGGCTCAAAACTATCGCACTGCGACAGATAGGCCTCTAAGGAGCGATTCATATCCTCGTAGAAGTCACAGAACCCATCAGCATCATCACCAAAGGCTGTAGTAAACTCACCAAGAGCTATCTCTAAGTCCTTCCACTGCTCTTCGCCACGCCCCTCTCGCTCCGCCATCTCGGCAAAGAAGCGCTCCTTATACTTTTTGACAGCCTCCTCTCGCTGGCTGTGACCGTCGCCAAGCTGTGGGGTTTGCCCCTTATAGAACTCTAAAAAGTCTGCATAGCGAGTGGGGAGCCCAAGTCTAAGGTCAAAGCCATTGCCGATAAGGTAGAGGACATTCATAGCGATTCTATCTGTAGAGGGTCAGCGTGATGAGGTATACTGTGGTAGGCACCATCCCGAGGGGAATGTGCGCATAAAGGTACTAAGAATGTGCGCACGCATAGCGAAATGAGAGTGAACCAATAGTGGTAGGTGGTATGAACCTATATTGGTCACTGAGCGAACCTATATTGGTCGACGCGTGAACCTATATTGGTCTGTACGTGAACCAATAGTGGTCGGAGCACGAACCAATATAGGTTCGCACCCCTACCCGATATTGACTCAAACTATACCCCGATATTGGGCGGCTCATAACTATCGTCAGGTCTACGCTGTTAGTAAGTCAGTAAACTACCATCAACCCCTACACAGTCTAAAAGAACAGGCATTATGAAACGGAACAGTCTCCGTACACTGACCCTTCTGCTACTACTGGCAGCTGGAGCCTTAGGACTTCGAGCTATGCGCATGCAGACACACCCTTCACCCAACACTCCATCCACTTCACCTATGAAAGAGATCTATTTGGCCGGCGGTTGCTTCTGGGGCACCGAGCACTTCTTCAAGCAAGTACGTGGCGTCATCTCCACAGAGGTCGGCTACGCCAATGGCCATACCTCCCGCCCCAGCTACGAGGAAGTGTGTAGCCACACGACAGGCTTTGTCGAAGCCGTACACATCACCTACGCTCCCGATCAGGTAAGCCTCAGCAAGCTCCTTGAGCTCTACTTCCTGACGATTGATCCGACGTCGCTCAATAAGCAAGGTGGCGACGTGGGCGATCAGTACCGCACGGGCATCTATTACACCGACACCGCAGACCTACCGACGATCAAGAAGGCGATCGAGACGCTACAGCGTGAGCACACACAGCCCATCGTCATCGAGGTAGAGCCCCTCCGCAACTTCTACGATGCAGAGACTTACCACCAAGACTATCTGGACAAGAACCCATCAGGCTACTGCCATATCCGCCCCGAACTCTTCCAGATCGCTCGCGAGGCCAATGCCTATGTCAAGCCTTCGGACGAAGAGCTGCGCCGTCGGCTCACCCCCACTCAGTACGCTGTCACGCAGCATGCCGCCACGGAGCATCCCTTTGACAACGACTATTGGGACGAGAAGCGCGAAGGCATCTATGTCGATATCACGACGGGCGAACCGCTCTTCATCTCCACGGATAAGTTCGACTCGGGCTGCGGATGGCCCAGCTTCTCCCGCCCCATTGACTCCGCCCTTATCAGCGAGCATCAGGACGACTCCCACGGTATGAAGCGTATCGAGGTGCGTAGCAAGACGGGGAAGGCTCATCTCGGCCACGTCTTCGAAGACGGCCCGCAGGAGCTGGGTGGCCTACGCTACTGCATCAATAGCGCAGCCCTGCGCTTCATTCCCCGCGAAGAGATGAAGCAAGCCGGCTACGCCAAGTACCTCCCCCTCCTCGAGAAGAAGCAGAGCAAGGCGGGGAAGTAGGACAAATATTATCTACACGCAAGTATAAATGATTGAATCGAGGATGCCAATAAATATCCTCGACTCAATCATTTATAGGGGCATGAGCCTTATAGTTTTTTCCTGCTTTTTCCCCTTTCCTTCAAATGACAAGAAAAATACTTTACGGAAGAGATAGCTGCATCACAATAAATCATAAGGGAATCCGTGTGTATATTCGTATTAACTTTGCCCATGCAATATAACCTAACATCTTATTATGGCAGCAACTAGGTACTATTACTCTAGTGATATCTCTAAGTTTCTTAGAGAGTCCACATCTTCTATTGTTGGGAAGCTAACAGGGGCTTTCCAACACGACATCAATAAGGAAACCTCCACCTCCTGGGAAGTGGAGGTAGAAAGCTTAAAACTAGCACTCGTTAGTTACTCTGGCAGAGGAAGTATCTACCTAGAGTACAATATCCCACGCATGGGGCGTCGTGTGGATGCCATCGTTCTCATAGATGGCATTGTCTTTATCCTCGAGTATAAGACTGGAAGGCAGGCATTCAGTCAAAGCGCACGGAACCAGGTGTGGGACTATGCCCTAGATTTAAAGAACTTCCATGCGGGTAGCAAAGATCGGATACTGGTACCCATAGTTGTTGTCCCCCTTGCTCCTGATGAGGACTGTCTTCTAACCTCAAAATCTTCTAAAGACAAGGTATATGAGCCTCTTTTCACTAATACCATAACATTAGATAAAGCGATTCAGGGGATACTTAGCCACACAACAGTTCGACCTTCACAAAGTGATGGAGCCTGGGCTAATAGCGGGTATGAGCCAACCCCTACAATCATAGAGGCAGCTATAGCTCTGTATGAAAAACATAGTGTCGCAGACATTACGAAGAGTGGAGGGGATATAGAAAAGGCCTCACAAGCTCTGAATAGGATAATCGATCATTGCCGCAAAGAAAAACGCAAAGCTATTTGCTTCATCACAGGTGTACCTGGAGCAGGCAAGACTCTCATTGGGTTAAATACTGCTATTAAGCTTTTTAATAAAGGTATAGGAGCCGTTTATCTATCAGGTAACTATCCACTGGTCGAAGTCCTTCAGGAAGCCTTGACTCGTGACTACATAGAACGTAAGAGAATCATCAATTCTACTGAAGAGAAAAAAGCTCGCATAAAAAAAGAAGATGCCAAGCGCGAGGTGAAGGCTTTTATACAGATGATTCATCATTACCGCGACCAGTATCTAGAAGGAGTAGATATTACAACCAAGGATATTAGGCCCCAACCAGGATACTTTGAGAGCAATACAGATAAAGCCTATATACCTGCAGAACATGTAGCTATTTTTGATGAAGCTCAGAGAGCGTGGACCAAAGAGGAGCTACAGCGCTTTATGCAAAAGAAGAAGGACATACAAAACTTCCCTTATAGCGAACCCGAATATTTAATATCTTGCATGGATCGCCAACCTGATTGGGGTGTCGTAGTCTGCCTTGTTGGTAATGGGCAAAGCATCAATAAGGGGGAGGCTGGCCTGAATGAGTGGATAGAAACTATCCTCCGCAGCTATAAAAACTGGGATGTTTATATATCCCAACCTATCCTAAACTCTGTAAGACTCAGTGATACGCAGAGAAGAGCCATTCAACTACAGTGCAACCTCCAGTGTAAGCCGCACCACCACCTTCAGCGCAAGCTACAATGTAACCTTTCATATAGCCTTCGGAACGAACTACAGCGTTGCCTCACATGCAAGCCACGGCGAAACCTCCGGAATAAGCTACAGCATAATCTTATGTACAAGCTAAAGAGCGACCTTAGAAACGTAGCACAGCACAGCCTTCATGAAAGCCTACACCTAAAAATGTCAATGCGCTCATTTCGTTCAGAAAGCGTAAGCATCTTCATAAATCAACTCCTTGAACTAAAGGTGCAAGAAGCTCAGTCAACACTGAAAGAATTGTATGCTAGCAACTTTCCAATAGTCCTAACGCGCTCTCTCGATACTGCAAAGCAATGGCTCCGGAGCAAAAATCGAGGTAACGAACGTATGGGCCTACTGGCAAGTAGCAAAGCGGAAAGGCTTAAAGCTATATCACTTAATGTAAAGTATAGCCCCGACTTCAGACACTGGTTCCTAGAGAATAACCAAGATATTCGGTCCAGCAATACACTCGAGGATACACTTACTGAGTTTGAAGTTCAAGGCCTAGAAATAGATTGGGCCTGTGTCGCATGGGATGCCGATCTAAGGATAAATATGGCAGGAAATGCTTGGGAGCACTTCCAGCTCCGAGGAGGGAATAAATGGCAAAACATCAATAAGCCCATCAATCAGGAATATCACATAAATGCCTATCGTGTGCTACTTACGCGTGCCCGTCAAGGGATCGTTATTCTGATTCCCGAAGGTGATGATACAGACGAAACTCGTAAGAGAGATTGGTATGATCGGACCTATAATTACTTGAAAGGAATAGGAATTCTGGTGATATAAAGATATCTGATTAATCTGGTTCTTATATTAATCTGTAAGTCACACACCGCAAGGTGCGAAAGGAACAAGCAATCCGAAGTAGCCTCCTATAAGCAGCTTTGAATCCCTTGCCTGCGAGAAATAGTAACTACTTGCCGATGCAGAAGTGAGCAAAGATGTTGTGCAGGACGGAGTCACTTGTGATGTCGGCTCCGGTGACTTCGCCTATGGCCGTGATAGCACCACGCAGGTCGGGCGTCAGCAGGTCTGTGGGAAGGCCATCCGTTAGCCCCGTACGCACGGTCCTTAGGCTATGGAGTGCCTTCGTGAGAAGCTCATGGTGGCGGGCATTGCTCACGACAAGGTCGGTAGACTTGAGCTCGGGAAGCGCCAAGGCCTTGATCAGTGACGCACGAAGTTCATCCAATCCGTCCCCTCGTTGGGCCGATATGGGAAGGATCGAAGGCGCTTCACCCGAAGGCAAATACTCGGTAAGTAGCGACGAAAGATCCGTTAGTACGGCTTGCGTGGTCTGAGGATCGATGGCATCGACCTTGTTGAGCAAGACGAGGAAGGGCTTATTCTCCAGGCGAGGAAGGAGCTGGAGGAGTGCCGCACGATAGTCTTCATCAGCTATGCGCAGGGCATCGACGAGGAGAAGAACAAGGCTCGCCTTATCGATCTTATCGTAGCTGCGGTCAATACCCAGCGCCTCGATCGTGTCATCCGTCGAGCGCAAGCCCGCCGTATCGATGAAGCGGAAGAGGACACCATCAATATTCAGCACGTCCTCAATGGTGTCACGGGTCGTACCATGGATATCACTGACGATAGCACGCTCTTCGCCTAAAAGGGCATTGAGCAGGGTACTCTTCCCCACATTTGTCGCGCCAGCGATAGCCACTGGGATGCCACGCTTGATCGCATTACCAAGGCGGAAGCTCTCGGTCAGACGCTCGATCTTCGCCGTCAGTTCGTCGAGGAGCTCAAGAAGCTGCGTACGGTCAGCGAAGGTAACATCCTCCTCACTGAAGTCCAGCTCCAGCTCCATGAGGCTGGTCAGCTGCAGAAGCCGCTCACGTAGCTGGGCGAACTCCGCGCTATACCCCCCACGCATCTGAGTGAGTGCCATGCGGTGCTGCGCTTCCGATTCAGATGCGATGAGGTCAGCGACGGCCTCTGCACGACTTAGATCCATCTTGCCATGGAGGTAAGCCCGACGCGTGAACTCGCCAGGGGCTGCCATACGACAGCCTTGATCGGTGAGAGCTTCGAGGAGTGCCTGCTGGATGAAGACCGAGCCGTGGCACGAGATCTCTACGACATCTTCACCCGTATAGGAGCGTGGGGCACGGAAGCAAGTGACCAGACCTTCGTCGATCGTCTTGCCCTCGTGAGAGAAGCGACCAAAGTAAGCCATTCGATCCTTGGCACGCTCAAGCGTACGGACTTCACGACAGGAGAAGATCTGATCAACGATGCCGACGGCTTCGGAGCCCGACACACGGATAATAGCGATACCACCCATACCAGGCGCAGTAGCCACAGCACAGATCGTATCACTGCCGATAAGCGATGATATCATGAGATAGTAGGAAGGTAAAGGGAGTTAGGAGAGAAGCGCTTATTCCTCAAGCTGACCACGCTTCAGGATCGAATGGATATTCTCAACGAGCAGCGAGAGTGCGACGGAGTTCATCCCCCCTTCGGGAATGATGATATCAGCGTAGCGCTTGGAGGGCTCGACGAAGTCACGATGCATGGGCTTCACCGTAGAGAAGTACTGCTTGAGCACCGAGTTCATATCACGTCCGCGCTCCTGGACATCACGCACGAGGCGACGAGCTAAGCGCACGTCATCATCGGTATCAACGAAGACCTTGACGTCCATCAGTTCGCGGAGCTCCTTGTTCTCAAGGATCAAGATACCATCAAGGATCAAGACCTTCGCGGGCTGGACACATACCGTCTGAGGCAGACGATTGTGGTCGGTGAAGGAGTAGACGGGGCGCTGGATACTCTGCCCCTGCTTGAGCTGGCGGATATGCTCGATCATCATATCCGTGTCGAAGGAGTGCGGGTGGTCGTAGTTGAGCTTGGAGCGCTCCTCGAGACTGAGATCATCGTGCGCCTTGTAGTAGAAGTCGTGGCAGAGCGTCGTGACGTGCTCATCGACAAAGGCCTCCTGGAGCTTGCGCACGAGGGTTGACTTACCTGAGGCAGAGCCACCAGCGACACCGATGATCGTGGTGGATGTAGTATTTGCTTGGCTCATAGCTGTAGCGAGATGATAAGGGATCAAGTTTATCTGGGCGTGGTGGCTCCGACAGCCTCGTAGACCAAGTCCTGGAGACGCTGACGGAGACGCTCACGTATGAGGGTCGTATTCTGACGTGTCGGGTAGGTGCGGTTGGAGAGGAAGATAAAGATGAGGTCATACTTGGGGTCTACCCAGAAGCACGTCCCCGTGAAGCCCTGGTGTCCATAGGTAGCCGATGAGGCATAGATACCCGTAGGGCCACCCGAAGAGCGGGGCTTATCAAAGCCAAGAGCTCTGATGCCTGATGCACTCGTCGTCTCAGTGAAGAGACGAACGGTAGAGCTGGGAATGACCTGCTTCTTGCCCCATGCTCCATGCTGGAGGAGGAGTTGGCAGACCTTAGCGAGTTCTTCAGCCGCCCCGAAGAGTCCTGCATTACCCGATACACCACCGAGACAGGCAGCAGCTTCATCATCGACCGTACCACGGAGGATCTCTCCACGCAGGAAGGTATCATGCTGGGCGGGTGCGATCTGCTGGATCTTTACGCCACGCTCCAAGGGATTGAAGTACAGACGTGCTTGGATGGGGCGATAGATATGCTTCGTGACGAACTCATCTAAGGGCTCACCAGAGACACGCTCGATGACTTGCTGGAGGAGGATGAAGTTCAGATCACTATAGCGGTAGCTCTTATCCGATGAGACCCGAGCCGAGAGAAGGCGCTCCATCATCCGAGTCTTGAAGGAGGGTGATAGATACTTCTTTGAGCCAAAGCGCAGGGTATGCTCTTCGGTCGCCTTATCGGAGATGTACTTATCGAGGAAGCGGAAGTTTGGATTACCCCAAGCCTTCCCTACGAGAGGCACACCACCAGCAAAGGACTTATAGCGGATGAGCGAGCCTTCATAGCTCGTCTCATCAATAAGATCGGTATAGAAGTTGATCCCTGCTGGTAGCCCAGACTGATGAAGGAGGAGCTGGCGGATAGTGACCATCCCAAGCAGGGTCTCCTTGGTCTCTGGGAGGTAGCTCAGCAGAGGAGAATTAAGATTGATCTTCTTCTCCCCGACGAGGTGCATCAGAGCAGGTGTCGTAGCAGCAGCCTTCGTGATAGAAGCCAAGTCATAGATACTCTGTGGCGTAGCAGGCTCCCCTTGTCGTCCCTTGAGACCCGTAAGCGATCCATAGGCTTTGTTCACAAGCACCTCGCCTTGGTAGAAGGCAAAGATCTGACACCCAGGATAAGCTCCCATGCGAAGCCCAGCCTCAGCTAAGCTATCGATACGAGCTAAGGCTTTGGAGGATACAGATTCGGGAGCAAGGATATGCTCCGTAGTGACTGGTAGGCTATCTACCTGCAGACTATCGGGCAGCTGAGGTGTCTGCCCATAGAGAGCACTCAGCGGAAGAAGCGAGAGGAGGGCAAGGAGAGGACGGGAGCGCATAGACGTATGGTTTAGCGACGAGTCTTCGAGGTAGACTGAATAGCCTTGGTCTTTGCCGTGGGATCTTCTCCTTCACCAGCAGATACATTAGCTTGCCAGAGGCGGCTGCGAAGCGCAGCTTCTTCGGGAGTCCAGATCTGCTTCTTGACCTCAGCTGCAGAGGCCTCGGGCGACTTCTTCTTGATGATCAGAGCATACTTGAAGGCCAAGATACGACGGCACTTCTCTTCTACTTCGGCTTCACTCACCTCACCCGATCGGAGTGCTTGGATGATTGCATTACGAGCTTCTAAAGGCTGTGAAGGGCCGAGGAGGATATCATTACCGGCTTTCAGGGCTTCGACTGCTACTGAGTTCACGCCATTAGCCTGAGCACCTCGCATCTCCAGAGCATCTGTGATGACAAGGCCCTTGAAGCCCATGTCGCGGCGTAGGAGATCTGTCGTGATCTTACGGCTAAGCGAGGCAGCGCGTCCCGTGGCATCATAGGCCGGTACACGCAGGTGGGCAGTCATCACGCCACCCAGTCCCGCATCACGATAGGCACGGAAGGGATAGAGCTCGACACGCTGCATACGCTCACGTGAAGCTGATACCGTAGGAAGTGTCTTGTGGGAGTCTTCGGAGGTGTCACCATGCCCAGGGAAGTGCTTAGCGACAGAGAGGACACCACCCTCTTCAAGCCCCTGACCATAGGCGACAGCACAGCGAGCGACAAGCTCAGGGCTATCGCCAAAGCTGCGCGTACCGATGACGGGGTTCTTCGGATTGATGTTTACATCCACCACGGGAGCGAAATTGATGTGAATTCCCATCAGTTGGCACTGACGAGCTACCTCAGCACCATAGGCTTTGATGAGCTCCATATCTCCCTTGATACCCAGCCCCTTACTACGAGGATAGCGTGGTGCATCCTTGAGACGCATATAGAGCCCCCACTCCCCATCGAGAGCAATGAGCATGGGCACAGCACTTGCCTCTTGCAGAGTCTGTGTCAAGTCTCGCTGATCGGCAAGGAAACCCTTTTGGAAGAGTATCCCACCCCACTTCTCCTGCTTCATGCGCTTCAGCAAAGCAGACTTGTCCTCTGGACGTGGGTAGATAATCGGCATGATCAGCTGCCCCACACGTCCTTCTAAGTCGAGGCTCTTATAGACGCTATCGACCCAGCGCTGCTGTGCTGTAGGATCGATACCACGGAAGACGAGGAGGGCTTCTTGTCGCAGCTCTGTCTTCTTGGGAGTCTTGCTCTCCTGCGGTGCCGAGAAGGCATCAAAGCTAAGAGTACAGCACAGAGCAAGTCCCAGTAAATATCTTGAGGGCGAGAAGGTGATTGTAGCCATTGAGGGATATAAATAAAGCGCTTAGGGCTTCTGCTTACGGAAGACCCAAAAGCGCTGTAGCGTATAATTGAAGAGTACGGAGACAAAGAGGTCGCTGATGAGCTTCCCTATCTTATAGTCGATCCCAGCATAGTGCTCAAGAGCGTACGTGCCAAGATACTTTAGGAGGATACTACCTACTACAGTCGTAGCAAACTTGAGGATCTGACCACCCAGGCCACTATCATAAGCCACCCCCTTATCTCGGAAGGTCCAATAGCGGTTGAGGGAGAAGTTAACGACTGCCCCCACTACCCCACCACAAGCGAGTGCCCAGAAGAGCTCCCAACCAAAGACCTCGACGCCAAGAATCATCAGTCCATAGTCCACGACAGAGCCAGCTCCAGCGGATATCTGGGCTTGGGTAAAGTTCAGGACAAGACGTCGGAGGCGCTGAAGCAATGGAAAGATAGCCTTAGTTGGAAGCCTGCTGCTCGCGACGAAGGGCTATATCGCGCTCATCTGCTGCAGCCAGGAGCTTACGGAAGTCTGAGATGAAGGAGAAGAAGAGGATGATCGAGATCACGAGACCGAACCACTGCATACTCCCAGGGAAGAAAAATTCCGAACAGAAGAGCAAAGCCAGAATGATACGGACCTCCGTCGGACCGAGGATGCCCGAGTCAATCGAATACTTATCGGTGACCTTATAGCGGAGCTGTGAGATGATCATCTCAGCACCGTAGAGGACTACAAAGATGAACCCAACGACCTTCCATGCTGGCTGTACGTAGGTGTAATAGCCCAAGCCGATAGCCACGATACCGATCCAGTCAACTACGATATCCAGACAGAAGCCAAACCACTTACGGGGCTTCTTACGGTAGTAAGCAAGACGCCCATCAAGGGAGTCTCCAAACCAGTTGATGAAAAAAGCGATGGGAGTAAATAGCAGGAGCCAAGAGCCCCAAACCGAGGCTAAACACATAAGCACCGCTACGAGTAGATTGCCGCAAAGGCCCAGCGATGTAAGCATATTAGACGTCACCCAGCGAGGCATACGCTCTACGAGATAGGCGATGAGAGCAAGCTCCTGATCATGAAGGATATTCGTTCGCTTACGATCTTGGCTTATCGCCTTTTTAGTTTCAGACATAACTCTGTATTATTCTATTGACTGGGTCCTCTGGGCTCAGCCTATCTACCGTTGTCAAATGAGGGACGGGACTTCCATCCTAATGTTTGGAGGTCATACCACCCGAGTACCGACGGAAAGTCGGTGTCTCTACCACAAAGTTAACCTATATTTTCATATAGTACTCCGGCTTAGCATATGGTCTTGCTTATCATTTTACACTCCAAATCGAAATCACGGTTCAAGCACATTCTTCCCTCCTCTGAATCGAGGTGGAGAATAAGCTTATCACCCAGGCATATACAAAAAAAGAGGAGCTATCGCTCCTCTCTCTGTTGTCTCATAAGGACTCGAACCTTAACAAACAGGACCAGAATCTGTTGTGCTACCATTACACCATGAGACAATACTCGGTGAACCTTGGCGGACTCGAACCGCCGACCCCTACCCTGTCAAGGTAGTGCTCTAAACCAACTGAGCTAAAGATTCATGTCGTTTTTGACACTGCAAAGGTAGGCAAATATTCCGAACCACCAAATATTCGGCGAAAAAATCTCTCTACACCACCTGTTGTATAGTGCCATTACATCAGGGGCTTCACATCATTCTCCTTTTGAGAGTCACCCGAAAGAACTGTATCTCAGGAAGCAGGGAGAGTATAAACTATATAGGTAAAACCAAAGCAATAGTCATTCGCGCATGGGCCGGCAGCTGTTGTGCGATTGACTTAGCTAACCTCATCTATGAATCACGATCAAATGAGAGTAGCTGGTGAGAAGGTACAAGCTACTGCAAAGAGAGGGCTACCTGAGCAAGGAATTAGCTTAGTGCTAATAGTTGCCGGCTTGATGTGGCCCTAGGATCTTGGCAAGGAGACTACAGTGAGCCGTTGGCAGTATGATTCCAATTACCTTTTATTACCTTTGCTCACAAGGAGTTGGTTCCGAAACCACTCCAATAGTCTTTATTTACTATCTCTAAACTGTAAAGCGAATATGAAGAA
>ENA-OWLM01000787-OWLM01000787.1-metagenome-genome-assembly--contig:-NODE-787-length-11929-cov-4.207765_pt1 | contig 11929 bp, 9 predicted proteins | sample MGYA00245349_ERZ651102 | MGnify/ENA primary metagenome ERZ651102 (study PRJEB26857, sample SAMEA4031759) | metagenome | biome: human; feature: oral; material: saliva | place: Philippines | collected 2014 | study... | reverse complement strand
ACGGGCTTGGCGTCGTCCCCCAGGGCGGCGGCGGCCAGCCCGAAGAAGAGGGAGATGAGGATGCTCTCGAGCGTCCCGAGGGTGGTCATGATGGCCAGGGAATCGGTACCGAGGTGAGCGTAGAGGAAGCCGTAGAGCAGCATGCCGAAGGCCCAGAGCCCGTCGTGCAGCAGCAACGGCAGGGCGATCAGGGTGAAGCGCACCACCTCCTTGCGGCGAAAGGCCGCCCACCAGTCTGCCCTGCGCGGCACCAGACGGGGTTCGATGCGCCACACGTAGAGGAGCAGCAGCGCGGTCTGCAGCAGCCGTGAAATCGTGGTGCCCCAGGCCGAGCCAGCCACCCCCATGGCCTCGAAGCCGAAGTGGCCGAAGATGAGGGCATAGTTGAGGATGACGTTGGCAAGGATGGCGACGATGCCAATCCGGGTCGGCGCCGCCGCATTGCCGACCGAGCGCAGGGCCGCCTCCAGGGGGACCACCACGGCAGTGCAGAGGATGGTCGCGCCGGTGATCATCAGGAACTCGTCGGCCAGGGCGCGCAGTGCGGGATCCTGGCTGGCAAAGCCCAGCACGCTGCCCGGCGAGAGCAGGTAGACGAGGGCAAACGGCAGGCTCACCGCCAGGGCGCCTACCAGGGCCAGGGCCAGGGAGCGGCGCACCCCGGCCATCTCGCCGCGACCATAATACTGCGCCGCCAACACCGAGACCCCGCCCGAGAGGCCCGCTATCACCAGCAGATTGAAGAAGAAGACCCGGTTGCCCAAGCCGACCGCCGCCACTGCCGTGGTGCCGAGCTGGCTCACCATCATGATGTCGATGAGACCGAGCAGGGAGAACATCATGGACTGCAGCGAAACCGGCAGGGCCAGCCGCCACAATCGGGTCATGAACTCACGATCGGTGGTTTGTTTTAAAATCGCTTGCCAATAATTCATGTATGTTAACCGGGTATATGAAAATCAAGGTTTGTCGTGGGTATGATAAGGAAGGTAAGGGACGGCTTCACTGTGAGCCTCTCTCTGCTTTCTTGTGCAAAACTATCCTGTTGAGGTGTTATGCCCTTTGCGAACGAGTGTCTTGAGATAGCACCCTCCTGCGAGGAGCGCATGCTGGGGCGCGAAGGCCTTCCCCTGCTCGGCGAGGCGGGCATCTTCCTGACCGGGTTGTCGAACATACGGGAGCACTACCTGATCCGTCGCAACCGGCCCGAATTTCACATCCTCATGATGAGCCACGACGAGGGGGGCGCTCTGCTCACCGATGATGGGGAGCGGGTCATTCCTGCCGGGGCCCTGGTCTTCCTGCCTGCGGCCGTACCGGGGGGCCTCAAGCTGGTGGGGGAGCAGTGGCGCACCAGCTGGATCCTGCTGGACGACGTGCCGCGCTGGCAGCACCTGCACCGGCTCGGTCACCGTATCTGGCAGGGGGAGGAGGGAGATCAGCTCTATCATCTGCTCAGCCTGATGCAGGGGGAGGGTATACGCTCGCCGCTGCAACCCCAGCTGCTGAGCCTGCTGCTCGCCCTGCTGGACAGGACCCTGCAGGGGGAGGGGCGCGGCACGCCGGAGCTGCGGCTGCAGGCGCTGTTTCGCCGGGTGGAGGCGCGTCTGGATGAGCCCTGGAGCGTGGCCCTGCTCGCGGATCAGATGGCCTGCTCCGTGCCCCACCTGCATCGCCTCTGCCGGCAGGCGTTCGGCATGGGGCCCATGGCCTGGCTCACCCAGTTGCGCATGAACAAGGCGCGCCAGCTGCTGCTCTACACCAACTGGCCGCTGGCCGAGCTGGCCAGCCGGGTCGGATACAGCGACGGGGCCAACTTTGCGAACCGCTTTCGCCGGCTGACTGGTCAGACCCCCGGGGCCTTTCGTCGCCTGGGTCGCAAACCTTTCGCCACGGACGCGCAAACCCTTTGAAATTGTTGTCCCAAGCCCATAGGATCGACGGGCCACACAGTCAAGGTACAGATCCATGTTTGAAGATAATAATCAGAAACGTCCCCTCTATATTCCCTATGCAGGCCCGGCCCTGCTGGAGACGCCCCTGCTCAACAAGGGCAGCGCCTTCACCAGCGAAGAGCGCAGCAGCTTCAACCTGGAAGGCCTGTTGCCCCAGAACATCGAGACCATCGAGGAGCAGGCGGAGCGTGCCTATCGCCAGTTCATGGGCTTTGGCAACGACATGGACAAGCACATCTATCTGCGCAACATCCAGGATACCAACGAGACCCTGTTCTACCGCCTGCTGAACAACCACCTGACCGAGATGCTGCCGGTCATCTACACCCCGACCGTGGGCAAGGCGTGCGAGGAGTTCTCCAACATCTATCGCCGTGCGCGCGGCCTCTTCATCTCCTATCCGGACAAGGACAGGATCGATGACATGCTGCAAAACGCCACCAAGCAGAACGTCAAGGTGATCGTGGTCACCGACGGCGAGCGCATCCTGGGCCTCGGCGATCAGGGCATCGGCGGCATGGGCATTCCCATCGGCAAGCTCTCCCTCTACACCGCCTGTGGCGGCATCTCCCCGGCCTATTGCCTGCCGGTGGTGCTGGACGTGGGCACCAACAACCAGCAGCTGCTGAACGACCCCTTCTACATGGGCTGGCGCCACCCGCGCATCTCCGGGGAGGAGTACGACGAGTTCGTCGATGCCTTCATCCAGGCGGTCAAGCGTCGCTGGCCGGATATCCTGCTGCAGTTCGAGGACTTCGCCCAGGGCAATGCCACCCCGCTGCTCAACCGCTACAAGGACGAGCTGTGCTGCTTCAACGATGACATCCAGGGCACCGCCGCCGTGACCCTCGGCAGCCTCATCGCCGCCTGCAAGGCCTCCGGCGCCAAGCTCTCCGAGAAGCGGGTCGCCTTCCTCGGTGCCGGGAGCGCGGGTTGCGGCATCGCCGAGCAGATCGTGGCGCAGATGAAGGCCGAAGGGCTGACGGATGCCGAGGCGCGCGGCCGGGTCTTCATGGTGGACCGCTTCGGTCTCATCACCGACAAGATCCCGAACCAGCTCGACTTCCAGCGCAAGCTGTCCCAGCCGCTGGAGCGCATCAAGGACTGGCCGGTGGGGGACAACATCTCCCTGCTGGAGGTGATGGAGCACGGTCGCCCTGACATCCTGATCGGGGTCTCCGGCCAGCCTGGCCTGTTCACCGAAGAGGTGGTGAAGACCATGCACAAGCACTGTGCCCGCCCCATCATCTTCCCGCTCTCCAACCCCACCTCCCGGGTGGAGGCAACGCCGGCGGATCTCATCCGCTGGACCGACGGCCAGGTGCTGGTGGCCACCGGCAGCCCGTTCGCGCCGGTGGAGTACAAGGGCCAGCGCTACGTCATCGCCCAGTGCAACAACTCCTTCATCTTCCCGGGGATCGGCCTTGGCGTCATCGCCTCCGGTGCCAACCGGGTGACCGATGCCATGCTGATGTCGGCCAGCCGCGCCCTGGCGGACTGCTCCCCCCTGGTGAAGGGAGAGGAGGGCTCTCTGCTGCCGGATCTCGCGGACATCCACCAGGTCTCCCGCTACATCGCCAAGATGGTGGCCAAGACCGCCATGCTGCAGGGCAAGGCGGTGCAGACCCCGGACGAGGTGATCGATCAGGCCATCGAGGCGAACTTCTGGCGTCCGGAATACCGCCGCTATCGCCGTACCTCCTTCTGATGTTGGAAGGGTAAAGAAACGCAGAAGGGATGCATCAGCATCCCTTTTTTGTGCACGGCTGCGTGGAGAAGAGGGATTATTGTGCCGGCTCTTCGGCGGGCATGGGCTCGGCGGGGGCGGGTTCGGTGGGTGTATGAACGCCGGTTACCCGGATCTCGACCCGGCGATCCGGGGCCAGGCAGTCGATAAGGGCGGCCCTGGCCTTGACGGCATCACACTGGGTGCCGGTGACCGGGTTGCTCTCGCCATTGCCCTGGGTGCTCACCTTGTCGGCAGGCAGCCCCTTGCCGATGAGGAAGTCCGCCACCGTCCTGGCCCGTGCCTCGGACAGCGCCTGGTTGTTGGCGTCCGAGCCGATGCGGTCGGTGTAACCCATCACCAGGGCGTTGCCGTCCTTGGGCTTGACGTCGGCAATCTGCTGATAGAGATCATCCAGGGCGGCCATGCCTTCCGGCTTGAGGTCGGCCTTGCCAAAGGCAAACAGTACGTCCGAACTCAGGTTGAAGGTCTGATCCACGGGCTCGGGGGCCGGGGGCGGAGCCGCTACCATGGGGGCGGCCACCGGGGCTGCGGCGACGGTACGGTTGGGGTGCAGCACCAGCTCGATGGTGGCTGTGCTGATGTCACTGACCCAGCGATGGGTGCCGCTGTCCACCTTGTCGTTGTCCGAGTCATCCCCCACTCGCACCAGATAGCGGTAGCGGGCCTGGATGTCGACCCAGTCGTGCAACCTGGCGGTCAGCCCGAGCCCTGCCAGCGGCGCCAGGTTGTCCTCGCTGCCGTTGATGGACTTGACGCTGTAGAGGTAACCACCCCCTTCGGCGAACACCGAGAAGATGTCCCCCAGGGGCAGGCGGCCTATCACCGACAGGGTGGCCCCCTGGTTGCTGAACTCGTGGCCGTTGACGTCCCAGTCGCCTCCCGACAGATAGCCCAGCTCGGCCCCCAGGTTTTCGGTGAAGTTGTAGCCCACGAAGGCGTTGTAGGCGTTGTCGCTGTCGTCGACGCCTTGAACCGTTTGCGTGCCTATCTTGAAGTCGTCGATGTCATGGGCCCATGCCCAGCCCGCCCCCGCGCCTATGTACCAGTCGTGAGCAGGGGCCGCCTGGGCGGCTCCCGTCGCCAATGCCAATGCAATCCAGATTGGTTTCAGTCTTATGTTCATCGCGTATCCTCGTCGATGTTGGGTGTTATAGGGCTCCCAGCCCTTTGTTATGTATAACCAACACTATGTATAGGCGATGTGGCCGCTTTAACCACATAAGTGGCGCATCTATATGGAAAATCTGTGAGAGCGGCGGGCAATTTTTCTGCGTGGAAGCGGGAGGGTGACAGCCCCGGCAGGCAATAAAAAAGGGACCGTATGGTCCCTTTTTCTGCATGGTGCTTAAGCGATTACTGCTGTACTTCCTGAACGCCGGTGACGCGCACTTCGACGCGGCGATCCGGTGCCAGGCAGGAGATCAGCTCGTTCTTGCCCTTGACGCCGTCACACTGGTTGCCGGTGACTGGGTTGGCTTCGCCGCGACCTTCGATGGAGACCTTGCCTGCCGGCAGACCCTTGCCAACCAGGAAGTCAGCCACGGTACGGGCACGGGCTTCGGACAGCTTCTGGTTGTAGGCATCGGAGCCGATGCGGTCGGTGTAACCCACCACCACGGCGCTGCCATCTTTCGGCTGAACGTCAACGATCTGCTGATACAGGGTGTTGAGGGCCTCGGAACCTTCCGGCTTCAGGGTGGATTTGCCGAAGGCAAACAGCACGTCGGAGCTCAGGGAGAAGTTCTTGTCGACCATGACGGGCTCAGGTGCCGGCTCCGGGGCAGGGGCAGGGACAGGTGCGACATAGGAGGTGCGGTTCGGGTGCATCACCAGTTCCAGGGTGGCGACGCTCATGTCGGTCTGCCAGGTCTTCTGATCGTCACCCAGATCCCACATGTAGCGGTAGCGGGCCTGCAGATCGAGGAGGTCGGAGAGCTTGGCGGTCAGACCCAGGCCGGCCAGCGGGGCAGTACCGTTGTCGCTGTCACCATTGCCGTTGACGTGGTTGAAGTAGGCGCCGCCTTCGGCAAAGACGGAGAAGATGTCACCCATGGGCAGGCGGGCGATACCGGACAGGGTCGCGCCCTGGGTCTTGAAGTCGACGCCGTCGACGCCAGCCTTGCCGGCATAGAGGTAGCCCAGCTCGGCACCGAAGTTTTCGGTGAAGTTGTAGCCGCCGAACAGGGAGAGTGCGGTGGCGTCCTTGTCAGCATCCAGGCCGAAGGAGTCCAGGTCATGGCCATATGCCCAACCAGCACCCATACCGGTGTACCAGTCGTTGGCCGCCTGAGCGGTGGTAGTTCCCATGGCTGCGATAGCCAGAGCAATCAGGGTTGGTGCCACTTTCATTTTCATCGTTTTATCCTCGTTGAGTTGCCGTGCTACAGGCGAATGCGCACTCTTTGTTATACCGGTCGCAGATGACACTTCATGTTGCGACTCCGTGATGGATCACGGACGGCTTGAATAAAAAACGGATGGAAACCTGGATACTCATGAAGCTGCTCTCCATGGACAACTAACCGGGCGTTCAGCACTTTTAATAGTTCATCCAATGTCTTACAAGCGTTGCTACTGTATTCTTTTGAATCGGCATGATCAAGTTTCTGCTCAGATATGCAGCGCAGGCCCGGGTGCCAGGGGACAACCACGAGAGCAGAGGGAAAGAAGACAAGCGGGGATGAGACAGGGGCTGTCGCTGGGGGGAGATGACAGACAGCAAAAGGGGATGCCGTGGCATCCCCTTTTTGCGTTATCTGAGCGAGGTCAGATTACTGCTGAACTTCTTGTACGCCGGATACGCGAACTTCTACGCGACGGTCCGGAGCCAGGCAGGAGATCAGCTGAGCCTTGGCCTTGACGCCGTCACACTTGGTGCCGGTGACCGGGTTGGCTTCGCCGCGACCTTCGATGGCAACCTTGCTGGCAGCCATGCCCTTGCTGACCAGGAAGTTGGCAACGGTGCGAGCACGGGCTTCAGACAGCTTCTGGTTGTAAGCGTCGGAACCGATACGGTCGGAGTAACCAACAACAACGGCGTTACCGTCTTTCGGCTGGAACTCGATGATCTGCTGGTACAGCGCGTTCAGAGCTTCCACGCCTTCAGCCTTCAGGGTGTCTTTGCCAAAGGCAAACAGCACGTCGGAGTTCAGGGCGAAGTTCTTCTCGACAACTTGCGGAGCCGGAGCCGGAGCTTCTTCAACAACCGGGGCCGGAGCCGGAGCTACGTAGGAAGTGCGGAACGGGTGGTAAACGGCTTCCAGGGTCGCAATGCTCTGGTCGGCTTTGTAGCGTACGTTGCCGTCGTGCAGATCAGCCACGTCCCACATGTAGCGGTAGCGAGCTTGCAGGTCCAGAGCGTCGTTGACCTTGTAGGTCACACCGGCGCCAGCCAGCGGGGATACCTTGCTGTCGCTGGTACCCAGGCCGTCGGTGTGGCCCCAGTAGGCGCCGCCTTCAGCGAACAGGGAGAAGTCGTAGCCCAGCGGCAGACGAGCGATACCGGACAGGGTGGCACCCTGGCTCTCGTAACGGTTGCCATCGGTGTTACCACGGCCAGTGTACTGGTAGCCCAGCTCGGAACCGAAGTATTCGTTGAAGTTGTAACCGACGAATGCGTTGGCAGCAGTCGCGTCTTCTTCACCAGAGGTCACGCCTTCGATCTTGTTCAGACCGTTGAAGTGAGTTGCACCAACACCGGCACCGAAGTAGATGTCGTCAGCGGCGTGAGCTGCAGTTGCACCCATGGCAGCCATGGCGATGGCGATCATGGAAGGAGCCATTTTCATCATAAAATAATCCTCGTTGAGATGGCACGTTGTTCACGTGCTTCGCACTTGTAATTTATTTAAGCTGCTGGCTCTGTCGACCAACCTGGGTTGGCACGAACAGGGATCCTAGATCCATCCAGGAGGCACGCATCTGGGTGCACAAGTGATCGGGTTGCACTGTCGACAGTGCACAAACGCCGTCACGAACAGCCGAGTCATTCCGATGACGTGGCGCACTTTATGCCCATTTCAAAACATGATCAAGCTCACAGATAAGGGATGGGGCAAATTGTGTCGTATGGATAACTGGCTGTTTCTTCGAATTTATTAGTGATCCAAGTAGGCGCGGTGCAGCTTTTTCTCAAGCTTCATATAGGCCTGAGCCCAGTCATTCTGCGGGGTGGCGCCATTTTCCCTGGACGAGAAGACGGCGAGATAATCGGCCTCAGTTGCTTCGCATAGCAAGGGTGTGAAACTGAGCAAAAAATGGCGGGCGAGATAGGGGTCGAGGGGCCAGATATTGAGGATGGCCCGCGCCACAGGCTGAACTGCGGCTGAACAGATGAAATGCAGGTGTCCGGCAGCCAGCCAGGTGTCCATCTCCTGAAGACCCTGCTCTGGGACAATACCCCCATCTCCTCTCTCCATGGAGAGCTTCATATGGTTGCCATTTCCAAGTTTCAGGGTGCCATCCTCCTGCAGGATCCCGTCGTGGCTGCGCAGTGTCAGTGTCGTCGGACCTTCGAGATAGAGACTGCATTTGTCGGACAGCGCGGCCAGCACGGTGGCGGCGTCACCCTGCATGGTCGCGGGCAGCCAGAACGCCTCGGCCCGGGTCTGCTGGCCCTGGCTGAGCTGACGGAGGAGAGAGTCTGGCCCCGAACCGGGATGAAGACGGGAGATGATGCCGGGAAATGCCATATTGATTACTCCTGAAGGGATAATCGGCGAATTATACGAGCTAAGGCGGGGCAAGAATAAAGGTTTCTTTTCGAGACTGTTTACCTGAAGCGGCTCTGCGATTACCATCCCCGAGGTTTGTTAGGGTTGTCGTCGAAAGACGCTGATTATAGATAGAGACTCGACCATAACGAGTCCGTTCAAAACTGATACACTTGACTACGAGTCGTCGCGAAAAATAAAGGTGGAGTCAATCCGCCGAACGGAGTATGGAACACATGAATTCAAATATCGTAACTGTTGGCAAGAAGATCCGTCAGATCCGCGAAGCGGTAGGCCTGAGCCGTCCCAAGTTTGCTGATCTGCTGGGTGTCCCCCCAACCACGCTGAAGAACTATGAACTGGGTTACCGTGAAGTTGGAGGCGCCTTCCTGGTTGCCCTGGCTCACCACCCGGAACTGCACAAGTTCACCCTCTGGCTGCTGGCTGACAAGAAAGTCGCCGAAATCGGCCAGATTGGTCCGGACGATATTGCCAAGGCCTGATCGCCAGCCCCTGGATAAAAATGCCGCCTTCGGGGCGGCATTTTTTATTTATCAAAAAGTTACTCTGTTTAAATAAATATTACGTCGTGTTCCGTGAGTAAATATTTCAACTGAATCAATTTGTTGAACTGGATTAATCCCCGGAATATTCCGACGCTTTGAGTTCATATCCCTGATGCATGTGACGAGACAAATATGAGTCATTCCACTCCCAAGGCAAGAGATGGTTTCACCAGTACCTTTGGCGTGCTGGCCGCGACCCTGGGGTCGGCCGTCGGGCTCGGCAATATCTGGAAGTTCCCCTACCTGACCGGGGAGAATGGCGGCGCCGGTTTTCTGCTGGTCTATCTCCTCGCCACCCTGCTGGTGGGGCTGCCGGTGATGATCTCCGAGATCATGCTGGGGCGTCAGGCGAAGTCCGATGTGGTGAGCGGGCTCATCAAGCTGGCCCCCAAGGGGCAACCCTGGTGGCTGATTGCGGCCATGGGGGTGACGGCGGCCTTCCTCATCATGTCGTTCTACTCCGAGGTGGCGGCCTGGGTGTTTGCCTATGTCTTCAAGGCGGCCAGCGGCGACATCCTCTCGACCGATCCCGCCGTCACCGGCGCGGCCTTCAACGCGCTCATCACGGATCCCTGGCAGAGCCTGCTGTGGCAGTGGCTGGTGCTGGCCCTGATGGGGGGCATACTGCTGATGGGGGTGGCCAAGGGGATCGAGGCGGTCACCAAGAAGCTGATGCCGCTGCTGTTCATCCTGCTGCTGGTGATAGGCATCCGCAGCCTGACCCTGCCCGGGGCAAGCGAGGGGTTGCGCTTCCTGTTCTCACCGGATTTTTCCAAGGTGACCGCCGGCGTGGTGCTGACGGCCATGGGACTGGCGTTCTTCAAGCTCTCCATCGGCATGGGCACCATGATGACCTATGGCAGCTACTTTCGGGATGATCAGCACATCCCCCTCATCACGGTCCGGGTGATGTGCGCCGATCTCTTCGTCTCCATGCTGGCGGGGATCGCCATCTTCCCGGCCGTGTTCGCCTTCGGCTTCGAGCCAAGTGCCGGCCCCTCCTTGCTGTTCATCACCATCCCGGCGGTGTTTGCCAGCATTCCGTTTGGCCACCTCTTCATGGTGCTCTTCTTCGTGCTCTCCGCCATTGCGGCCACCGGGGCCATGCTCTCGATCCTGGAGGTGCCGGTCTCGGTGCTCTCCGAGCGCTTTCAGATGAGCCGGCGCAAGGCTACACTCATCAACCTGCTGGTGCTGGGGGCGGTCGGCTCGACCTGTGCGCTCTCCAACAGCACGCTGGCGCAGGTGCAGATCGCTGGCAAGACCTTCTTCGATCTGTTTGACTTCATCTCTTCCAACGTACTGATGCCCCTTGGCGGCATCCTCCTCTGCCTGTTCGTCGGCTGGGTCTGGGGTTTCGAGCGGATGAAGGGGGCGCTGACCAATGGCGGCACGCTGGCGCTGCCCATCCTCAAGCCGCTCTTCTTTATCATCCGGTACGTGTCGCCGCTGCTGATCCTGGTCGTGATGCTCAAGGGGCTGGGGCTGTTCTGAAACACCGGGCCAGAGAGCAAAAGAGCGCCCTGGGGCGCTCTTTTTCATGGGTTTTCCCGCGTTCAGATTAAGCCGAGCCGGGAGAGCTCCTCCTTGAGCTGGTCCAGGTTGCGCTCGACGCAGGCCTCCCCTTCGCTGATGGCCTCGCCTGCGCGGTGAAAATCCATGATGGAGAGGTTGCCAAGGCGGGGACAGAGCTGGATCTCGGGGGGATCGCCGGCCATCCGGGCCCGGGTAATACGCTCCTGCATGATGTTGATGGAGCCGGTCATCACTCCCCACATGCCGGGAGTGCTGGGCTCGCCGCGACCCAGCCACTGGCTGAAGAGGCCGCCCGGGGCGGGCTCGTCCGGTTCGTCCGTCCAGGGTTGGTGCAGGTCGGTGTTGAGGTTGACGGCGATCACCACCTCGGCCCCCATGGCGCGGGCCAGCGAGATGGGCACGGGGTTGACCACGGCGCCATCCACCAGCCAGCGGTCGTCGATCCGGGTCGGGGTCAGAATGCCGGGCATGCCGCAGGAGGCGCGCACGCACTGGCGCAGGGGGCCTTGCTGCAACCAGATCTCGCGGCCGGTATCGAGCTCGGTGGCGACGCAGGCGAAGGGGAGCGGCAGGCTCTCCATGGGGGGATCCCCCAGATGGGCGGCGGCGATGCCGAACACCTTGTCACCGCGGAACAGGCCGCCGGAGAGGGCGGGATCGAGCAGCCCCATCACCTGCAAGCGGTTGAAGCCGCGTACCCAGCTCTCCAGCTTGTCCAGTTCACCTGCGGCATAGGCGGCGCCGACGAAGCTGCCGATGGAGCAGCCCGCCACCAGATCCGGCTTGACGCCGAGGCGCTCCAGCGCCCGTATGATGCCGATGTGCGCCCATCCTCGGGCAGCGCCGCTGCCCAGGGCCAGGCCCAGGCGGGGTTTTCGTGACACAGTGCGTCTCCTGATGGTGAGTTGGGGGTCCAGCTTACCCCGACTGTTCCTGCCCGTCATCCCGCCAGCCTTCGCTTCGATTGCGACCCTTGGCCTTGGCCTGATAGAGGGCGAGATCGGCGCGGCGAATGGCCTCCTGCAACGTGGCGGCCTGACTCTGGCGGCAATGGCCCAGGCTGACCGTGACCCTCAGGTCGGGTGCGATGTCGGTCCAGGGGTGCGCCTCTATGGCAAGGCGCAGCCGCTCGGCGAGGGGGGCCAGGGGGAGGCGCCGGTCGGTGACGAGCAGCAGAAACTCCTCGCCCCCCCAGCGGATCAGGTGGCACTCCCGGGGCAGCAGGGTGTGGCACAGCGCCACCAGCCGGATCAGCACCTCGTCCCCCACCTCGTGGCCGAAACGGTCGTTGACCTGCTTGAAGTGATCGCAGTCGAACATGATGGCGCCGATCTGGCGGGTGCCGGCCTCGGCATGACTGTGTTCGAAGGCATCGAAGTAGTGGCGGGTGAAGGGGCCGGTCAGGGCATC
>ENA-OWLM01000786-OWLM01000786.1-metagenome-genome-assembly--contig:-NODE-786-length-11940-cov-2.855196_pt1 | contig 11940 bp, 11 predicted proteins | sample MGYA00245349_ERZ651102 | MGnify/ENA primary metagenome ERZ651102 (study PRJEB26857, sample SAMEA4031759) | metagenome | biome: human; feature: oral; material: saliva | place: Philippines | collected 2014... | reverse complement strand
GCACTCCGCCGTGCGGAGCCTGCCGCAGCGCGGCTGGCAGCGCGAGGTGCTGCGCGCCCTGGCCGACGTGGAGCCGCTGCTGGAACGGCATCGCAAGGCGCACCTGTAGCGCCTGCCGCCCACATCACACTCTCCCCCGACGTAAGGATCCCCTTGCATGTCAAAGAAGCAACTCACCACCATCAACCCGCTGACCGAAGAGGTGCTGGCCACCTACGACTACATGTCCGACGCGGAGGCCACCGCTGTGGTCAAAGCCAGCCACGAGGCCTACCTGCAATGGCGTCTGCGCAGCCTGGATGAGCGCGCCAAGGTAGTCGCCGCCATCGCCCAGGCGCTGCGCGACCGCAAAGAAGAATTTGCCCAGCTGATGACCAACGAGGTCGGCAAGCTGATCAAGGACAGCCGCACCGAGATAGACCTTTGCGCAGGTATCTGTGACTACACCGCCCAGCAGGGACCCAAGGTGCTGGCTGATGAGGAGCGCAAGGTAGACGGAGCGACCGGCGTCGTCACCCATTCGCCCATAGGCGTGGTGTACGGCATCCAGCCGTGGAACTTCCCCGCGTATCAGGCCATTCGTTACTCCATCGCCAGCCTGATGGCCGGCAACGGCGTGCTCCTCAAGCATGCGGAAAGCTGCACCGGCAGCGGCCTGCTGCTGCGTGACATCTACGAAAGCTCCGGGCTGCCCAAGGGACTGTTCGGGGTGCTGCTGATCAGCCACGACCAGTCCAATGCCATCGTGGAGAACGACCTGGTCCGCGCCGTGACCCTCACCGGCAGCGAGGCCGCCGGTCGGACCGTCGCCGCCAAGGCCGCCGAAGCTCTGAAGAAGACCGTCCTGGAGCTCGGCTCCAATGATGCGTACCTGGTGCTGGACGATGCCGATCTGGAGTTGGCCGTGGACACCTGCGTCAAAGGACGACTGTTCAACAACGGCCAGACCTGCGTCAACGCCAAGCGCTTCGTCGTGACTGAAAAGAATTACGACGCCTTCGTCAGTGCCTATGCCAAGAAGTTCGAGGCCATCAAGCTGGGCGACCCGAACGCCGCCGACACCCAGCTCGGGCCCATGGTGTCCAAAGCACAGCGCGACAAGCTGCACGAGCAGGTCACCAAGAGCGTTTCACAAGGTGCACGCCTGCTGGTCGGCGGCGAGGTGCCGGACCGCGCCGGCTGGTTCTATCCGGCTACCGTACTGGCCGACGTCGCACCCGGGCAGGTGGCCTATGCGGACGAATTGTTCGGCCCGGCAGCCGCCATCATCCGCGCCAAGGATGACGAGGACGCCATGCGCATTGCCAACGACAGCCGCTACGGCCTGGGCGGCGGCATCTTCAGCCGCGACGTGCAGCGCGCTCGCGAGCTGGCCAGCAAGTACTTCGATACTGGCATGGTCTGCATCAACAGCTTCGACGTTGCGTCCCCCACGATGCCCTTCGGTGGCGTGAAGGCCTCCGGCTACGGGCGTGAGCACGGACCGGAGGGACTGAAGGAGTTCGTCAACGTGAAGTCGATCAAGATTCCTTCTGCAGCTTGACGCTCGGCTCGGCTCAGCTCTTGATGAACGCGAGAAGATCCGCATTGATCACGTCGGCATGCGTCATGCACATGCCATGCGGGTACCCGGGGTAGATCTTCAGCTTGGCGTTCTTCAGGAGCTTGGCCGAGAGTGGCGCGGAGTTGGCGATCGGCACGACCTGGTCGTCTTCGCCGTGCATGACAAACGCTGGAACGGTTATGGATTTGAGGTCATCGGTGAAGTCCGTCTCCGAGAAGGCCTTGATCCCATCGTAGTGCGCCTTGGCACCCCCGGCCATGCCCTGGCGCCACCAGTTCTGTACCACGCCAGGAAGGGTCTTTGCACCGGGACGGTTGAAGCCGTAGAACGGTCCAGATGGCAGGTCGACATAGTACTGCGCGCGATTGGCGGCCAGGGCGCTTCGGAACCCGTCAAACACCTCCATGGGCAGCCCGCCGGGGTAGGCGGCGCTCTTGAGCATGGTGGGCGGCACTGCGCCGATCAGCACCAGCTTCGCCACACGTCCCTGCTTCTGCCCGTGGCGAGCAACATAGTGAACCGCCTCGCCGCCGCCGGTGGAGTGACCCACGTGGACCGCGTTGCGCAGATCGAGATGTTCGACAACGGCCAGGGCATCATCCGCGTAGTGGTCCATGTCGTGACCGTCGTTCACCTGAGAAGATCGGCCGTGGCCGCGACGATCGTGCGCGATCACACGATAGCCGTGGCTGATGAAGAACAACATCTGCGTGTCCCATTCATCGCTGCTCAGCGGCCATCCGTGGTGAAACACAATGGGCTGCCCGGAGCGCGGGCCCCAGTCCTTGTAAAAGATTTCAACACCGTCGTTGGTGGTGACACTGGACATGACATCGTCTCCAATCGTGGGGGAGGGAGCGGGGGAGGCGGCAATCGAAGAGAACGGCAGTGCGCCGGCCACCATCAGGCTGGCAAAGCCAATCCCGAGCGCCAACACGTCGCGTCGGCCGGGATTGCCGAGTGCTAGATCATCAAGATCGCTCATTGCGTAGGCCCTGTTCGTGGTGACAGGGCGACTATCCGCCGGTTGGCGTCGCCGGAATAGCAATTGTTTGCGCGACCTTCGTCGCGCTCCGGTTGCCTCAGCGGGAAGCGCGATGGCCGCGTGGCGAATGACCTGTGGCGCGACGATACGCCGCACCAAATGCGCTTTCGGAGCTGTACCCCAGCGCTTCGGCTACTTCTGCAACAGTACTGCCGGGCTCTGCAAGGCGGCGCGTTGCAAGCGCCATGCGCCAGTGCAGTACGTAATCCATGGGCGGGCGTCCGACCACATCGTGAAACCGGCGTGCAAAACGTGATCGGGACAGATTCGAGACGTCTGCCAGGTCGGTCACGCGCCACGATCTGCCAGGCTCGCGATGGATCGCCTGCAGCACGGGTCCCAGGCGTGGATCGGCAAGCGCTGCCAACCATCCTCCTGTCTGAACTTCGGGAAGTCCACGGAACAGTTCGATGAACACCAATTGCATGAGCGCCGATGTCACCGCTGCGCGACCGGGCGATACCTGGCTGGATTCCTCCTCAAGTCGATCCAACAGCCAGTTGATGCGCTGGGCCGCCTGGCTACCTGATCGCAGTACGGCGACCACCGGCAGTGCGGAAGTCAACAGTTCGGCGGCCGCCGGGAGCGCCATGCGTCCTCCTATGCTGCGGAAGTCAGCGCCCGTACCTCCATCGATCATTGCGAACAGGGAAGAGCCATAGCCGGTGAACACCTGCTCTGCTGGGATTGTCGGCAGCGACAGATCGGAGGCCAGTACAAACGCCTGACCGGGCGCAACAAGGAAACAATCGCCCGCCTCAAGCAGGCACTGCGTGCCGCCAGCGTCCAGCCAGCATTGTCCCGTTCGAATCGCGTTGCACTTCAGCGCATGCGTTGGCGGCACACTCAAGGCCCACACCCCGCGCGCCTCCAATCCAGTGGACATCGCTGCCTGGGCTTCGGCGACAAACAGCACCTGCGAGAGGGGATCCTCAGGCGTGCTCATGAGACGTTCGCTACATGAAATGAGACGATCCAGTATGGGGTAATTGCGGCTTCATTGACATCCTGTGCGCTTGAACCAGGAGGCCCCAAATGAACTACCAGACCACCCAACAACACCCCGTGGGCACCCGCTTCGGTTCCGCAAGTCGCGCCAACGAAGTCGCCGAAGGCATCGACTGTTCCGGTACCCTTGCCATCATCACCGGCGGCGCCTCCGGATTGGGACTTGAAACCGCTCGGGTGCTGGCATCGCGTGGGGCTAATATCATTGTGCCGGTGCGCGATGAGCGCGCCGCGGCAAAGGTGCGCGCTCAGGTGCCGTCGGCAGAGGTGATGCCGCTGGATCTGCTGGACCGGACATCCATCGACGCGTTCGCTACCGCCGTTCTCGCGCGCCGCGAACCGCTCCATCTGCTGGTGCTCAGCGCAGGCATCATGGCACCGCCGCTGTTCCGTGACGAGAACGGGCATGAAGGTCAGTTTGCTACCAATCATCTCGGGCACTATCGCCTTGTCTGCCGGCTATGGCCGGCACTGGTCGCCGCCTGCGGCGCACGCGTGGTGGTGCTCTCGTCACGCGGTCACATGTTGAGTGACATTGATTTCGACGACATTGACTATCACCATCGCCCGTACGACCGCATGCAGGCTTATGGACAGTCCAAGACGGCCAACAGCCTGTTCGCCGTCGCGTTGGATGCACGTGGCCGCCAAACTGGCGTGCGTGCGTTTGCCGTGCATCCCGGCTCGATACTGGGCAATCTTGCCAAGCATTTCACCCAGGAGGAAATCCGGGCCTACGGTGCCCTCCACCCGGATGGATCGGCGGTGATCGACCCGCAGCGCGACCTCAAGGACGTTCACCAGGGCGCAGCGACGACGGTATGGTGTGCTACGGCACCGGAACTCGAAGGCCTGGGCGGCGTTTACTGCGAAGACTGCGATGTCGCGGTGGTCGAGCCGAAGCTGTTGCGGGGCGTTCGCCCCTACGCCATCGACGCCGCCAGGGCTGAGCGGCTCTGGATGCTGAGCGCCCAATGGGAGGGCACCGACATCCCAGGCAACTGAGGTCGGTGCCCGACGCCGCGCCAGGCTGGGACTTGGCCGCCCAAACGGTGGGGTCGCCAGCCCTCCGAACGAGACGCCTCAATTAATGCCATTGGGGGATTCGACATCATTCCCGCATCGCCATGCTTATCGGGCAGTCCACCTGACCCCTGTCCAACGCTGGGAATGTCCCATGTCGAGCAGTCCGGAACACAGCCGCAGCATGCCGGAAGCGGAACCAGCCATGGTGATCCGCACCGTGCCAGGACTGAGGATCGGGGCGTTGGCCCGCGCCCAGCACTACATCGATGACCATCTGTTTGTTCCGCTGCGGCTCGACGACGTAGCGCACGCGGCCTGCGTCAGTCGCTACCACTTCTCGCGTTGCTTCACCATGTCGATGGGAATGACGTTCGTTGAGTACGTAGCGCGCCGACGCATTGATGCCGCCTGCGCCGCATTGAAGCGGGATCCAGCGCTGCAACTGGCGGGCCTCGCCACCGATCTCGGCTTCTGCGACCAGGCCCACTTCAGCAAGGTGTTCCGGCGCATTTCTGGTACGACACCGCGCCGCTACGCGCTCAGGCTTTCGAGCCTTTCTCCCTGTGGCCCAGCGCCTGCTTGTGCCCATCCCTGAGGATATGAAGATGAACAAAAAGCGAGTTGTCGTCATTGGTGGCACCGGCCTGATTGGATCCAGAGTGGTCCGCATCCTGGAGGCCGCAGGTCACGACCCGGTGGTCGCCGCTCTTGAAACCGGCGTCAACACCATTACCGGGGAGGGTCTGTCCGCCGTAATGAAAGGTGCTGATGCAGTCGTGGACGTGTCCAACGCCCCCTCGTTTGAGCAGCGGGCTGTGCGGGAATTCTTCGAGACCTCAGGAAAGAACATCGCGCGTGCCGAAGCACAAGCGGGTGTCAGGCATCACGTGCTGCTCTCGATCGTGGGTTCGGACCGGATGCCGGAGAATGGCTACTTCAACGCCAAGGTGATCCAGGAGGGCGTTGCCATCACCAGCGGCATCCCGTTCAGCATTGTCAGGTCGACGCAGTTCTTTGAATTTCTGGGCGGCATCGCAGATGGAAACACCGTGGACGGCGTCGTGCGCCTGTCCGGCGGAATGTTCCAGCCAATTGCGGCCGACGAGGTCGCCGCCGCGCTGGCCGATGTGGCCGTTGGCAGTGCGATCCGGGGCACCGTGGAGATCGCCGGTCCCGAGCGCCAGCCCTTCGACGTCTACATCCGCCGCTACCTGCAGGCCGCCGGTGACCCGCGCCCTGTAGAGCGCGACCCCAGTGCACGCTACTTCGGTGGGACGGTGCTGGTCGACTCGCTGGTTCCGTTGGCACAGGCGCGCCTGGGCGAAGTGAATCTGGAACATTGGCTCAATCGCCGCGTCGCGGCCTGAACTGAAACGGTGAGGTCATGAACATGCTTTCGAAACTTATGCTTGCAGCGCTCTTCTATGCGTCCCTCTCTGCCTCAGTGACAGCGCAGGAGTACAAAGGAACCAAGGTCACGCAGGTCTACGAACACGAAGTTCCAGGCCTACCGGACAAGGTGGTGCGCGGCATCCTGGTGGAATACGAGCCTGGCGGCGTGAATGCTCCGCACTACCATGCAAAGTCCGCACTGATCTACGCCACCGTATTGGAGGGCGCGGTCCTGAATCAGCTGAACGGCGGGCCGCTGCGCACCTTCACCAAGGGCCAGAACTTCACCGAGCTTCCCGGCGACCGCCACGACGTCAGCGCCAATGCGAGCAAGACCGAGCCGGCCAGCCTGCTGGCGGTGTTCGTCGTGGACAAAGCCGACGCCGTACTGACGACTCCCATCCAACACGGACACTGACATGAACACTGAATGGATTGCACCCCATCGCAGTCTGGGCAAGGCAGAAGATGCCATGATTCTGCTGGCACGGTTGCTTCTGGCCGCGTTGTTCCTGCTGTTCGGCTGGAACAAGCTGATGGATGTTTCGGGCACGACCGCCTATATGGATCAGCTGGGTGTCCCTGCCAGCGAACTGGCCGCCATGGCGGCCGCCGCGATTGAGCTTGGCGCAGGCGCGGCGCTGGTGGCGGGTTTATGGACCAGGCCGGTCGCCTGCCTGCTTGCGATCTACGCGGTCGTGGCCGGCCTGGTCGGCCACCCGTACTGGGCGACTGAAGGCGCGCAGCAGTACGCGGATACGGTCAACTTCTACAAGAACCTGTGCATCGCTGGAGGAAGCCTGCTTCTGCTCGTCACCGGGCCGGGTCGATACGCATTGGACGCCAGGCGCCGGCCCACCTGACGCCGCTCATAGGTCGATGATGCCGCGCCGTGCCGCGATCGTAACGGCATGAGTGCGGTCGGCCACGCCCAGCTTGGCAAAGATGTTCTTCAGATGCCCCTTCACTGTGGCCTCAGTCAGATTCAGTTCCGAGCCGATCTGCTTGTTGGCCTTTCCGTTGGCAACCAGCCTCAGGATGGCCGCCTCTCGATCGGTCAGCATGCCGTCCCCCACATGCAGCGCGATCTCCTCAGCGACCTCCCGGTGCACATGTCGCTTGCCTCGGAACACATTCAGTACCGCATCTGCCAGTTCCGTTCGCAATCCGCTCTTGAGCAGGTAGCCCATCGCGCCCGCCTTGAGCGCAGCCACGGCTGAAGCATCACCCTGGTAGGTGGTCAACACGATGATGCGCGCATCGGGAAACTCCGCGCGGATCGCAATGATGGCCTCCAGTCCGTTGGTGCCTGGCATCTGAAGATCCATCAACACCACATCCGGCTTCAGTGAGCGGAACTGGAGAATTGCATCATGGCCGTCGTCAGCCTCTCCGACAATTGTGATATCAGTGCGGTCCTCAAACAGGGCACAGACTCCAGCCCGCAGTACCGGGTGGTCATCCACTATCAGCACACGCACGGTGTTTTCAGTCATGGGTTCTCCTCCCTAACATTCGTTTCCAGAAAGCGAATTTGCGTTCATGGCGTTCGCCGTAGGCGAGCTTCCCAGGCAGCAGCAAGGTCAGCTCGACGCCGTCGCCACGCACACTGATGATGTTGAGGGTGCCGCCAATCCGTTCCGCGCGTTCCCGCATGCCGACCAGCCCGAAGTGACCTGCTTTTCGGCCCTGCTCGAGCACATCCTCGGGGATGCCGATACCGTCGTCGCGCACTCTGACCGCCAGATGGCGCGACGCGTAGTCAACGGCGATCTCCACAGCGCTGGCGTGGGCGTGATGGGAGATGTTCAGTAGCGCCTCTTTCACTATCTTGGTGATCTCCTCAGCCACCAGCGGATGCAGCCGGCGGGGCTGACCCTCAATCAGGATGCGAACAGATACGGGTGAGGAAAACGCAGTATCGGCAGCGATCCGCTTGAGCGTGGTCAGCAGGTCCTCGTCCTCGTCCACTCCTCTCAAGTCGTGGACGCTGTTTCGCGCCTCGGTCACCACCGCATCTGCCGCCACAAGCGCGGAGTCCAGCTTGCGGGCGACCGGCGTTTCCCTGGGCATCGTGTTGGCCACCGCCTGGAATCGGAGCACAAGGCCCATGACACCTTGCAGCAGCGTGTCATGAAGCTCGCGCGCAATCCGTTCCCGCTCGGCATTGCGCTCTTCAAGCCGGGTCCGGATCTGATTCGACGTGTGCCGCAGATGCAGTCGATGAACTGCGAACAACGCCAGAAGTGTCGCTGCAAGGCACAGAAGCGGAAACCAGCCGGTCTGAAAGAACGTTTTGGGGATGTGGAACTCCAACGAGGCCGATTCCGGGGCCCAGACGCCATCGCTGTTGGCCGCCATGACCTCGAAGCGATAGCTGCCCGGTGTCAGATTGGTATAGAACGCCTGGCGTCGCTGGCCAGGGTTCACCCAGTCCTGATCGAAGCCTTGCAGGCGATACTTCACCTGGGCACGCTGCTGGTCAGCAAAGGTCAGCACTGCGTAGTCAATCTCAAGCTTCGTGGTGGCGGCCGGGAGGGTGACGCTGACCGGATCGCGATGCACGTTCGTCCCATCCCTCAGGGCAGTGATCACCATTCCGGGGGCGACGTCGCTCTCCTGTAGCCCTGCAGGATGTACCCATAACGTGCCGGTCTGGCTGGCGATCCACAGCCGGCCGTCGCCGCCCATGACCAGGGCCCGCTGCGAGTGGGTATGTGCGCGACTTGCCAGCCCGTCGCCGCGGCCAAGCGAGAACCGGGGCGGATCCAGTTTTCCTTTCGCAAAGGCACGTGCCAGATCCTCGCTGGACAGTCGTGCCAGCATGCGCGGGTAGACCAGCCACATGTCGCCGGCGGGAGTCTGGGCCAGCCCGCTGATACGGCTGGCGGCGGAAATGTCGGCGGCCCAGGCGGTTATGCCTGTCGCACCCTCGAAGCGCGTCAACCCGAAGGAACCGGCCGCGTACAGATGTCCTTCCGACGTCTGCAGCGTGAGCACCTTCGGCGGGCTGTTGCCGAAGTCCAGGGCCGTTGTCGACACCCGGCCTGCTTCAGAACGTATCAGCCGCTCACCTGACTGAAAGGCGATGCCACCGGTGGGGGTGGACGTCAGCGTGGTCGGGTAGTTCGCCGCATCGCTCCCACCATCGAACACCTTCTGCCACTGTCCGTTACGCAGCACATGCACGCCACCGCCAGCCGATGACATCCAGAAGCCGCCCTCGGCATCGAAAGCGCAGTCATAGGCGATGTTGTGGCGGGCCTGCAGATCAGGACGTTGCAGCCGCCGCAGCGGGCGCTGTTCTGACCATGCAAGCACTTCGCTGCGTAGTACCACCCAGAGCGTCCCCTGAGCGGATTCGCACAGGGCTTCCGGCTCGACGATATTGCCGATGACGGGCTCGGGAACTCCTCGCGCGCGTACGCGGAAGACGGTGTTCGCCTGTCCGATGTACACGGATCCGTCATGTGCTGCGAGCAACTTGTCCCCAAAACGGGCAGGGGATGCCAACGATGGCTCCTGGACGAAAGCCGCTTCCCTCAGTCGATCCAGTCCGCCGTCCGTACCCATCCAGAGATTGCCTTCGCGGTCTTCGAAGATGCCGTGGACGATGTCGGAAGACAGTCCCTCTTTGGTGGTGAAGGCGTCTGCGGGAGCCTGCAACGGCGACGCGCTGCTCAATGGTTGATAGCGACGCACGCCTTGATAGCGCGTGGCCACCCACAGATTGCCTTTTCGGTCGAACAATGGCATGCCGCGAACATCCAGCTCATCTGTGGGGTAGCGCAGGGAAGTGGATGCGCCGGTGCTGCGACCGGGGTCCGCCGGCAAGGCATACGTACCCGTTCGGTCCGAGGCCCAGATCGCTCCCTTCGCATCCCTCGAGAGGCGGGTGGGCGTTCCCGTGTTGCGAAAATGGAATCGCTCCTCACCCGGCCGCAGCCACGCGGGGCCTTCGCTGCCGGACACCCACAGTGTGCCGTCACCGGCGACAAGCACGTGCGACGCATTGCTTTCCGGCAAGCCATCGCGCGCATCGAATACCCGGGTTGCACCGTGCTTGAGGCGCACGACCTGTGCATTGTAGTTGGCGGTCAACGCCCATACTGCGCCATCCTCGCCCTCGGCCATGCTCACCACCCGATCCGGAGCGGGCGGCCCATCCAGAAGACGTAGCGCACCGTCGCGATAGACGCCGAACCTGTGCGAGGTGTCAAAGCTGACCCAGATTTCACCCGAGCGGGTCGCCAGCAGGGCACTGGGCGCGCCGTTGTGGACGGCAAGCTCGGCGTCGAGCCGCTCGAACCGGATGCCGTCAAACCGGAAAAGCCCATCGCCCGTTGCCAACCAGATGAAACCGTCCTGTCCCTGCACGATGGAAACCACCGGTACAGGAGCATCATTCGCCTCCAGCCAGCGCTGATGCACATAGCGACCCAGGCCGGGATCCTGGGCCGCATGGGCGCAGGTGCCTACCAGCAACAGGAAGCTGAGCGTGAGACGCAGGGGGAGCCACATCAATCGCCACCGGTGAGCGCTGGAGCAGGGCAAAGGTCCGGCAGTCCGGATCTGCCACCCGATCATACCCTCCGTTCAGATAGGCTGGCACCCTTCTTTCGAGTCTTGCTGGCCCTGCCTTTCGGGCTATCGTGGCGCATGACTGGATACGTTTATAGATTCCCCGGCGGCATGGCAGGCGTCGGCCTGGCGGTCCTGCGCGTGGCAGGAGCGATTGCATTGTTCAGCACGGTCCGGGCGGTGGAGGCCTCAGGTGCAGCGGGGGTAGTGCTCGGCGTCCTCGCCACCTTGACCGCGATCGCGCTGCTGGTGGGCCTCGCCACCACCGTCGCCGCGCTGCTTGGGTGCGTGCTTTCGGCCGTCGCGTTGTGGCGGATGCCACAGACCGAGGTCTATGCCGTGCATGTGTGCGTCTTCATCGCGCTCGCGTCGCTGGGCCCGGGCGCATCCTCGCTGGATGCACGGCTTCATGGCAGGCGCGTGGTCCACCTTCAGGCGAGGAGGCCTGACGATGAGTGACACGCCTGCCTGAAACCGGGCGTACCGCCTCAGTCAAACTCGACCCGTAGCGATTCCACGGTGTTGAGCTCCGGGCCTCCACCACGGTTGGCACTTCCAGCGGCGACAACCACGGCATCACCGTGGTGTCCCGCCTGGAAGCCGTGTCGACCCTGGCCAAGCGACGGCAGGGCCGACCAGCTGCCCGATGCCGGATCAAGCATCTCCACTTCATCGTGCGCGGCAGTCTGGCTGCCGCTTTCGCCGCCCATCACGATGACCTTGCCCGACAGCGCCACCGCCGAGGTGCCGGCGCGCGGGGTTGGAATCGGCGAGGGCAGGGTACGCCAGGTGTTGTTCGCGATATCGTAGACATCGACCGGCTTCACCGTTCTGGAGAAAGATTCCCCGGTGTTGTGGGAAGACTCGCGACCTGCAGCGGCGTAGACATGACCGTTCACCGCCACGGCGTGGAAGTGATCACGCGCATTGGGCGCGTCAGCCAAGGCGGTCCATTCGCCGGTCGCGATGTTGAAGGCATCGGTCCAGCGGACATAGCCATTGTTGTGGCCCTTGGCATTGCCGCCGACCACATAGGCCACGTCGCCTTCAATGGCGACGCCTGCGGCACCACGGCGCCTCGCTTCGGGAACGGACGCGCCTGTTGTCCAGCGATCCGCCTTCGGGTCATAGATCAGCACATTGGCAAGTGGTGTCTCATCGGGGAAGCCACCGGTGAATCCGGTGATGATCAACAGCTTGCCTGCATGGGCGACCGCCTGCGCGTGATGCACCTCCAGCGGCGGCGTTGCCAGCGTGCTCCATTCGCGGGTTTTCAGATCCAGCGCCTGCAATGCGCGATCACCCCGACCGCCGACGACGTACA
>ENA-OWLM01000781-OWLM01000781.1-metagenome-genome-assembly--contig:-NODE-781-length-11984-cov-15.248805_pt1 | contig 11984 bp, 10 predicted proteins | sample MGYA00245349_ERZ651102 | MGnify/ENA primary metagenome ERZ651102 (study PRJEB26857, sample SAMEA4031759) | metagenome | biome: human; feature: oral; material: saliva | place: Philippines | collected 2014... | reverse complement strand
AAGTCAAAGTCATTTGTTCAGAAAATGCGCATTTTTCTGTGCAAAAAAATATGGCAATGATGGGAATGGGTTTCCAATCTGTGGTTACTGTGCCGTCTAATGCTAATGCACAAATGGATGTCAACGCGCTTGAACAAACTTTGGCGCAATTAAAAGCAGAAGGTAAAATAGTCGCTTGTATTGTGGCGACGGCAGGCACCACCGATGCTGGCGCGATTGATGATCTCAAAGCGATTCGAAAACTGGCTGATAAATACCAAGCATGGTTACACGTTGATGCCGCTTGGGGCGGTGCGTTATTGCTTTCTAAAGAATTCCGTCATTTCTTAGATGGCATTGAGCTAACAGATTCAATTACACTTGATTTCCACAAGCACTTCTTCCAAACCATTTCTTGTGGGGCATTCTTGCTTAAAGATCAAGCGAACTATCGCTTTATCGACTACAAAGCAGATTACCTCAATTCAGAATATGATGAAGAGCACGGTGTGCCAAACTTGGTGGCAAAATCTCTACAAACAACGCGTCGTTTTGATGCCTTAAAATTATGGTTTACGGTGGAAGCATTAGGCGAAGAACTCTATGCTTCAATGATTGACCATGGTGTTAAATTGACCAAAGAAGTAGAAGGTTATATCAATGAAGCCGAAGAGTTAGAAATGCTCGTGCCAACGCAGTTCGCATCAGTGCTATTTCGTGTAGTGCCAAAAGGCTATCCAGCAGAATTTTTAGATGCCTTAAACCAAAATGTGGCGGATGAACTCTTTGCCCGTGGCGAAGCGAATATTGGTGTTACTAAAGTTGGCGATAAACAATCGCTGAAAATGACGACATTAAGCCCGATTGCTACGCTTGAAAACGTAAAAGCATTGTTGGCTCAAGTCTTAGCTGAAGCAAACCGCATTAAAGATGCGATTGCAAACGGCACCTACGTACCACCGATTGACTAGTTTTTTATAGGAGGAAAAGGCCGATTTAAACGGTCTTTTCTTTTTTATAGTATAAGTATTAGAACTCCACTTAAGATTAATAGACTTCCCATAACTAATTTCATACTTAAAGGTTCGCCTAATAAAACTACACCTAAAATAATAGCAATAACCACACTGAGTTTATCAATGGGCGCAACCCAAGAGGCGGGCGCCATTTGCAACGCACGATAATAACAAAGCCAAGATAGGCCTGTAGCAACACCAGAAAGAATTAAAAAAGTAAATGGTTTTGCGGTAATATGTTGTGGCAGTTGCCATTCGTTACGTGCGCTAATGATACCCGCTGTAACGAGTAAAACCACAATCGTACGGATAAATGTCGCAAGATTGCTGTTAATGCCTTCAACCCCTAATTTGCCTAAAATAGCGGTAAGTCCAGCGAAAAAGGCTGAACCAATAGCAAAAAATACCCAATTCATGATGTGCTCCTGATTTTATCGTTAATATTGACCGCACTTTTCCGCTATAATAACGGAAAACTCATTAAGACAGAATAAGACATGAAACAAATTAATATTGAAATCGCTTATGCCTTGCCGGATCGCTATTATTTGAAGTCCTTCAAAGTGGATGAAGGCACAATGATTCAAACGGCTATTTTACAATCGGGCATTTTACAACAGTTTACCGAGATCGATTTGCGTGAAAATAAAGTGGGGATTTATTCCCGTCCAGCCAAACTAACCGATCAATTAAAAGATGGCGATCGTATTGAAATTTACCGTCCATTGTTAGCGGATCCTAAAGAAATTCGTCGTAAACGTGCAGCAGAGCAAGCCAAAGCCGCACAAGAAAAAGCCCAACAAGAAAAACAGGAAAAGGAGTAAAAAATGACCGCACTTTCCAACCAATATTGTCTGCCTGAGGGCATTACCCCTGAAATTTTCCTGCGTGATTATTGGCAGAAAAAACCATTGATTATTCGTAATGGCTTGCCTGAAATTGTTGGGCAATTTGAGCCTGACGATATCATCGAATTAGCACAAGGCGAAGATGTGACGGCGCGTTTAGTAAAAACCTTTTCAGATGATAATTGGAAAGTGTTTTTCAGTCCGTTATCCGAAGAAGATTTTGCAGATGTACCGGAGAAATGGTCGGTGCTCGTCCAAAATTTAGAACAATGGAGTACGGAATTAGGTCAGCTTTGGAATAAATTTGGCTTTATCCCACAATGGCAACGCGACGATATTATGGTGTCCTATGCACCTAAAGGTGGTTCCGTTGGTAAGCATTATGATGAATATGATGTGTTCTTGGTGCAAGGCTATGGACATCGTCGTTGGCAGTTAGGCAAATGGTGTGATTCATCCACTGAATTTAAACCGAATCAGCCGATTCGTATTTTTGATGATATGGGCGAATTGGTGATTGATGAAGTAATGAATCCAGGCGATATTCTTTATATTCCAGCTCGTATGTCGCATTATGGTGTGGCTGAAGATGATTGCTTGACCTTTTCTTTTGGTTTGCGTTACCCGAATTTAGCAGACATTTTCGATAACGTGAATAAAGCATTTTGTCATCAAGATCCTGAATTGAATTTAAGTGAATTCCAATTACCATTACGCTTAACGCAATCAGAGCAGGGTACAGGCAAATTGGCGGATGAAAATATTCAGGCAATGAAAAAACAATTCTTAGCGAAATTGGCAGAGTCTGAAGCCTTTGATGTCTTGTTCAAACAAGCAGTAGCTAGTACAGTGAGTTCACGTCGCTATGAAATGTTGGTATCGGATGAAATGTCCGATCCTGACGAAGTGCGGTCAATTTTAGAAGAGGAACAAGGTGTATTAATGCAGGACAATAACTGCAAATTGCTTTACACCGAAAATCCACTCCGTATTTATGCTAATGGTGAATGGTTGGATGAAGTGAATGTTATCGAAGCGGAAGTGTTGAAACGCCTTTCCGATGGTGAAGCGCTAGATTGGGCATTCTTAAATAATTTAGTGAATGATACAGAAGATCCTGAAAGTACAATGGAATTATTGCTTGATTCGATTTGTAACTGGCTAGATGACGGTTGGGTGTTGATTGAATAATGTCTGAAAACATTTACTCCGTTTCCCAACTGAACAGCGCAGCCCGACAAATGTTGGAAGGGAATTTTTCACAGATTTGGCTTACAGGGGAGATTTCTAATTTCACTCAACCTGTGTCAGGGCATTGGTATTTAACGCTGAAAGATGAAAATGCCCAAGTTCGCGGTGCGATGTTCCGCATGAAAAATTTACGGGTGGGGTTTCGTCCGCAAAACGGCATGCAGGTCTTGGTACGAGCGAATGTCAGTTTATATGAGCCTCGCGGTGATTATCAGCTGATTATTGAATCCATGCACCCTGCTGGTGAGGGATTGTTGCAACAGCAATTTGAAGCGCTAAAAATGAAATTGGCGGCAGAAGGGTTGTTTGCACAAAACTTGAAGAAAAGCTTGCCGGATTTTGCTAAAGCCGTAGGTATTGTGACCTCTTCGACTGGCGCAGCTTTACAAGATATTCTGCATATTTTGGCTCGCCGAGATCCCAGTTTAAAAGTGGTGATTTATCCAACGGCAGTGCAAGGCAAAGAAGCAACGGCTGAAATCGTCCAAATGATTGAACTCGCTAATGCACGTCAAGAAGTGGATGTATTGATTGTCGGCCGTGGTGGTGGTTCTTTAGAAGATCTTTGGTGCTTTAATGAAGAAGAAGTGGCACGTGCGATTTTCCGTTCTAATTTACCGATTATTAGTGCGGTAGGTCATGAAACGGATGTCACCATTGCCGATTTTGTGGCTGATTTACGTGCGCCGACACCGTCAGCTGCAGCGGAGTTAGTGAGTCGCAATCAGCAGGAATTACTTCAACAGTTAGCCTATAAACAACAGCGCTTAGAGATGGCGTTAGATCGTATTTTTAGTCATCAACAACAACGTTTACAACAGTTACGTTTACGCCTGCAAAACCAACATCCGCAAAATCAATTATTGATGCAGAAAGCCAGAACGGCGCAATTACATCATCGTTTAGTCTTGGCGATGCAGCGCCAAATGGATAAAACGCAGCAAAAATTGACCGCACTTTCAGCGCGCTTAAAACAAAATCCGTTGCCTTATCGATTGCAAAAACAATCCCAATATTTAGCTCAGTTACAAGTGCGGTTAAATTTAGGGGCGAATCGTCAAGTCACGGAACGTCAAAATAAATTAGCGACATTGTGTGGCAAGTTGGATGGATTAAGCCCATTAAAAGTATTAGCACGAGGATATTCCATTGCAGAGGATGCTAAGGGACATGCCATTGTGAGTGTGAAACAAGTCAAAACAGGCGATACGATTAAAACGAAGGTAGCTGACGGGGAAATAACCAGTCGCGTTTGTTAATTCAAATAGATTCTTAATGTAAACCTATGATGAATAAGAAATCATCATAGGTTTTCTTTTTTTGTGACCGGCTTCAAAGTTTCGACAAAAACACGGGCGGTTTGGTTTTTTTTATTTTTCTATGAGAGTATCATGCGACCTCAGTATTGGGAGATTTACGATGTCAGAAATTCAACAGTTTAGTCAGCATGATATAGAAGTTCTTAATGAAGAAACTGTTTATAAAGGTTTTTTTACACTTAAGAAAGTACAGTTCAAACACAAGCTTTTTGCCGGTGGCGAAAGTGGTGTCGTAACACGAGAGTTGTTGGTAAAAGGTGCCGCCTCTGCCGTGATTGCTTACGATCCGAAAGAAGATTCGGTGGTTTTAGTGGAACAAGTACGTATTGGTGCATATCAACCTGAATCAGCTCGTTCTCCTTGGTTATTAGAATTGATCGCCGGCATGGTCGAAGAGGGTGAACAACCTGAAGAAGTGGCTTTGCGTGAAAGTGAAGAAGAAGCGGGTGTATCAGTTCAAGATCTTACTCATTGTTTAAGTGTATGGGATAGCCCGGGTGGCGTAGTCGAGCGTATTCATCTGTTTGTCGGTCGAGTAGATAGCTCGCAAGCCAAGGGACTTCATGGTTTAGCTGAAGAGAATGAAGACATCCGTGTTCATGTGGTGAAACGTGAGCAAGCCTATCAATGGATGTGTAATGGCAAAATTGATAATGGCATTGCAGTAATGGGCTTGCAATGGCTTCAATTAAATTACGCCCAATTGCAGCAACGCTGGCAATAGGAGTCACATGAGCAATACATTTGAATGCGAACCCGCGAATGATATCGTCAAATTATTACAAATCACCGATCCTCATTTGTTTAAGGATACAAGCAAAGAGTTATTAGGTATCAACACACACGAAAGTTTTTCTCAGGTGTTAAAAGAAATTCAGGCAGAGCCTTTTAATTATGATGTCGTGCTTGCGACAGGGGATTTGGTACAAGATAGTAGCGATGAAGGCTATCTACGATTTGTTGAAATGGTTAAACCGTTAAATAAGTCAGTATTTTGGCTTCCGGGTAACCATGATTTTCAACCCAAAATGGTCGAGCATTTAAGCCAACCGCCTATTAATGCGTCAAAACATTTACTTCTTGGAAAACATTGGCAAGTGATTTTGTTAGATAGCCAAGTTTCTGGTGTGCCTCATGGCGAATTAAGTGCTTATCAGCTAGATTGGTTAAAAACAAAATTAGCCGAAAATCCAGCACGTCATAGCTTAGTTGTCTTACATCACCATTTATTGCCAACAAATTCAGCATGGCTTGATCAGCATAACTTACGTAATGCACATGAGTTCTCAGAGGTTCTTGCTCAATTCAACAATGTAAAAGGGATTTTATACGGTCATATTCATCAAGAAGTTGATGGCTATTGGCAAGGTTATCAAACCATGGCAACACCGGCGACTTGTATTCAATTTAAGCCGGATAGCAATCATTTTGCTTTAGATACCTTACAACCAGGTTGGCGTGAAATTGAGCTACATCCAGATGGGCGAATTGAAACGAGAGTGAAACGAATCAAACAAAAAACATTCCTGCCAAATATGGAGGAAGAAGGATACTAAACAAAGTGCGGTTAAAATTCAGGTGATTTTAACCGCACTTTTTCTATACCGAAATGGGTAAAAGTCCATTTTACACTAGCCAGAATTCCCACAAATCTGTACAATAGCCGACCGATTTTATCTTTTTACTAATCTTTATTTTTAAGCAATATGACGCAAAAATTACATATTAAAACATGGGGCTGTCAGATGAATGAATACGATTCATCAAAAATGGCCGATCTTCTCTTAAATACACATGGTTTGGAATTAACTGATATTCCAGAAGAAGCAGATGTGTTACTTCTTAACACCTGTTCTATCCGTGAAAAAGCACAAGAAAAAGTGTTCCATCAGTTAGGTCGTTGGAAAGAATTAAAAAAACAAAATCCAAACTTAGTGATTGGTGTGGGCGGTTGTGTGGCTTCACAAGAAGGTGAGCATATTCGTCATCGTGCACCTTATGTGGATATCGTATTTGGTCCGCAAACTTTACATCGCTTACCAGAAATGATTAACCAAATCCGTGGCGGTAAAAGTTCGGTGGTGGATGTCAGTTTCCCTGAAATTGAGAAATTTGACCGCTTACCAGAGCCTCGCGCAGAAGGTCCAACTGCGTTTGTGTCTATTATGGAAGGTTGTAATAAATATTGTACTTACTGCGTGGTGCCTTATACCCGTGGTGAAGAAGTGAGCCGTCCTGTTGATGATGTATTATTTGAAATTGCGCAGTTAGCTGATCAAGGTGTACGTGAAATCAATTTATTAGGCCAAAACGTAAACGCATATCGTGGCCCGACATTTGATGGAGGTATCTGTACATTTGCGGAATTATTGCGTTTAGTCGCATCTATTGACGGTATCGACCGTTTACGTTTTACCACTAGTCATCCAATCGAATTTACAGATGATATTATTGATGTGTATCGTGACACACCTGAATTAGTAGATTTCGTACACTTGCCGGTACAAGCTGGTTCAGATCGTATTTTAACTATGATGAAACGTGGTCATACCGCGTTAGAATATAAATCGATCATTCGTAAATTACGTGCGGTTCGTCCAAATATTCAAATCAGCTCAGATTTCATTGTGGGCTTCCCAGGTGAAACTAATGAAGAGTTTGAACAAACAATGAATCTAATTGCGCAAGTGAATTTTGATATGAGCTTTAGCTTTATCTATTCCGCGCGCCCAGGTACACCTGCAGCAGATATGCCAGATGATGTAACCGAAGAAGAGAAAAAACAACGCCTTTATCTTTTACAAGAGCGTATCAACCAACAAGCGGCACAATATAGCCGTCGTATGCTCGGCACAGAGCAACGTGTCTTGGTAGAAGGGCCGTCTAAGAAAGATATTATGGAATTAACAGGACGTACGGAAAATAACCGTATTGTGAATTTCCAAGGCTCACCAGATATGATTGGTAAGTTTGTCGATATCAAGATTACCGATGTTTATACTAACTCTCTACGTGGCGAGGTAGTGCGTACTGAAGATCAAATGGGATTACGTATTGCACAATCACCACAAGAAGTGATGAACCGTACTCGTAAAGAAGATGAATTAGGCGTAGGACGTTATCACGGCTAATCATTTAAAATAACTATAGATAAGTAACCGTACGCAAGTGCGGTTATTTTTTTATGTGTTTTTTAGAAAAGAGAGTAGGAAAGTCTTTACCCTAAATTTTAGGCATAAAAAAACACCCGTTAAGGTGCTGATTTAAAGTGGTGGGTCGTGAAGGATTCGAACCTTCGACCAACGGATTAAAAGTCCGCTGCTCTACCGACTGAGCTAACGACCCACGTCATTTCGTAACAGGTGCGTATAATACCGATTTTATTTTCTGACGCAAGAAAAATCTGAAGAAATTGTGCTAATTGCGTGAATACTCGTCAATTTTTAAGAAAATTTGAGATAAAGAAAAACGGAGAGCTTATTGCTCTCCGTTTTATATAAGAATCAAGATTCTCTAAAAATTAGTATGCTAACACTGCACGACGGTTTTTAGAGTATGCTGCTTCATCGTGACCTAACACTGCAGGTTTTTCTTCACCGTAAGAAACAGTTGATACTTTACCAGCGTCAACACCTTTACCAGCTAAGAAACCTTTAACTGCGTCAGCACGACGTTGACCTAAAGCGATGTTGTACTCTGGAGTACCACGTTCGTCAGTGTTACCTTCAACAACAACTTTAGAAGCTGGAGTTGCATTTAAGTATGCCGCGTGAGCATCTAAGATTTGAACGTATTCACCTTCGATGTTGAATTTGTCGAAACCGAAGTAAACGGTGTTGTAACGTTGTTGAAGATCTTCAACAGAGTAACCACCGAAAGTTTGGCCGTTGTTAGCACCGTTGCCTGCTGCATCGTTGTTTGATGAGCTACATGCTGCTAATGCAGCTACTGAACCAGCAACTAATAATGATTTAACAAATTTGTTCATTAGATTTCTCCTCAATGAGTTCTTTTATTTAGTCAAATATGGCGACCAAGCAGGAAATTTCACTTGGCCATTACTTCCTGGAAGACTCGCCTTAAAGCGACCATCTGCAGAAACTAATTGTAACACCTTTCCTAACCCTTGTGTAGAGCTGTAAATAATCATGATACCGTTAGGCGAAATGCTTGGGCTTTCACCTAAGAAAGATGTACTTAATACTTCAGAGCTACCGGTTGTGAGATCTTGTTTCACCACGTTGTTATTACCGTTGATCATCACAAGTGTTTTACCATCACTACTGATTTGCGCACTACCGCGACCACCTACTGGTGACGCGCCACCACCGCTTGCGCTCATACGATAAACTTGTGGTGAACCGCTTCTATCTGAAGTAAAGAGAATTGAGCTACCATCTGGAGACCATGATGGTTCTGTATTATTACCCGCACCGCTAGTTAATTGAGTAGGTTTTCCTCCATTTGAGCTCATTACATAGATGTTTAATAAACCATCTTGTGAAGAAGCAAAGGCAAGTTTAGAACCGTCTGGAGAGAACGCTGGTGCACCGTTATGGCCAGGGAAAGAAGCAACCACTTTACGAGAACCTGAACCTAAGTCTTGTACAACAAGTTGTGATTTTTTGTTCTCAAAAGATACGTAAGCTAAACGTTTACCATCTGGAGACCATGCTGGAGACATAATTGGTTGTGAGCTACGATTTACGATGAATTGATTGTAACCATCATAATCTGCTACACGAACTTCATAAGGTTGTGATCCACCATTTTTTTGTACCACATAAGCAATACGCGTTCTGAATGCACCACGAATACCAGTTAATTTTTCAAATACTTCATCACTCACAGTGTGCGCACCGTAACGTAACCATTTATTAGTCACGGTATAGCTATTTTGTGCAAGCACTGCACCTGGTGTACCTGATGCGCCCACAGTATCAACTAACTGATAAGAAATGTTATAACCACTACCAGTTGAAGTCACTTGACCTACAACAACAGCATCAATACCTAAAGCAGTCCAAGCCTCTGGTTTCACTTCAGCTGCAGTTGTTGGTTGTTGTGGCATTTGGCTTACTGGAATTGGATTAAATTTACCACTATTACGTAAGTCATCCGCAACAATTTGACCAATATTTTCAGGTGCAGAACCTGCGAAAGGAACAACTGCGATAGGACGAGCCCCATCAACACCTTCATCAATCACAATTCGAACTTCATCTTCTGCCATTGCTGTGCTTGCAAATGCAAACATCACCACAAATAGCCCCATAACACGTTTGATCAATTTCATTTAATCACCTTATTTTAACGTTGTTATTTTTCTAAAACCGATTATCGAGCATTGATATCAAAATCGATAGCCGGCGCTTTATATTTCTCATACACTGCATCAGATGGTGCCGCTGGAACTTTTTTCGTTCTCGCCACCGCGCTTAATGCTGCAGTACAGATATCATCAGGTCCAGAAACTCGTTGGTAACCTAAAATAGTACCATCTCGACCGAGTTGAATTTTAATGCGGCAAACTTTACCGGCAAAACTTGGATCTTTTAAGAAGCGGCGTTGAATTTCACGCTTAATTACACCTGCATATTGGTCACCGACCTTGCCACCGTCTCCAGCCCCAAGTCCCGCACCACTACCTTGTGTACCGCCTTTATTCGCATTGCCACCTTTAGATGCGCTACCACCACCGATGTCACCACCGTTCATGAAATCATCTAAAGCTGCTTGATCCGCTTTACGTTTTGCTGCATCAGCTTTGGCTTTCGCATCAGCCTTCGCTTTAGCTTCTGCATCCGCTTTCGCTTTCGCCTTAGCATCTGCTTCTGCTTTAGCCTTGGCGTCTGCCTCAGCTTTTGCCTTCGCTTTTGCTTCAGCCTCTGCTTTAGCTTTCGCCTCAGCCTTGGCTTTAGCATCTGCTTCTGCTTTTTCTTTCGCTTTTTGAGCTTCAGCTTGTGCCTTCGCTTTTGCCTCTTCTTCAGCCTGTTTAGCGGCTGCCGCTAAACGTTTTGCCTCAGCTTCCGCTTTCAACTTCGCTGCCTCTGCAGCTTGTTTTGCTTTTGCTTCTTCAGCTTGTTTCTGTTTTTCTAACGCCTCTTGACGAGCAAGCTCTTGCTGCTGTTTTTGCTTTTGTTTTTCAAGTTCTTTTTGACGTTGAATTTCCTGCTGACGCTTAATCTCTTCTTGTTTCGCAATTTCTTGCTGATTTGGTTCAGGTTCAGGCTCTGGTTTTTTCTCTTCAACTACAGGCTCAGGTTTCTTCTGTTTATCAGTTTGACCTTTTTTCTGTTGTTGAATACGTCCCCATTCCTGTGCTGCGCTGCCAGTATCGACCATCACAGCTCCCATGGCATCACCTTCACCTTCTCCACCACCCATTATTTCAACGGTTTGATAAAGAGAGCTCCAAATCAACAAACCAAACAATGCAAGGTGCATCGCAATAGAGATGACAAACTCATTTGCACGTTTTTTTCGTCGATTATTCTGCACGGTTTTACCTACTTATTCTTAAATTGGGTTGGTCATTAAACCCACAGACTTAATGCCGGCAAGATGTAGTAAATTCAGTGCTTTAATCACTTCTTCATAAGGTACATCTTTTGCTCCGCCCACTAAGAACATTGTGTTATTGTCTTTATCAAATTCTTGTTTTGATAATTGGGTTACCATTTCTTCGTTAAGGCCTTCTTGGCGTTGACCACCAATCGAAATCGAATACTGCCCAACACCTGCTACTTCTAAAATAACCGGTGTTTTATCTTCATTTGATACATTTTGACTTTGCACCGAATCAGGGAGTTCTACTTGAACGCTCTGACTGATAATCGGCGCGGTTGCCATAAAAATTAACACTAAAACTAAAAGAACATCGAGAAATGGCACGATGTTAATTTCAGATTTAATGTCTTTACGCTGACGACGAGCCATAATTTCCTCTAAAACTTCGCTAAAATCCACCGCACTTTTCGTTTTATTTATTAAGTGCGGTCAATTTTTCATTTATTTTTAATGGGGCGCTTTACCAAAAGCTTGACGATGTAAAATTGTGGTGAATTCATCAATGAAGTTACCATAATTTTGTTCAATCGCATTTACACGTAAGCTTAAACGGTTATACGCCATTACAGCTGGAATCGCCGCAAACAAACCGATTGCTGTTGCGATCAAGGCTTCTGCGATACCTGGAGCAACCATTTGTAATGTTGCTTGTTTCGCACCACTTAATGCCATAAATGCGTGCATGATCCCCCAAACGGTACCAAATAAACCGATATATGGACTTACAGAAGCCACTGTTGCTAAGAAAGGTACACGACTTTCAAGCGCTTCTACTTCACGATTCATCGCAAGGTTCATCGCACGAGTCGTACCTTTGATGATTGCTTCTGGTGCATTCGCATTCACTTGTTTTAAGCGAGAGAATTCTTTAAAGCCGACAAAGAAAATTTGTTCGCTACCTGTTAATACTTCACGACGATTAGATAAACCATCATAAAGTTTATTTAAATCTTCACCAGACCAGAAACGATCTTCAAAAGTGTTCGCTTCTTTTAACGCGC
>ENA-OWLM01000780-OWLM01000780.1-metagenome-genome-assembly--contig:-NODE-780-length-11990-cov-3.477503_pt1 | contig 11990 bp, 26 predicted proteins | sample MGYA00245349_ERZ651102 | MGnify/ENA primary metagenome ERZ651102 (study PRJEB26857, sample SAMEA4031759) | metagenome | biome: human; feature: oral; material: saliva | place: Philippines | collected 2014... | reverse complement strand
GACGCTCTTCCGATCTGTGTTTGCGATGGTGGGGGAGGGGGTCCCTGGTGGGGGTCTAGTCGATGAGGCCGGGATGCTTGCGCTTGCGCGGGGCGTTTCGTGCCCGCTCAGCGGCCAGCGCTGCCGCAGCTTCCTGCTGAGTCTTGCGCTTGTGATGCCACGAGCACAACCACTGCAAGTTCGTCGCTCGGTGATCGTCACCAGGCTCGACGTGGTCGCACTCAGCACCAGCCGCAGGGCAGCGCGTCCCGTCATGCAGGAGCGCTTCACACCTGCCGCCTGCGCGGGCTCGGACGAAGGCGCGGCGCTCGTCCCAATCGGCTGGCAGGCGATCCGCACGGTTCGATGTATCCCATGCCATTGCCCGCCCCTCTCATCCCATATGCGCTGACCCCCGCTCCACCGGGGCCGATGAGAGCGGGGGTCAACACATTTGCGCGGATGCCGTATAAGGCAGAAGCCCCATCGCTTACGCGCGGGGCCACACTAGGAGAATACGCCGTGACACGCCCTGTCGCAAGCGGCGCGCGCCTACATCCTGCGCGTCGCCATGCGTTCGATATCTCCGACCCTGTAGAGGCGATCCCCGCCTCTCCTCGCCCGCGGTGCTAGCTGCCCACGCTGGCACCACTTCCGAACAGTCGGATCCTTGATCTGGGTCCCGGCCAGGATCTCCGCGACGCGAGTCGCGCGTGTGCGCGGCAGCAGAGACTCACGAGCTTTCGAGAGCAAACGCTCCCAGGCATCGGCGATCTGCTCGACCGTGCCGCACTCCCGGCAGGTCGTCGCCCCCTCATCGGGGTCGCGTACCAGCAGGTCTGCCCCGCAGGCACTGCACTCGCCGACAAACACAAGGCGCTGCCGACCTGGGGAAGCAAGACGCTCCAGCCGCGTTATCGAGTAGAGAACCTCGTCCGCGCACTGCTGCGCCTCGGACCAGCGACGCAGTCTGTCCTCATGGACGGCGAACGTCTGCGCTACGCCCCGCCAATCTCCTGGACGCACCCAGTACGAGGGTCCCATCACATGCGCACGCAGAAGCGTCGCCCATGTGATGATCGCGTCGCACATTTCGTCGACCTCGAGCATCAGCCCGAGATTGAGCGGAGTCCGCGACGACGGCACACCAGCACCTCCTGCCGTCTCGCCATTACGCACACCATGCGACGCTGCGTAGGCAAGATCGGACATGAGCGCGGGCAGGGACTGGGTCGCAACCCTCAGCCTCGCCGCCCCGCCACGAGACAGATACTCACCAGGCAACAGTGACTCTCCCGTTACCGGGCAAACTCGATCGATCATTGTCCTAGTCATCGCTCGCATCCTCGATGTCACCCCGGTACTGGTCGCGGCAAACTTCGATGAGGCCACGCCGGGCCAGCATCGAGCCTCGACCGTCGTCCATCCAGGCTGTTAAGTCCGGACGCGATGGATCAATTGTCTCGATCATGATCTCCCAGGCCCCGACCAATCTCCCCGGTCCGTGCCTCTGATTTACCAGGGCACCTATCGCATCCTCGATCCGATCCAGCACCTGTGCATGCTCGTCAGTCATCTCCTACTCCTTCTCCTTCTCTTTCGCTTCTTCGAGCCTGCAGGCAAGGCGGTTGCCTGCCCGACCTGCTCCCGGCCCTCTACCTGTTCCCTACTGCCTACCCGGACTTCCGACCCGTACCCGTACCCGTACCCGGGCATACGCGAGTCCAGAGGCCTGGACGAGTCGAGTCCGACGCGAGTCGGCATGAATCCGCGTTCTCGCTTGTAGCCGGTGTCTGGGGTGGTGTCGGTGCGGGCAGCGCCGGGGTCACCGAGGCCGGACTCGACAGTGAGCTGATCAGACTCACCGGAATCCGCGTTCATCGGGATACCCACGGTCGCGCCGCCAGGCGCGCTCACAGTCACGGCGGCGTCCGCGCAGCCCGAGGTCACACCCGTCGTAGGTGCGCCCGAGGCCGGGTCGCCTGCCGCCGCGTGCGCGCTCGCACGCTCACCATCCTTTCCGCCAGCTTCCGCGCCGCGCAGCACGCCCGCACGTTCGAGCATGCCGCGCGTGAACGCCCCGTACCTCGGGTGCTCGGGCGCGGGCAGCAACTCGTGAGTCTGATCCCACGAGCCTGTAGGGTCGTCCGCTCGGGACGAATTACACCGCGTACACGCCACGACGAGCGTGTCCACAGTGCCAGCCTCCCCGGGCCTCAGATGGTCGAGTGTGCCCTTGCGGGCCGATGTCTTTCCAGGCCAGTAGACCTCGACGCCGCACCAGCGGCACTGGTCGCCGTCGCGTGCGATCACCGCCTGACGCAATGCCTGATCGCTGTTGTCGCGCTGGCGCTGGCGGCTCCACTCGACGTCGGCGCGCGACCGGATATGCACGAAGTCAGGGTCCTCGAGGAGTTTCGGCTTCCGACCTTTCGGAGTATCGGCCCACTCGAGTAGGCCTGTATCCAGCGCGATCTGCATGACGTCAGGATTTCCGCCCGCGTACATGTACACGACGCCCATCTCGATGATGCTGTCGGTCAGGTGCGCCGCCGAGTACGCGGCGCACCTCATGATGAACCCGAACAGCTCGTTCACCGTGCGGGCGTCAGCCTTCGGGTGCGACGCCGCCTCCATCAGGCGCGGGTACATGTCCGCGTCATCACCCATCTTCACCCACGCCATTAGCCCACCTCCTTCATACTTGGTGTCTTGATCTCCGACTGTTCCCAGTAATCCTCCGGGAACAAGTCCCGGGGCCTGAACTCCGGGAAGTTTCTGCGCATCCAGTCGCGCTCGGTTTTCCGCTGGTACTCGGCCTCGAACCGCAGGAAGCACGGCCTGCAGCGCGCGTGCCCTGCAGCGAGAACCTCGCCGCAGTCCGGGCAGTGCCGCTCCATCAGAACGGCGGCTCAGACTGGGCAGCAGGCTCACCCCACGGATCATGCTGACCCGCATCAAGCGACGCCGACGGCGCCCACCCGCCCCCACCAGCACCAGACGCAGCCCCCGAGGCAGTACCCGCACCGAAGCCGCCCGCGCTCGCGGGCTGTGCCTGGTTGCGGGAGACTTGCGCGCGTGCGCGGCGCAGGGAGGGGCCGACCTCGTCGACCTGCAGCTCAACGACCGTGCGACGTTCCCCCTGCGGGGTGTCGTACGAGCGCTGGGTGAGGCGACCCTGAACGATGACGCGCATACCCTTACGCAGCGACTCGGCGACGTTCTCAGCGGTCTCGCGCCACACGGAGCAGCGCATGAAAAGGGTGACGCCGTCGCGCCACTCGCCGGCGTTACGGTCGTAGGTTCGCGGTGTCGATGCGACGGTGAAGTCGGCGACGGCCGCGCCGGACTGCGTCCAACGCAGTTCGGGGTCAGCGGTCAGGTTACCGATGACAGTGATGACGGTATCTCCGGCCATTACTTACTCTCTTTCGTATCCGTGTCCGCGTAAACAAGTACGCGGACCTCATACATTGGGACGCCGAACCGCTTCGCAGCGAGGCTGTCCGCGATGACGGTGTGCGGGCCGTCTAGGAAGCGGTCCGCGTCATCAGGCAACAGGCCTGCGTCGATCAGCCCGTCCATGAGGGCCTTCACCGTCGGCGCGAGGTTGCTGCGGTCTCGGCGACGGCGATCCGGATAGGCGAACTCGACCTCGACGCGCGCATGCGTCAGCCCGAGGTGCGCGACGCCGTCACCTTCCCGACCGAGTAGGTATCCCCACTGTCGCAGCTGCTTCGCGAGCCGCGCACGCACGGCCCAGTGCGGCTTATCGTTGGCGGTGATGAGCTTGCTGCGAGTCAGTGGCAGGACACGCGATTCCCACACCAGCGGCGCGCTCATCCCAGAACCTCCTCAGTCAGCTGCTCGCCCGGCTTCGTGTACCAGGCTTTGAAGTCCTCCGGGACCCTGTTTGACATACGCATACTGCCCGGGCGAGCGATGATCATGTCCCCCTCAAGCGCCCAGATCGTGTAGGTGTGCTCGACGAGCATCACCCGCCCGTCCGACGTGAATCCGCAACGCTTGCGCGCGAGGCGGGCGATCGCCTCCGCGTTCTCACGAGTCAGCCGGACCGCGCGGACGAGCGCGCGCTCCTGAAACTCCTCTACACCGGGGATATCCTTCAACGGGTCGATGCCGGTCATGCTGCCTCCTTAAGGGCGATCTTGGTGAGCTGGTAGATAGCGGCTGCGCCCTTCTACATCGCTCGTCCACGCGACACGAGCCGACGGGTCAAGGGCCATACGGACGGCCATGTCCAGACCGCCGTAGCCCGTGAACAGGCTCCCTATAGTCGTCATTCTGCGACCTCGTCTCGATCCCACGTCCTGTAGTAGGGGTTCTCGAACTCGCGCTCACCGCGCGGGTTCGCGATCTCCAAGAGGACATCCGCGTGACACGGCTGATCAGCAGGACACCAGCACGCGAGATCGAGGCCCCAGAGATTCCGCGCCGCGCACCCAGCGACGAACCGCCCCTCTGCCGTGTGTCTGATCCACTCACGAAACTTCTCGACAGCCTCCGCAGGAGACTCGACGACAAAGGCGCCGCCATATTTAAGCTCAAACTGCGACCGAGCGACCCAAAACGGATTGCCGTATAGGCTTCCTCGCCCTACATACTTCGTGTGCGCCGGCATCTTCCACCCGCGAGTGCGGCGGCGCTGGATCCTGATCGGGAGCCTCATCGCTGCTCCTCAGCCCAGACGCCGACCTCCACGAGCTCGGCAGGCGTGTAGCCGCGAGCGCGTGTGAAGTCGATGATTGTCTCGGCGCAGCGCGCGTGCGCGAGTGTGGCGATCGCCGCCACTTCGCTCTCCGCGTCGATCGTCACTCTGGCGTTCGAGCCGTTCGGAGCGAGCGTGTCTCGGCACACGGGGCAGCGGCGGTAGGACCGTGCGCGACGGACTGACTTAATCTCGATCACTTGTCTTCTCCCTCAACATCTGTCATGTCGTAGATGTGGACGCCGCAGGCGGGGCATCGGCGGAGTGTGTGCGGCGCCTGCGGCTCCTTGACGGCGTCGTCACGCTTGGCGACTTTGCCCGTGATCTGGACGAGCCTAAGACCGTGCAGGACTGTGTGGGTGAGGCCGGAGCGGATGATGAGGCCGCGGCGCTCGACTTCCTCGACGAACGCTGCGGATGCCGTCGCGACGAGGTGCTGCACGGGGAGATGCTGGTCAGTAATCTCCCACTCGATACTTAGGAGTCCTGCGGTGCTCATTCTCCGGCCTCCTGGGCCGTGATCGCTGCGGCCTGCGCAACGGCTAAGAGCTTGTCCACCGGCTCGCCGACGATGAGCCTGATCTCTGCGGCTTCCTCATCGTTGGCCGCGTAATTCCCGGCGATATCACCGGCGGCGTCCGCGAGCTCCATCGCCGCGACGACAATCGCGGCGCGCATCTCACCGATTCGCCTGATGAGATACTCCAGATCCCCAACGGCATGGTCCTCGATCTCCTCAAGCGCCTTCTTGTACGCACATTCGAGATCCGATCTCGTTGCGCCCGGGTAGGAGCGGCCGGCGAACGCCACAGCCTCCAGCCTGTCCTTGATCTCGCTGATGCTTGTCATCCTTGTTCCCTATCTGTGTTTGTCCCTGCGCTGTCGTCGCGCGGGTCTCGTGCCCGCCAGGGACTTGCACCCTGGTGTCTGCTGGTCGGGCTACGCGGTCTTACTGCCGGTTCCGCCGTGTTTTTTCTAGGTGGCGGGTGGCCTCCCCGTGGCCGCGCTCATCGGGGAGCAGACGGGGCACTAATCGACGTCGTCGATGTACTCGCACTCACCGTTGTTGAGCTTCTCGCAGGCTTCCTGAGCCTTATCGACGATCTCCTGGTAGATGTCCCGCTTCGCGCTGATCGCTTCGCGAGCGAGGCGGCGCGCGTTCACATCGTGCAGCTTCTGCGTGAGCTCCAGATCCTCATCCGCAGCGAGGACAGCCTCCTGCGCATCCCAGCGGATCAGCTTCGCCTGCTCGGCATCGAGGTAGACGGCAACGTGCGCGGCCTTCATGATTCGTCCTTGCTCACTCCAGAGACCGCAACTGATGCCCGCATGGCGTCGGCCATCAGCGCGGTGCTGCTGGCAAGCGTCCCGGTACTCTGCAAGCCCTGATTGCCCTTCTCACCCATGATTGCGAGCGTCAGAGCGTTGCCGACCCTGATGTACGCGTCCGCGAGCGCGCGGTCCCCTCTGTTGGTGGTCCCGCCGATTTGTACGGTCTCATCTGAGAGCAGTGCATTGAAGGCTGCGGTGCCGGCGCGCTCTGCTAACAGGACCGCTGCGATTGCTGCGTCGACCTGGTTAAGTTCGACAGTGATCGTGTTCTTGGACCTCACAGTCCTTCTCCTTGCTTAGTTGTGGGTGTTAGCGATGGGCGGCATGCCGGGCACCGTCGCGGCGATCCGCTTCGCTATGGCTTCGCGCGCGTCGTCTGCGACCAGGGCCTCGTCCAGCGCGTCGATGATCTTCGTCATCCTGTCGTGCTCGTGGCGGAGCACTTCCTTTGCGGCGCGGATAGCCACATCGGTGTGGAGCGAGGCGACCTCATCGCGGTCGATCTCAGCGGCGAGGCGCTCATCCTTGAGGAAGTTGCGCAGCCACCCGAGGTCGTCGAGCGCGAGGGTGAGTGTCACCGGGTTTGTGAGGTGCTTTGCGCTCATCGGGCGGTCTCCTCGTCGTGCTTACGGCCTTCGAGCAGGCGGAGGATGACGAGGCCAACGCCGATTCCGAAAGCAATGATCCCGATTGCGAGGACAAGGCCGTCAGCGGTCGCGCCAGTCTTAGCGAGGTGCTTCTGCGGTGCAGGGACGGTGGACGGGGCAGGCGCGGGCTTCGTCTGCTCGGCTGTGGGAGTCGAGGTCGGTTCAGGCTTCGGCGAGGGCTTCACCGTGTCCGGCGTCGGCGCGGTCGTAGGAGTAGGCGTCGGGGTCGGCGTGGACTGCGGCTCATCCGAGGGAGTCGGAGCCGGGGCCGGGGTCGGCTTCGGCTTGGTCTTACCGTCGCCGTCCGTACCGCCCGAGGCCTTGATCGTCGCGGTTGCCTCAAGGCTCTGGCCGTTGATCGTCGCTCTGTTGGTGTAGGCGTCCTGGCCCTCGACGTGAGGGGTCGCCGCAGGATAGACGACGCAGACCAGCGAGCCGGCGGGCGGCGTGAACGTCAGCACGTGCGCGGACTCGTCGAGCGTGCCGTCCCTCCAGGTCGTAGTCGCAGGATCCCAGGTCGGGCCGGACGAGCACTTCACGGCCTTCGGCAGCTTGTTGGTCTCGTCCGTCAGCGTGTAGGTCTTGCCTGCCTCGACTGCCCACTTGATGCCCCAGCCGATCGACTTGTCGGCATTGGTCCACCCGAACTTGATCGTCTCTGGTGCCGCGTACTCGAAGTGCGCGGGCGACGCGCAATCGTTCGAGCAGGTGCCCGAGCCGTCACGGTCGCCCCAGACGAGCGTGCGAGTGACTTCGCCGTTGACGACGATCTGCGTGTCCTCGGTGCCGACTGCGGCATCCGAGAGGCGAGCTCGTGCGTGGAAGCTGCCTGACACGTCGGTCTTGTCCGCGTATGCGGCGGGTACCTCGGCGACGGTACAGGTGAGCGTCGCTTCGTTTGCCGTGCAGTTGCCGATCTGGCTTCCGTCGTCGAGCAGGAAGGGGAAGCCCGCCTGCCATCTGAATCCGCCGTCCTTGCTCGCGACCGTAAACGACTGCCCGGCCACGAGCTTCTGCGTGGCCCAGGTGCCCTCGACGGTCACCTCGGACGATGTCTGGCGTGAGGCCGAGGTCGCCTTCGTGACCTGCGCGGTCATGGTCGGCGCGGCCTCGTCGGCGGCGTATGCGGCGCCGTAGGGCAGCGCCAGGGCCGCGATGGTGAGGGCGGCTCCTGCTGCCCAGAACTTCTTGCTCATTGTTTTCCTTCGTTTCTTGTTTGTTGGTGATGACTGTCAGGCGGTTCGACGCGGTCTCATCGGCGCGAGCGCCGACCGTGAGGGTTTGACCTCGACCGGGTAGTGAGCGGCGCGGGCGCAGGCCTCCACGACCATGTGATGCACACGCTCGTCGACGTGCGGGCGATTCGAGTAGAGGATGTGAGCGCGGGCGATCGCGCGCGTGATCTCGACATCGAGCGGCGGCTTCTCCAACATCAGGCCCGCCCCTCCAGGCTCGGCTCATCGAGCCGCAGCACCTCGAGTGTCACATGGACCTGCTGACGGTCGAGATCAACCGCGATCTTCGGCGTATCGAGTGCAACACATCCGTTTAGTTCCGCCTCCATCACGACGTCTTGCATCGCCAAGCACATGACGTGCGGCAGCGGCGCGTCTCCGTCCACGTCGTAGTACGCTAAGTCGACGTGACGCTCGAGGAGCGTCGTCCCCTTCGCCCGTGCCTTCGACGCCGCGCGCTGCATGCGCACCGCGATCTCCTCGATAGAGGCCGCCCGCGATGCACCTCGGACCGAGATCCAGGTGAGCAGGCCGCATCCGACGAAGAGGAGGACAATGACAACGAAGATGAACGAGGCGTTCACAGTCGCCCTTCCTTCCAGTCCGCGCGGATCAGGCCCACCGCGAGCGCGAGGAGTCCGAGAGCGGGGAAGAAGGTCCACTCGGGGAGGCCGGCGGGGTTCTCGAGGCCTCGCATTGCGAAACCGAGGGTGAGGGCGGCGGCGAGTGCGGCTCCTCCGGTGAGGGTTCGCCAGGGCCGCAGGTGGCGGCGGCGTGTGGTAGTCTTATTCACGGAATCTTCCTTCTTTCTCTAGGGGTTCTGCCGCTCCCAGCGCTTCTACCGCTGGGAGCTCTTCTTTTCGGCGGCGCAGGAGCCGAGGCACTGGCACTGGCGGTTGAGGTCGTCGCCGCTGTATCGGACGGAGTGCCCGATCTTGATCGCGGCGACCTTGCCCTCGACTCCGAGGCGCTCGACGGTTGAGCGGGAGAGGCTGAGGGTCTCCTGAACCTGTTGGGCGGAGTACCAGCGGTCGGGTGCGAACGGATGAACTGTGGTCATTTCCCGAACACCTCCCTGTCGATCGTTTCCGCGATCCGCTCACCCGCGTCGATGCCCATGTCAGCGAGGTACTCGAACGCATCCCCGACGTAGACAAACACGAGGTACCCGCCGCAGAAGAGGACCGGGACTCCGACGACCACGAGGGCCAGGCAGATGAGCACCACGACGACGGTGCTCATGCCGGAACGTCCTCGCCGCAGATGTCGACGTGCGATGTCTGGAGGATCATGACGCCGGTCTGCTTGTCATGGATCGAATAGTCCCCGCCCTCGTCCTCCTTGTACTCGAGGCCGGTGTCGCGTTCGGCGCGGTCGAGGAGGTCCCGGACGGTGGTACCGAGCGCATCTGCGAGGCGACCAACTTCCGGCAAGGTCAAATCTCGACGCTCGTTGAGTTTCAGAGACAGGCTCGCGCGGCTCATGCGAGCGCGGGCTGCGAGCTCCGTCTGAGAGATGCCCAGCTCATGGGCCATGCTCTTGATTACGGCTGCGACAGTCATCTCATGGTTCCTTTCTACATTTGTAGACCAATGACTACTATATAAGTCTACATTTGAAGATTTCGCAACCTGTTTTCATGTGACATGGATCTACAAAAGTAGATACGCTTACCTCATGGGAAGCAAATCGCTTAAATCAAGTCCCTTTGAACGCGCTGTCTTAGCTGTACTCAAGGAGCGTCTGCAAAGTCTGGACCTCACTATCGATCGACTTGCCGAGCGGGCCGGAATCACCCGTGCGCGCTGCTACAAGATCTTCGCAGGCGATGCTGTTTGCACGATGAGTGACTTCGGCGCGATGTGCGCGGCGCTCGGAGTCAGCGGCTCCGATGTAGCAGCAGAGGCAGAGCGCCGCCTTGCACTCACCACCGCTCCTGAATAGATCGCAGCAGGGCAAGGCACTTCCCCTCTCTCGCGTGAGCTGTAGACTGCCCATATAGGTAGGTCGTACTCAAAGGAGGAGCTATGCGCCGCCCTAAAGGAGCCTTCCGGCTCTACTCATCCGATCCCGCTGAGATCATCTGCACCGACACCGAGTTGCTCTACGATTCGAAGCGGCGCGGAGAGCCAATCCAGCGGATCCCGCTGACTGACGTCGTCAGCGTCGAGGTCGAGGATGGCGAGGCCATGCAGGCGCGCGTGACTGCGACGCGCCTCGTCACGCTCGGAATCCTTGCGTTCGCTGCGAAGAAGAGGAGCGGCGGCGATAAGTGGCTCATGATCGAGACGCGACAGGCTCTGCTGACTCTCCATTTCGAGCGCAAGACTGTTGACGGCCTCATGCGATTTGTAGCCCACACGCGCGCCGCTGTGAAGGCTGCGCAGTCCCAGCCTGCGCCCGCAGCCCAGCCCGTGCCTATCCGCTGGCCCGGCGCACCTCAGCAGCCCGCACCGAGGTCGGGCGGCTGGGGGCGCATTTTCCGTTAATCGCTGTGGCGCTGTAGTGGCGCACTTCGATCTACGCGCCCACTTTTCGGCGCGATTAGGGGCCTTCGTTTCGATTCCCCCCATCTCCACCCTGCACCCCGGAATCTCATTGAGATTCCGGGGTTTTCGTTGCCCTCACGCGGATTTTTGCGCTTCCAGATAGGCACTCCAATGCGTCAGGATACGTCAGGATATACCATTGCTAGTGGCGCACATGTGGCGCACGCAATGGAAAAAGATTCTGCGCCACTTCCCCGACGAGGAGGCAGACATGAGCGGACGCAGAGCCTTCGGCTCCATCCGAAAAGCCCGCAGCGGACGCTTCGAAGTCCGCTATACAGGGCCGGACGGCGGCAAGTACACCGCCGGGCGCTCATTCATCCGCAAGACTGACGCGAGCGCTTTCCTCGCACACGTCGAGGCCGAGATCAGCGAGGGTACCTGGATCAGCCCCAAAGAAGCTCGTGAGCGCGATCGCGCGCAGGAGGTCGCTGCCGAGCGCGCGGCTATCACTTTCGCTGACTGGTCGGATCGGTGGCTCGCGTCGCTTGAGCGACTAGGCCGTACCCCTAAGACGATCCAGACTCACACCTATCGGATGAGGCAGCTCGTCCCGGTCTTTGGCGTGAAGCCGCTCGGAGTGATCAGCGCTGAGGACGTCGACACGTGGTATCAGCGTGTCTGGGACGTCAAAGGCCCTGGCGTCGTACGCCCAATCTATATGACCCTGTCTGCGTGCATGAACGCCGCGGTGAAGGCCGGCCTCATCGTGACGAGCCCGTGCAAAGTCCCCGAGGGTCAGAAACATCGTCCCGTCCGCGAGCGCGAGCGGCAGGTCGCGACTCCCGAGGAGGTCCGCGCCGCCGCAGACTCCATGCCCGCACGGTTGCGCATCGCCGTGCTGCTCGCGGCCTGGTGTCAGACCAGGCTCGGAGAGCTGACCGGCCTACAGCGACGGGACTTTGATCTCGACTCCACGCCCGCGACGCTCCGTATCGAGCGACAGGTGCAGTATCTAGCAGGGGAGGGGCCTGTCGAGTTGCCACCGAAGAGCGCCGCCGGCGTCCGCGAGATCGTCATCCCCGCATCGCTGGTCCCAGCGCTGCGCGCGCACCTCGATTCCTACGTATCGCCTGCGGGCACGGCCTGGCTCCTATGCTCTGAGCGGTCCCCGCGCCTACCTCTGCACCCTAATAGCCTGCGCAGGGCCTGGGAGCGTGCCCGCGAGGATGCGGGCATCCCCTGGTTTAAGTTTCATGACCTCCGGCACACTGGCCTCACGATCTTCGCGCAGCAGGGAGCGACGCTCGCTGAGCTGCTTCACCGTGGGGGACATAGTGACGTCGATGTTGCATTGCGTTATCAGCATGCGACCCGCGAGCGCGACGCGGTTCTAGCGGCGCGTATGGACTCGCATGTCCTCGTCTGATACTGTTTTGTGGATCACATTCAGTTCCACTTGCACTATACATCGCGCTCGGTGTATAGTTGAGTCATCGGGAGGGAAAGCCCCCCGAACCTCAAAGAAGGAGATCAGAAATGTCCACCGTTACCTACATCACCGACACCAACACCGACC
>ENA-OWLM01000779-OWLM01000779.1-metagenome-genome-assembly--contig:-NODE-779-length-11991-cov-4.735087_pt1 | contig 11991 bp, 9 predicted proteins | sample MGYA00245349_ERZ651102 | MGnify/ENA primary metagenome ERZ651102 (study PRJEB26857, sample SAMEA4031759) | metagenome | biome: human; feature: oral; material: saliva | place: Philippines | collected 2014 | study... | reverse complement strand
GAATGACTGTCCACGACAGAACCCGGCTTATCGGTCAGCTTCAACTTCTTAAAGAACCCCGCTTCGGCGGGGTTTTTGCTTTCTGGTCATCTGGCCATGTGGCCATGTGGCCAAATGATACCAATTATCAAAATTGCGACGCTAAGCACATTTCACTGTTTATGTGGTTAATGAATCCGTTCATTTGCCATATACGATCCTAATCACAAAATTTCACGCTAAAAAATCACGCTTTCTCAGCGTTGTTAATTTGTTGCTGATGTTGCGGCAATGGTATTCATAGTTTTCATATTTGATATGTGAATATTGAATTCAAAAACATTCCCTCTATGAATGTGTGATGTATTCGACCCTTTTGTATGCGCGGGTAATGTCATTATTGTTCTATTTGATAAAACACAAAAATGTTTTAAAAAGAAAATGGTTGTTTATTAGCCGTTAATTGTCTGAAAGATAGTCTTTATTGATATTTTTAAATACAAAAAATCCACCGGGGTTATCACCATAAAATAAAGTTATTACCGCCATTTTTGTTGATCAATATCAGCGTATCGGTGTGTTTTTATATTATCAACCAATTGAAATATAAGTGTTTTGATGGTGTTTGACGGGGGCGGGTAATGATATGAAAAGGCAAATTGTGAGTAACAGCACATACCCCCTGAAACACTATTAGGTAGAATTCGCTCCGTCATAGGGAAATAAGCGCAGAATATTATGAACACTATTATTCTACCGAAAACACAGCACCTCGTGGTATTTCAGGAAGTCATTAAAAGTGGCTCCATAGGTTCTGCGGCAAGACAGCTGGGCCTGACGCAACCGGCCGTCAGCAAAATCATCAGCGATATCGAATCCTACTTCGGCGTTGAAGTGATGGTTCGTAAAAACACGGGCGTTAAGTTGACCGCAGCAGGCCAGGTTCTGCTCTCGTACTCAGAGTCGATCACCCGCGAAATGAAAAACATGGTGAGCGAGATTAACAGCCTCAGTTTTAGCACCGTCATGGACGTCTCCTTTGGCTATCCGTCGCTGATAGGTTTCACCTTCCTGTCTGAAATGATCAAAAAATTCAAGGAAGTGTTCCCGAAAGCGCGCGTCTCGATGTACGAAGCACAGCTCTCTTCGTTCCTGCCCGCTATCCGCGACGGCCGACTGGATTTTGCCATCGGTACGTTAAGCGATGAAATGCTGCTGCAGGATCTTCACGTCGAGCCGCTGTTTGAGTCCGAGTTTGTGCTCGTCGCCAGCAAATCACGAACGTGCACCGGCCCGACGACACTGGCATCGCTCACGCACGAGCAGTGGGTGATGCCGCAAACCGATATGGGCTACTACAAAGAACTTCTGACCACCCTGCAAGACAACCACATCAGCATTGAAAACATCGTCCAGACCGATTCCGTCGTTACCATTTATAACCTTGTCCTCAATGCCGATTACCTGACGGTGATTCCTCGTGACATGATTGCGCCGTTCGGTTCTGACCAGTTTATTGTCCTGCCGGTGGAAGATGAATTGCCCGTGGCGCGTTATGCCGCGGTGTGGTCAAAAAATTACAGTATTAAAAAATCAGCGTCAGTATTAGTTGAGCTGGCAAAACAATATTCGTCGATGAATATCGAAAGACGACGATGAATAATAAGTATCCATTTTAAAAAACACCCAGAGCTTAACTCTCTAGCGCTCTGATACCCTGACTTTGCCTGAAAACAATGAATTATTATAACGAGGATATTATGCACATTACCTACGATCTCCCGGTAACGATTGAAGATATTCAGGATGCCAGAAAACGACTGGCAGGAAAAATCTATAAAACCGGTATGCCGCGCTCGAATTATCTCAGCGAACGTTGTAAGGGTGAGATATTCCTGAAGTTTGAAAACATGCAGCGTACCGGCTCATTCAAAATTCGCGGCGCGTTTAATAAGTTAAGCTCACTCACCGATGCTGAAAAACGCAAAGGCGTTGTTGCCTGCTCGGCGGGAAACCACGCGCAGGGCGTGTCGCTCTCCTGCGCCATGCTCGGTATCGACGGCAAAGTGGTGATGCCGATGGGCGCGCCGAAATCCAAGGTTGCCGCCACCCGCGACTACTCCGCTGAAGTGGTGCTGCACGGCGAGAACTTCAACGACACCATCGCCAAAGTGAGCGAAATCGTCGAGATGGAAGGGCGCATTTTTATTCCGCCTTACGATGACCCGAAAGTGATTGCCGGCCAGGGCACCATCGGCCTGGAAATCCTCGAAGATTTATACGATGTGGATAACGTCATTGTGCCTATCGGCGGCGGCGGATTAATTGCCGGGATTGCCACGGCGATTAAATCTATCAACCCGACCATTAATATTATCGGCGTGCAGTCTGAGAATGTTCACGGTATGGCAGCGTCTTATCAGGCCGGAGAAATCGTCAACCATCGCGTCACCGGAACATTAGCGGACGGCTGCGATGTTTCTCGTCCCGGTAAATTAACCTTCGAAATTGTTCGGGAATTAGTTGACGACATTGTGCTGGTCAGCGAGGACGATATTCGCAACAGCATGATCGCGCTTATTCAGCGAAATAAAGTGGTGACAGAAGGTGCTGGCGCGCTGGCCTGCGCGGCGTTATTAAGCGGCAAACTTGACCATTATATTCAGGGTCGTAAAACCGTCTGCATTATTTCCGGCGGCAATATCGATCTCTCCCGTGTTTCCCAAATTACCGGCTTCGTTGACGCATAAGGATGACCTATGAGCAACACAGAAAGCATTATCGTTGGCCAGACAAAAACGTCCTCCTGGCGTAAGTCTGATACCACCTGGACGCTTGGCCTGTTTGGTACCGCCATTGGCGCAGGCGTGCTGTTCTTCCCCATTCGCGCAGGTTTTGGTGGCCTGATCCCCATTCTGCTGATGCTGGTTCTCGCCTTCCCGATTGCGTTCTACTGCCACCGGGCGCTGGCGCGCCTGTGTCTGTCCGGAAGCAATGTGTCCGGCAACATCACCGAAACGGTAGAAGAGCACTTCGGTAAGACCGGCGGGGTGGTGATCACGTTCCTCTACTTCTTTGCGATTTGCCCGCTGCTGTGGATTTACGGCGTCACTATTACCAATACCTTCATGACCTTCTGGGAAAACCAGCTCCAGCTGCCCGCGCTGAACCGTGGCTTTGTGGCGCTGTTCCTGCTGCTGCTGATGGCCTTTGTTATCTGGTTTGGTAAAGACCTGATGGTGAAGGTGATGAGCTTCCTGGTGTTCCCGTTTATCGCCAGCCTGGTGCTGATTTCCCTGTCGCTGATCCCTTACTGGAACTCGGCGGTGATCGACCAGGTCAACCTGAGCGATATCGCCTTCACCGGTCATGACGGCATTCTGGTCACCGTGTGGCTGGGGATCTCCATCATGGTCTTCTCCTTCAACTTCTCGCCTATCGTCTCCTCGTTCGTGGTCTCCAAGCGCGAAGAGTACGAGCCGGAGTTCGGGAAAGAGTTTACCGAGCAGAAATGTTCCAAAATCATCGGCCGCGCCAGCCTGCTGATGGTGGCCGTGGTGATGTTCTTCGCCTTCAGCTGCCTGTTCACCCTCTCTCCGCAGAACATGGCGGACGCCAAGGCGCAGAACATTCCGGTGCTCTCTTATCTGGCAAACCACTTCGCGTCGCTGTCAGGCACTAAATCTACCTTCGCCACCGTGCTGGAATACGGCGCGTCCATCATTGCGCTGGTCGCTATCTTCAAATCCTTCTTTGGCCACTATCTGGGCACCCTGGAAGGGCTAAACGGCCTGATCCTCAAGTTCGGCTACAAGGGCGACAAGAAGAAAGTCTCCGTCGGCAGGCTGAACACCATCAGCATGATCTTCATCATGGGCTCCACCTGGGTTGTGGCCTACGCCAACCCGAACATTCTGGACCTTATTGAAGCCATGGGCGCGCCGATCATCGCCTCTCTGCTGTGCCTGCTGCCGATGTACGCCATCCGCAAAGCACCGGCGCTGGCGAAATACAAAGGCCGTACCGAGAACATCTTCGTTACCGTGGTTGGTCTGCTGACCATTCTGAATATCGTTTACAAATTGTTCTAACCCATTGCTCAGGAAGAGCGGAGTCACATGATGATTGAGTTTCCGGTAGTACTGGTTATTAACTGCGGATCGTCCTCTGTTAAGTTTTCGGTGCTCGACGCCAGCAGCTGCGATGCCCTGATGACGGGCATTGCAGACGGGATCAACACCGAGAAGGCCTTTATTTCCGTGAACGGGGGTGAGCCGGCCAGACTGGCTCACCAGGACTACGAAGGGGCGTTGGCTGCCATCGCCCTGGAGCTGGAGAAGCGTGACCTGATGAGCAGCGTGGCCTTAATTGGCCACCGCATTGCGCACGGCGGCGACCTCTTCAGCGAGTCGACCCTGATCACGGATGAGGTGATTGCGCAGATCCGCCAGGTCTCCCCGCTGGCACCGCTGCATAACTACGCCAACCTGAGCGGCGTGGAAGCGGCAGAGCGCCTGTTCCCGGGCGTGCAGCAGGTGGCGGTATTTGATACCAGCTTCCACCAGACGCTGCCGCCGCAGGCGTATCTGTACGGATTGCCGTACCGCTATTTTGAAGAACTGGGCGTGCGCCGCTACGGCTTCCACGGCACCTCTCACCGCTACGTGGCCGCGCAGGCGCATACGCTTCTCGGGCTGTCCCCCGATGACAGCGGCCTGGTGATTGCCCACCTCGGCAACGGGGCGTCCATCTGCGCGGTGCGTAACGGCGAAAGTGTCGATACCTCAATGGGCATGACGCCGCTGGAAGGGCTGGTGATGGGTACGCGCTGCGGCGACGTGGACTTCGGCGCGATGGCGTGGATTGCCCAGCAGACCGGGCAGTCGTTTGAGGATCTGGAGCGCGTGGTCAATAAAGAGTCCGGGTTGCTGGGGCTCTCCGGCCTCTCCTCCGATTTACGCACGCTGGAGAAAGCCTGGCACGAAGGCAACGAGCGTGCGCAGCTGGCAATACACACCTTTGTTCACCGCATTGCGCGGCACATCGCGGGTCACGCTGCGTCGCTGCACCGCCTGGATGGGGTGGTCTTTACCGGCGGCATCGGCGAAAACTCGACGCTTGTCCGCGCGCTGGTGGCGGAACGCCTGAACGTGTTCGGCATCCGCCTCGACGACGCCAAAAATGCCCTTCCGGGCAGCGCGGGTGAGCGCGTGATCTCAACCGAGTCGTCCCGCGTGGCCTGCGCGGTTATCCCTACCAACGAAGAAAAAATGATCGCGCTGGACGCCCTCCGTCTTGGAAAGGTTACTCCGGCCGCGGCTTACGCCTGATACAGCGAGAAACACATGAAAGTAACAATCGATACGGGCGTCGCGCCCTACAGCGACGCATGGGCCGGGTTTCGCGGTGAAGAATGGAAAAACGCCGTCAACGTCCGCGATTTTATTCAGCATAACTACACCCCTTATGAAGGCGATGAAGCTTTCCTCGCGCAGGCGACGCCAGCAACGACGGCGCTGTGGCAGAAGGTAATGGTCGGCATTCGCCAGGAGAATGCCACCCACGCCCCGGTGGATTTTGACACCAACATTGCCACCACCATTACGGCCCACGGGCCGGGCTATATCGACCAGGATCTGGAGACGATCGTCGGGCTGCAAACCGATAAACCCCTCAAGCGCGCGCTCCATCCGTACGGCGGGATCAACATGATCCGCAGCTCGTTCGAAGCCTATGGCCGGGAGATGGATCCGCAGTTCGAATACCTGTTTACCGACTTGCGCAAAACCCACAACCAGGGCGTGTTTGACGTCTATTCGCCGGAGATGATGCGCTGTCGTAAATCCGGCGTGCTGACCGGTTTGCCGGACGGCTACGGGCGCGGACGCATCATCGGCGACTACCGCCGCGTGGCGCTGTACGGCATCAGCTATCTGGTGCGCGAGCGTGAACTCCAGTTTACGGATCTGCAGGGCAGGCTGGAGCGCGGTGACGATCTGGAAGCCACGATCCGCCTGCGTGAGGAGCTGGCGGAGCACAGGCGTGCGCTGCTGCAGATCCAGCAGATGGCGGCGAACTACGGCTTTGATATCTCACGCCCGGCGATGAACGCCCAGGAAGCGGTGCAGTGGGTCTATTTTGCCTACCTTGCCGCGGTGAAATCCCAGAACGGCGGGGCGATGTCGCTGGGGCGCACGGCCTCGTTCCTCGATATCTACATTGAGCGCGACATGCAGGCAGGAAGGCTGAATGAAGTTCAGGCGCAGGAGCTGATCGACCACTTCATCATGAAGATCCGCATGGTGCGCTTCCTGCGCACGCCGGAGTTCGACACGCTCTTCTCCGGCGATCCGATCTGGGCGACGGAAGTGATTGGCGGCATGGGGCTGGACGGGCGCACGCTGGTGACCAAAAACAGCTTCCGCTATCTGCACACGCTGCACACCATGGGGCCTGCGCCGGAGCCGAACCTGACGATCCTCTGGTCCGAACAGCTGCCGATCGCGTTCAAGAAATACGCCGCGCAGGTGTCGATCGTCACCTCTTCGCTGCAGTATGAGAACGACGATCTGATGCGTGCGGACTTCAGCAGCGACGACTACGCCATTGCCTGCTGCGTCAGCCCGATGGTGATCGGCAAGCAGATGCAGTTCTTTGGCGCGCGCGCCAACCTCGCCAAAACGCTGCTGTACGCGATCAACGGCGGGGTGGACGAGAAGCTGAAGATCCAGGTTGGGCCAAAAACCGAGCCGCTGCTGGACGACGTGCTGGACTACGACACCGTGATGGCGAGCCTGGATCACTTTATGGACTGGCTGGCGGTGCAGTACATCAGCGCCCTGAATCTCATTCACTACATGCATGATAAGTACAGCTACGAAGCTTCGCTGATGGCGCTGCACGACCGTGACGTCTATCGCACCATGGCCTGCGGCATCGCCGGGCTGTCGGTAGCCGCGGATTCCCTGTCTGCCATTAAATACGCCACGGTGAAGCCGGTGCGCGACCATACCGGACTGGCGGTCGATTTCGTGATTGAAGGGGACTATCCGCAGTACGGCAACAACGACGACCGCGTGGACAGCATCGCCTGCGATCTGGTGGAGCGCTTTATGAAGAAAATTCAGGCGCTGCCAACCTACCGCAACGCGGTGCCGACCCAGTCGATCCTGACCATCACCTCCAACGTGGTGTACGGGCAGAAGACCGGGAACACGCCGGACGGACGCCGCGGCGGCACGCCGTTTGCGCCTGGCGCGAACCCGATGCACGGCCGCGACAGAAAAGGGGCGGTGGCCTCGCTAACGTCGGTTGCCAAACTGCCGTTCACCTATGCGAAAGACGGGATCTCGTACACCTTCTCCATCGTGCCGCAGGCGCTGGGCAAGGACGAGCTGGTGCGCAAAACCAACCTGGTAGGGCTGCTGGACGGGTACTTCCACCACGAAGCGTCCATTGAGGGCGGGCAGCATCTGAACGTCAACGTCATGAACCGGGAAATGCTCCTCGATGCCATTGAGCATCCTGAGAATTACCCGAACCTGACGATCCGCGTTTCAGGCTATGCGGTGCGGTTTAACGCCCTGACGCGCGAGCAGCAGCAGGATGTGATTTCGAGGACGTTTACGCAATCGATCTGACGACATTCAGGTCTCATGCCCCCTCAACGCAGGGGGCATTTTTTTGCCCGCTGAACATACAAAATTGTTTATATAATTACTCACACATATTCATCCGCTCTTGAAAAACAATGTTCCTGCTTTTCCCAATAACAAAATGTAAGGACAGTAAGATGATGAAAATGACCCGAATTGCGCTGGTCGCCGCCTCGCTGGCAGTGTGCAGTTTTACGGCACAGGCCGCGAACGTTGAGGCTGCCCCGTCTCCCTCGCAGGATCCGCTGGTACAGCACCTGAAGCTTAGCAATGAGCAGGTTAAGAAGATTGACGATCTGCATCAGCAGCTGGAACAAAACGTTAGCAAGATCCCGACGACGGGCGTGAAGGACGGCGCGCTGATCGACATGTTCCAGGCGGGTAAATGGGACGAAAGCACGGTGAAAAGCCAGCTTACCGCCTTTAGTAAAATTGAAGAGCAGACCCGTTATTACCGCGTGAAATATTACTTCGACGTCAGCCAGGTATTGACGCCTGAACAGCGTAAACAGATCAGAACCGATATGGCTAACGCGCTGGCTAACTGATTTCCTACCCGCGCACGGCGCGGGTTTTTATTTCTTGACCGTCGTCACTTTTAGAAAAATTATGCTCAACGTCCATATGCAAAAGAAAAATTTCCTCCGGATATAGAATATCCTTATTAATGTTGTGACCTTTTTCTCCCACGCTCCGGATATGATCTTTCCACATCAATAACACACACCTGCAACCCTCTGAATCGCAATCGCTGGCGATCGGAAACCTATAAAAACAACTGTTTACCCTACAAAATAAGCGAGTGCCCAATGGATACGGCAACAAACAGCAGTGTGATTGTGAGTGATTCCCCCGCGGCAAGGCGGGCGGGAATGAGTGACAGCGAATGGCAAGAGGCAATTAAATTCGACAGCACCGACACGGGCTGGGTCATCATGAGTATCGGGATGGCTATCGGCGCGGGGATTGTTTTTCTCCCCGTACAGGTAGGATTAATGGGGCTGTGGGTATTTTTGCTCTCATCAATCATCGGCTATCCGGCCATGTATTTATTCCAGCGTCTGTTTATTAATACGCTGGCGGAATCGCCGGAGTGCAAAGATTACCCGAGCGTCATTAGCGGTTATTTGGGTAAGAACTGGGGCATCTTATTAGGCGCGCTCTATTTCGTGATGCTGGTGATCTGGATGTTTGTCTATTCCACGGCCATCACCAACGACAGCGCCTCGTATTTGCACACCTTCGGCGTGACCGACGGTTTGTTATCCGACAATCCGTTTTACGGTTTATGCCTGATCTGCATTCTGGTGGCCATTTCATCGCGCGGTGAAAAGCTGCTGTTTAAAGTCTCCAGCCTGATGGTGCTGACCAAGCTGTTTGTGGTGGCCGCGCTGGGGCTGTCGATGATTGGGCTCTGGCATCTCGCCAACGTAGGCATGCTGCCGCCTGCGGGGCTGCTGATTAAAAACGCCATCATTACGCTGCCCTTTACCTTAACCTCCATTCTGTTTATTCAGACCTTAAGCCCGATGGTGATCTCATATCGTTCACGTGAAAAATCCGTGGCGGTTGCGCGTCATAAGGCGCTGCGGGCGATGAACATTGCCTTCGGCGTACTGTTTGTGACGGTCTTTTTCTACGCCGTCTCTTTCACCCTGGCGATGGGGCACGATGAGGCGGTTAAAGCCTACGAGCAGAACATTTCGGCTCTGGCGATTGCGGCGCAGTTTATCAGCGGTGACGGCGCGGGCTGGGTCAAAATTGTCAGCGTGATCCTCAATATTTTTGCCGTGATGACCGCGTTCTTCGGCGTTTACCTCGGCTTTCGCGAGGCCACGCAGGGTATCGTCATGAACATCCTGCGCCGCAAAATGCCGGTAGAGAAAATCAATGAAAACGCCGTCCAGCGCGGGATTATGCTGTTCGCCATCCTGCTGGCCTGGAGCGCGATTGTGTTAAACGCGCCGGTACTGAGTTTTACCTCCATTTGTAGCCCCATCTTCGGCATGGTGGGCTGCCTGATCCCTGCATGGCTGGTCTACAAAGTCCCGGCACTGCATAAATATAAAGGCGTATCGCTGGTGATTATCGTCATCACCGGACTGCTGCTTTGTGTTTCTCCTTTCCTCGCGTTTTCCTGAGGGCAAATAAGGTCGTAACGATGTCTGAGCAAACTCAAACTTTATGGAACCAATTTATTCGCGCGGTGCAGGAAGAAGTGAAACCTGCACTTGGGTGTACCGAACCTGTTTCTCTGGCGCTGGCCTGTGCGATTGCCGCAGAAAATCTGCCGGGGGAGGTCACGCTGATTGAAGCGTGGGTATCGCCGAACCTGATGAAAAACGGGCTAGGCGTGACGGTGCCAGGCACCGGGATGGTTGGTCTTCCCATTGCAGCGGCGCTGGGTGCCATCGGTGGCAATGCGCAGGCGGGGCTGGAGGTGCTTAAAGATGCCACCGCCGATGCGCTGATACGCGCCAAAGCCCTGCTTGAGTCGGGACAGGTACAGGTCAAACTGCAGGCACCGTGCGATGAGATCCTCTACTCTCGCGCCCGTGTTCATGCAGGGGACACCTCGGCAACGGTGACCATCGCGGGCGGGCATACCCGCGTGGTGGAGGTGGTTTGTCAGGGCGAAACCCGCTTTACGCTTGCCGATCAACGGTGCCAGGCGAATGACGATCCGCTGGCGGTGCTTTCAACTACCACGCTGTCGCAGATCCTGGCGTTTGTTGAGCAGGTGCCGTTTGAGGCGATCCGCTTTATCCTGCAGGCAGGGCAGCTGAACGATGCGCTCTCCCGTGAAGGTCTCAGCGGGAGGTGGGGGCTGCACATTGGCGCAACGCTCAGTAAGCAGCGCGCGCGCGGATGGATGGCGCAGGATCTGGGTTCAGACATTGTTATTCGTACCAGCGCCGCTTCGGATGCCAGGATGGGCGGCGCGACGCTGCCAGCGATGAGTAACTCAGGCTCCGGCAATCAGGGGATCACGGCCACCATGCCGGTTGTCGTGGTCGCTGAGCACGTTCAGGCCGATGACGAACGGCTGGCGCGGGCGCTGATGCTCTCACATCTGTCGGCGATCTATATCCACGTCCAGCTTCCGCGTCTGTCGGCGCTTTGCGCGGCGACAACGGCGGCAATGGGCGCTGCGGCGGGGATGGCGTGGCTGATGGGCGGTTCTTACCAGACTATTTCGATGGCGATAGGCAGTATGATCGGTGACGTCAGCGGGATGATCTGCGATGGCGCGTCTAACAGCTGCGCCATGAAGGTCTCAACCAGCGTCAGTAGCGCCTGGAAAGCGGTGATGATGGCGCTGGATGATTCTGCCGTAACGGGCAACGAGGGGATTGTGGCGAACGATGTGGAGCAGTCGATTGTCAACCTGTGCGCACTGGCGTGCCGCTCAATGCAGGAAACGGACCGGCAGATTATTGAGATTATGGCGAGTAAGGTGTTGTGATTTAATCCAACTCGTTACCCCTCACCCTAACCCTCTCCCACAGGGAGAGGGAACCGATCGAGCGAGGGGGCGTGTTGATCTTAAACCGGCAAATCAATCAGCAGCGCGCGCAGCGGCGTATCCGCCACCAGGGTGATATTCGCTTCATCACGAATAAACGCCCCGTCGCCGCAGGTGAGCGCTTCTTTCTCTTCCGTGTGCGTCACCGCATGCACCGTACCGTGAATCGACTGCAGATAGGCGCGCGGACCGTGAAGCTGGAAGCTCGCCTGTTCACCTTTCTTCAGCTCGATGTGGTGCAGCCACACCTGCTGACGCAGCTGCAGGCTGCCTTTGCTGCCGTCCGGCGACGCAATCAGCTGCTGCTTATCGCCCGTTAAATCTATCTTCTGCACCAGCGGGTTTTCCCGCTCAGGGCAGGCGTCCAGCCACAGCTGCATGCGGGTCAGCGTTTTGTCTTTGCTGAGGTTATGCTCGCTGTAGCTGATGCCCGGCTGCGTGGAAATTAACAACGCTTCGCCAGCCTTTGCCTGGACATGATTGCCCTCGCTATCGCGGTATTCTGCCTCGCCTTCCAGGATCAGGTTCAGGATATCGACTTTCGGATACGTACGCGGCTGGAAGGAGGCGCCCGGAGCGAGCACTTCCTGATTCAACACGCGCAATGAAGCGTAACCGAGGAGTTTAGGGTCAAAGTAGTGTCCAAAGGAAAAGGTGTAGCGGGCCTGCAGCCAACCGAAATCGGCTTGTCCGCACTGTTTAGCTGTTCTTGTCGTAATCATAAACTTGACCTCTCTTTACACTAAAACAATGGTAAAGGTATGGACGCTGCATTGTTAGCCAGATATTCTGCCCGGTATGTTCAAATTTCCTGAATGAGAACGAGATGGC
>ENA-OWLM01000778-OWLM01000778.1-metagenome-genome-assembly--contig:-NODE-778-length-11997-cov-3.049405_pt1 | contig 11997 bp, 10 predicted proteins | sample MGYA00245349_ERZ651102 | MGnify/ENA primary metagenome ERZ651102 (study PRJEB26857, sample SAMEA4031759) | metagenome | biome: human; feature: oral; material: saliva | place: Philippines | collected 2014... | reverse complement strand
GTTGACCCGGTTCGCCGGGCACGGACGCGCGGGCGGCTGTACTGCCGTCAGATCCGATGGTTTGCATTTCAATCTTGGCCATGTTCTTTCCTAGCCTTCTTGCATCAGGGTTGCAGGTGTTCCGCGACCGGGCCGAGAGCCAGCGCGGGCACATAGGTGAGGGCGCCGACCAGCAGCACGGCGCCGATCAGGAGCACGACAAAGAGGGGGCCCGTCGTGGGCATGCTGCCGGGGCCGGCGGGAAGCCGGCGCTTGGCGGCCAGCGAGCCGGCCATCGCCAGCACGGCGACGATGACGGCGAACCGGCCGAACCACATCGCGATGCCCAGCAGGACGTTGTAGAAGGGCGTATTGGCGGACAGGCCGGCAAAGGCGCTGCCGTTGTTATTGGCCGCCGAGGACAGCCCGTACAGGATTTCCGAGAATCCATGGATGCCGGGATTCAGCACGCCGGCCTGGCCGGCGGACACCGACACCGCAAGCGCGGTTCCGCCGAGCACCAGCAGGGGCGTGGCAAGGATGACGATGGACACCATCTTCATGTCATAGGCTTCGATCTTCTTGCCCAGGTATTCCGGCGTGCGCCCGATCATCAGTCCGGCGATAAAGACGCCCAGGATCGCGAAGGCCAGCATGCCGTACAGGCCCGAGCCCACCCCGCCGTACACGACCTCGCCAAGCTGCATCAGCAGCATCGGCGACAGGCCGCCCATCGCCGTCAACGAGTCGTGCATGCCATTGACCGCGCCGCAGGACGCGGCCGTGGTGATCGTGGCGAACAGCGAGGTGGCGGCGATGCCGAAGCGGGTTTCCTTGCCTTCCATGTTGCCGCCAGGCGAATAGGCGCTGAGCGCGCTGTCGGCGCCGGCCTGCGCAGCCATGGGATTGGGCTGCTGTTCAAACCAGGCGGTGGACAACGCGAACACGGCAAACAGCGCCGTCATCGCCGCCAGGATTGCGATGCCCTGGCGCCGGCTGCCAACCATCTCGCCGAAGGAAAAGCAGAGCGCGGCGGGGATGGACAGAATGGCCAGCATCTGCAGGAAGTTCGACAGCGGCGTGGGGTTCTCGAACGGATGCGCCGAGTTGGCGTTGAAGAACCCGCCGCCATTGGTGCCCAGCAGCTTGATCGCTTCCTGCGACGCCACCGGGCCCATGGCCAGGGTCTGCGTGCGCGCGACGGCGGGGTCCGTAACCGCCTGGCCGGCGGCGTCCAGGACCGGTTGGCCCTGGGCGTCCAGGCGCGGCTGGTCGTAATGCACGGCCTCGACCGTCTGGACTTCCTGGTAGGGGCTGAAGTTCTGGATCACGCCCTGGCTGACAAGGGCCAGCGCCAGCACCAGGGACAGCGGCAGCAGCACGTAGAGCGTGCAGCGGACCATGTCGGCCCAGAAATTGCCCACCGTGGCCGAGCAATGCCTGGCCAGCCCGCGGATCAGCGCGAACAGCACGGCGATGCCGGTGGCGGCCGAGACGAAGTTCTGCACCGTCAGCGCAAGCATCTGCGTCAGGTAGCTCATCGTCGCCTCGCCGCCGTAGCCCTGCCAATTGGTGTTGGTGACAAAGCTGATGGCGGTGTTCAGGGCGGAATCCGGGGTCACGGCGCCCATGCCGGCCGGATTCAGGGGCAGCATGCCCTGGACGCGCTGCAGCGCGTAGACGGCGGCAATGCCGATGACGTTGAAGACAAGCACGGCCAGGGCGTAGCGCTTCCAGCCCATTTCGGCCCGGGGGTCGATCCCCGCCAGCCGGTAGATGCCGCGCTCGATCGGACGGCCCCAGGCAGTCAGCCTGGAGCTTCCGTTTTCCATGGCGATGCGGATGTAGTGCCCGAGCAGGGGCGCGATCGCAAGCAGGACTGCCAGGTACAGGACCAGCAGCCCGACGAATTCGGCGGTCATCAGAATTTCTCCGGTTTGAATAGCGCGACCAGCAGGTACACGAACAGCAAGGCGGCCGTCAGGCCGCTCAGCCAGTAAAGCCAGCTCATGACGGCTCTCCCGAAGACAGGGCTTCGCAGAATCGGAGCAGGGCGCAAGTCAGCCCTGCCATGACGGCGAAGATGGCGATATAGATGGCATCCACGTTTTTCCTCCCCGGGAGCCCGGCTCCCTTCGAACGGCTGACCCGTGCGGCGAATGCGGATGAGATCCGCGCGGGCACAGCGACCAATCAGGACACCGGCAGGTTACGGAGCGGGGGGTAAAAACGGGGTATAGCTTGGGAGGAGGGGTGTAAACAGGATATAAAGACGCCCGCGAGCGCGGCGTTTCATGCCCGGATTCGGGCATCGGGGACCGGGCAGGCTTGCACCGGGAACGCCATCCGGCATGCTCACTAACTGAGCAGTCCTCAAGATTTAGGCCAAATGCCGGCTGGCAGATGGCAAAAAATCCCAATATTTAGAACAACACGCCGAAAATGCACTTATGTGGTGCAGAGAATATGTAAATGAATGCTCCGTCTTAGGGCATTCCCCTAGTGTGACATTCCCGCATCTGGTGCAGAATCTCTTCCCATGCAGGTGAGGAGACAAAGCCCTGCATGGGCAAATACCGGCGGCACCGGTACATAAAAAAAGTAAAGCAGTACTCAAAAAAAGCAAACGCACAACGGCTGGCACCAGGCAGTGCCAGCCGTTGTCGCATAAAAAGCCGGCATTTCAAGCTTCAGGGCTTTTCAAGCGCTGCGTTTGGCGATATTTAGATGGGGTTCTGCTCATCCTAGCTATGCCGCAATCGCGCCTATCTACGTCCCCGTCGACTTCCACGCCCTATTGGCGCCGCAACCTGCGGCTGATCTTGTTGCTGCTTGCCGCCTGGGCGGCGCTGACATTCATTCCCTCTTTCTTTGCGCGCAGCCTGAGTTTCGACTTCATCGGCTGGCCTTTCGCCTTCTGGATGGCCGCCTATGGCGCCCCGCTGGCCTACCTGATCATCATCGCCGTTTACGCCCGGGTCATGAATCGCGCCGATGAGCGCGCCGAAGAAACCGGGGAGCAGCGCTGATGCCGTTTTTCAGCGGAGACACGCCCCAGCAATTCCGCATCCGCCTGCGGCGCATCTATGTGCTGTACACGGCTGGCTTCGCGCTGATGATCCTGCTGATGGCGCTGGCCGAGATCCTCGGCATGCCGCGCAACTGGATCGGCTACGTGTTCCTGTTGGTCACGGTCAGCCTGTACGCCGGCATCGGCATCGTCTGCCGCACCTCCGACCAAGTGGAATACTACGTAGCCGGCCGCCGGGTGCCGGCCATTTACAACGGCATGGCCACGGCCGCCGACTGGATGTCGGTGGCGTCCTTCATCGGCGTGGCCGGCACGCTGTACCTGACCGGTTACGGCGGACTGGCCTACATCATGGGCTGGACGGGCGGCTACGTGCTGGTGGCGATGCTGCTGGCTCCCTACCTGCGGCGGTTCGGCCAGTACACCATTCCCGACTTCATGGGCGCGCGCTACGGCGGCAACCTGCCGCGCCTGGCCGGGGTGGCATGCGCCATCCTCTGTTCGTTCACCTACCTGGTGGCCCAGATCTACGGCGTGGGCATCATCACCACGCGCATGACGGGCATTTCATTCGAACTGGGCATCTTCGTGGCGCTGGGCGGCATGCTGGTCTGCTCGTTCCTGGGCGGCATGCGGGCCGTCACGTGGACGCAGGTCGGGCAGTACATCATCCTGGTCATCGCCTACCTGGTGCCGGTGATCTGGCTGTCGGTCAAGCACACCAACATGCCGCTGCCGCAGTTGTCGGGCGGCGCGGTGTTGCAACAGGTGACCGAAAAAGAGGCCTACCTGCAGAACGATCCGTCCGAGATCGAGGTGCGCCGGATCTGGCAGCAGCGCGCCGACGAGATGTCGCGGCGCCTGCAAACCCTGCCCGAGTCCTTTACGCTGGAAAAGGACAAGCTGCGCAGCCGCCTGGCCCAGTTGAACGCCGGGGACGCGCCCATGGTCGAAATCCGGTCGGCCGAGCGCGAGCTGGCGTCGTATCCGGCCACGGTCGAGGATGCGCGCGCCGCCTGGTCGCAGGCCAAGGCGACCTTCGAGGCGCGCGCCGCGCCACCCACGCCGCATGCGGAGCCGTTCCCCGCCAAGGATCCCGAGGAACAGCGCAATATGCGCATCAACTTCCTGGCGCTGGTGCTGTGCCTGATGCTGGGAACCGCCGGCATGCCGCATATCCTGATGCGCTCATACACCACACCGTCGGTCATCGAGGCGCGCAAATCGGTGTGCTGGTCGCTGATATTCATCCTGCTCCTGTACTTCATGGCGCCGGCCTTGGCGCTGCTGGTGAAGTTCGAGATCTACACCCAGGTCGTGGGGTCGAATTTCCTCAGCCTGCCCAACTGGGTGCATGCCTGGAGCGCGGTCGACGCCAATCTGCTGGACGTGACCGACATCAACCGCGACGGCGTGGTGCAGCTCAGCGAGATCAGCATGGGGGCGGACGTGGTGGTGCTGGCCATGCCAGAGATCGGCGGCCTGCCCTACGTGATTTCCGGCTTGGTGGCGGCCGGCGGGCTGGCCGCGGCCCTGTCGACCGCCGACGGCTTGCTGCTGACCCTGTCCAATTCCCTGTCGCACGACATGTGGTACCGCGTGGTCTCGCCGCGGATGTCGGCCGCGCGCCGGGTGATGGTGTCCAAGATCCTGCTGCTGGTTGTGGCCTTCGGTGCGGCCTGGGTGGCGGCGCGCAAGCCGGCTGACATCCTGTTCATGGTGTCGGCGGCGTTCTCGTTTGCCGCCTCGTCTTTCTTTCCGGCGCTGGTCATGGGCGTGTTCTGGCGGCGGGCCAACAAATGGGGCGCGACGCTGGGCATGGCGGCAGGCCTGGCCGTGACATTCGCCTATATGACGCACACGCACCCCTGGCTGCGGGAGTCGGTGCTGGGCATTTCGCGCTCGCAGCCGGTGGACCTGTGGTGGGGCATCCAGCCCATCGCGGCGGGCGTGTTCGGCGCGCCGGTGGCGTTCCTGACGATTATCGTGGTTTCCCTGCTGACGCCGCCGCCCGACCGGGCAACGCTGGGGCTGGTGGACTACCTGCGCAATCCCGACGCGCGCAGCCCGCGGGCTGAAAACCCCTAGCGGGCGGCGCCCTCAGTGCGAGACGGATTTCGAAAACACGTTCATCACCACCACGCCGGCGATGATGAGCCCGATGCCGATGAGCGCGGGCGTGTCCAGGTGCTGTTTGAACAGCACAGCGCCCACGATGGAGATCAGCACGATGCCCACGCCGGACCAGATCGCGTAGGCGATGCCAACGGGAATCTCGCGCAGGGTCAGCGACAGGAAATAGAACGAAATCAGGTAGCCGAACACGGTGACGATGGACGGCATCAGGCGGGTGAAGCCTTCAGAGCCCTTCAGCGCGCTGGTGGCGAAGATCTCGGCGATGATCGCCACGCCCAGGTAGAGCCATTTCATTTGCGTGATCCTTCGGACTGTCGCAGCAGCACCAGCAGGGCGCCCGCGCCGCCTTCGCGCTCCGGCGCCTCGGAAAACGCCATTACTTCCGCCTTCTGCACCAGCCAAGTCCGCGCCTTATCCTTCAGCACCGGTTCCAGGCCCTGCGAGTTATAGCCCTTGCCGTGCACGATGCGCACGCAGCGGATGCCGTGTTCCTGGCATTCGTCCAGGAACGACAGCAGGGCGTGGCGCGCCTGTTCGACGCGCAGCCCGTGCAGATCCAGTTCGGCGCCGGCGCGCCATTGGCCGCGGCGCAGGTTGCGCGCCGTGTCGGGCGCGGCGTCGCTGCGCACGAAGGCGGTGCCGCCTTCGGAAAGCAGGTGCGTGATTTCGCCGCCGTCGGAGACGCCGGCATCGGCCCGGGTGGGCGTTTCGCCCAGGGCGTTGGCGCGGCGCAACGCCGGCGCGGGTTCCGCCACCGGCTTGTGCTCGACCCGGGCGTCATGCTTGAGCGGCGTAACCGACTTCATCGTGCGCTGAAACGCCGCCATGTCGTCCATGGGGGCGGACTCGGGCTTTTTCTTCTGCAGCGCCGCCCGCTGCTGGGCAAGGGCGGCGCGTTCGCGTTCGGCCTGGAGATCTTTCTTCAGGCGCTTCAGGTCGGCCAGGCCGACCTTACTGCCCCGCATTCTCCAGCCACCGCTGTGCGTCCAGAGCGGCCATGCAGCCCGTGCCAGCGCTGGTGATGGCCTGGCGATAGACGTGGTCCTGCACGTCGCCGGCGGCGAACACGCCCGGCACCGAGGTCATGGTGGCCATGCCGGACAGCCCGCTCTTGGTGACGATGTAACCGTCCTTCATTTCGAGCTGGCCCTGGAAGATTTCCGTGTTGGGTTGGTGGCCGATGGCGATGAACGCGCCGGTGACGGCCATGTCTTCGGTGGCGCCGGTGTCCACGTGGCGTACGCGCACGCCGGTAACACCGCTGTCGTCGCCCAGGACTTCTTCCAGCGTGTGGAACAGCTTCAGTTCCATGTTGCCGGTTTCGACCTTGCTCATGAGCTTGTCGACCAGGATGGGTTCGGCGCGGAATTTGTCACGGCGGTGGATCAGGGTGACCTTGCGGCAGATATTGGACAGGTACAGCGCTTCTTCGACGGCCGTATTGCCGCCGCCGACCACCACTACGTCCTGGTTGCGATAGAAGAAACCGTCGCAGGTGGCGCAGCCCGACACGCCGCGGCCCATGAAGGACTGCTCGGACGGCAGGCCCAGGTACTTGGCCGAGGCGCCGGTCGCGATGATGAGGGCGTCGCAGGTGTAGATCTTGCCGGTGTCGCCCGTGAGGGTGAACGGGCGCTTGGAGAGATCGACCTTGGCGATGTGGTCGAACAGCATTTCGGTGTTGAAGCGTTCGGCGTGCTTCTGGAACCGCTGCATCAGGTCCGGGCCCTGCACCCCATCCGCGTCCGCCGGCCAATTGTCGACGTCGGTGGTGGTCATGAGCTGGCCGCCTTGGGCCAGACCTGTAACAAGAACAGGGTTCAGATTGGCGCGTGCCGCATAGACGGCCGCCGTGTAACCGGCGGGGCCGGATCCGAGTATCAAAACTTTAGCGTGCGTAGGCGTGGACATGGGCGGGTATCTTTAGGTTAACGCCCAATTATAATGAGCCGCATGCCGCGTATCTCGACTGCTTCTCCGCGCGCCTCGCGCAACACCCGCAACGGACCTTCGCCCCTACAGACGCGCATTTCCGCGTTGTTGCGCGAAGCCCGCTGGATCCTGTTCGCCGCCCTGGCGGCCTGGCTCACCCTCGTGCTGGCCACCTGGAGCCCGTCCGACCCTGGCTGGTCGCATTCGGTGCCGGGCGAAGTCGTGCACAACCAGGGCGGGCGCCTGGGCGCCTATCTGGCGGACATTCTTCTCTATCTTTTCGGTTTTTCGGCGTGGTGGTGGGTAGTTTTGCTGCTGCACCGCGTGCGCGCCGGCTACCGGCGCCTGGCCGCGCAGTTGCGCGTCTCCAACAGTAAGCAGCCCGAAGTGCTGCCCCGCGTCCACTGGGAAGAGGGCATCGGCTTCTTCCTGCTGATGATCGGCTCGCTGGGCATGGAGGCCCTGCGCCTGGCCAGCCGCGGCACGCACCTGCCCGGCGCGTCCGAAACCGCCAGCGGCGCGGGCGGGGTCATCGGCCAGATGCTTTCCGACCTGATCGGCAACAGCATCGGCTTTACCGGCGCCACGCTGGCGTTCCTGGTCATGCTGGCTATCGGGCTCAGCCTGTTTTTCTCGTTTTCGTGGCTGTCCGTGGCTGAGCGCGTCGGCGCCTGGCTGGAAGGCCTGGTGCGCCGCGTGCGCGATTCCTACACCGCCCGCCAGGATCGCAAGGTCGGCGAAGTCGCCAAGGCCGTGCGCACCGAACAGGTCGTGGCCAAGCAGGAAAAGCTGGTCCACGAGCAGCCGGTCCGCATCGAACCGGCCATCACGGTGGTGCCCAAGTCCGAGCGGGTCGAAAAGGAAAAGCAGCAGTCGCTGTTTTTCGCGCCCGCGCCCGGCGCCGAGGGCGACCTGCCGGCCATCAGCCTGCTGGACCCGCCCCTGAACAACCAGGAAACCGTGTCGGCCGAGACCATCGAATTCACCTCGCGCCTGATCGAAAAGAAGCTGGCCGACTTTGGCGTGTCCGTCACCGTGGTGGCGGCGCAGGCCGGCCCGGTCATCACCCGCTACGAAATCGAACCGGCTACCGGCGTGAAGGGCAGCCAGATCGTCAATCTGGCCAAGGACCTGGCGCGCGCCCTCAGTCTCGTCAGCATCCGGGTCGTGGAAACCATTCCTGGCAAGAACCTGATGGGGCTGGAACTGCCCAATCCGCGCCGCCAGATGGTGCGCCTGTCCGAGATCCTGGGGTCGCAGACCTACCACGCCAGCCATTCCGTCGTGACCATGGCGCTCGGCAAGGACATCGCCGGCAATCCGGTGGTGGCCGACCTGGCCAAGATGCCTCACCTGCTGGTGGCGGGCACCACGGGTTCGGGCAAGTCCGTCGGGATCAACGCCATGATCCTGTCGCTGCTGTACAAAGCCGACGCCTCGCACACCCGCCTGATCCTGATTGATCCGAAGATGCTCGAAATGAGCGTCTACGAAGGCATCCCGCATTTGCTCGCGCCGGTCGTCACCGACATGCGCCAGGCTTCCAACGCGTTGAACTGGTGCGTGGGGGAAATGGAAAAGCGCTACCGCCTGATGAGCAAGATGGGCGTGCGCAACCTGGCGGGCTACAACACCAAGATCCGCGACGCGATCAAGCGCGAAGAGCCGATCCCGAATCCGTTCTCGCTGACCCCCGACCAGCCCGAGCCCCTGACGCCGCTGCCCACCATCGTGGTGGTCATCGACGAACTGGCCGACCTGATGATGGTGGTGGGCAAGAAGATCGAAGAACTCATCGCCCGCCTGGCGCAGAAGGCGCGCGCGGCCGGCATCCACCTGATTCTTGCCACGCAGCGTCCCAGCGTGGACGTGATCACGGGCCTGATCAAGGCCAACATCCCCACGCGCATCGCGTTCCAGGTGTCGTCCAAGATCGACTCGCGCACCATTCTTGACCAGATGGGCGCGGAAACCCTGCTCGGCCAAGGCGACATGCTGTACATGCCGCCGGGCACCGGCCTGCCGGTGCGCGTGCACGGGGCCTTCTGCAGCGACGACGAAGTCCATCGCGTGGTCGAAAGCCTGAAGGCGCAGGGCGAGCCGAACTACGTCGAAGGCCTGCTGGAAGGCGGCCTGGACGGCGACGGCGCCGAGGGCGCCAGCAGCGTTACCGGCATTGGCGGCGATGCGGAATCGGATCCGATGTACGACCAGGCCTGCGAAGTGGTGCTCAAGCACCGCCGCGCTTCCATTTCACTGGTGCAGCGCCACCTGCGCATTGGTTACAACCGTGCGGCCCGGTTACTCGAGCAGATGGAGCAATCGGGTATGGTGTCGGCGATGCAGTCCAATGGCAACCGCGAGATTCTCGTTCCCGCCGCTGCCGCCGCACGAGAGGAAGCATGAAGAAGACGTATCAAAGCTTGGCCGCCGTTGCGGTCCTGTGCTTGTCGCCGGCGCTGGCTTTTGCCGCCAGCGCGCAAGAGCAGTTGCGCGCTTTCGTGGCGACGGTCACCTCCGCCACCGGCTCTTTCTCGCAGTACACCGTGAACGACCAGGGCCGCACCCAGCCCGCTCAGACCGGCGTCTTTTCGTTCCAGCGCCCGGGCAAGTTCAAGTGGGCGGTGCAAAAGCCGTACGAGCAGTTGGTCATCTCCGACGGCCGCCAGGTGTTCCAGTTCGATCCAGACCTGGCCCAGGTGACCGAACGCAAGGTCGACGCCGCCATCGGCACGTCGCCCGCGGCGATCCTCTTTGGCTCGGGCTCGCTGGAACAGTCCTTCGACGTGTCCGCGCTGCCGGCGAAAGACGGCGTGGATTGGCTGCGCGCCAAGCCGCGCACCGCCGACGCGGGCTTCTCGCGCGTCGACATCGGCATGAAGAACAACCTGCCTGTGCGCGTGGAATTGCTGGATTCCTTCGGCCAGACCACCCGCGTGGACCTGTCGGGCATCCAGGCCAATCCGACGCTGCCCGCCAAGGAATTCCAGTTCACCGCGCCCAAGGGCGTGGATGTGGTGAAGATGTAGTCGCCTGCGGAGGCAGCCCCCTCGGGGGGCAGCTAGCCCACGTTAGTGGGCGCGGCGTGGGGGCGCTTATACGCCACGCAATCCACTTCGACCTTCGCGTCCACGACCAAGCTCGACTGCACGCAGGCGCGCGCCGGCGGATTCGCCCCGAAGTATTCCTTGAACACCTTGTTGAACGACGCAAAATCGCGCGCGTCGTCCAGCCATACGCCGCAGCGCACCACGTGTTCGGGGCCGTAGCCGGCTTCCTTCAGGATGGCCAGCACCTGCTGGATGGCCTTATGGCTTTGCGCCACGATGCCGCCTTCGATCACCTCGCCGTTGTCCATCGGCACCTGGCCGGATACGTACAGCCAGCCGTCGGCCGCGACTGCGCGGGCGAAAGGCATGTGCGAGCCGCCCTGGCCGGTGCCGCCGGCGACGCCGTAGCGGGTGATGCCGTTGCTGTCGGGAGTGGGGGTAGCGCTCATGGGATGTTTCTCCTGGTTCGGAAGGTCTTGAATGGGGCAGGCGGCCTACGCCTAGGCGTCCGGCGCCTGGGAATAGGACGCCCGCAGGTCGCCGCTGCGCGGCAGCCAGCGGCCGGCGCGCTCGCCGGTGGCCTGGCCGCTGCGGTAGGAAAGCACGCCGTTTACCCAGACGGCCTCGATGCCCGCCGCGGTCTGGACCGGATCGGCAAAGGTGGCGCGGTCGATGACGGTGTCCGGATTGAACAGCACCAGGTCCGCGTGGTAGCCCTCGCGCACCAGGCCGCGGCCGGCCAGGCCGTAGCGGGCGGCCGACAGCCCGGTCATCTTGTGTACGGCGCGGGCCAGCGGGAACAGGCCCACGTCCCGGCTGTAGTGGCCCAGCACGCGCGGAAAAGCGCCCCACAGCCGCGGATGCGGCATGGGATCGTTCGGCAGGCCGTCGGAACCCACCATGGTGAGGGGGTGCGACAGCACGCGGCGCACGTCGTCTTCGTACATGTTGTGGTACACCGCGCCGGCCGGCTGCAGGCGTTCGGCCGCCTCCAACAGGGTGACGCCCCAGTCGGCCGCGATGGCCGCCAGCTTGCGCCGCGCCTGTTCAGGGTGGGGCTCTGACCACGTGATGTCGATGTCGAACTCGTCCGTCACCTGCTTGAGGTCCAGCGTGGACGAGCTGGCGGAATAGGGATAGCAGTCGCAGCCCACATGCTGCAGGCGGCTCGCGCCTTCCAGCTTGAACAGCACTTCCCGGGTGCGGCCCCAGTTGCCGGCGCCGGCGCACTTCAGGTGCGACACCACGACAGGCACGCGCGCGTGCAGGGCGATGTCGAAAGCCTCCTGCATGGCCTCCAGGATGGCGGCGAATTCCGAACGCAGGTGCGTGGTGTACAGCGCGCCGAACTCGTCCAGCGCCTCGGCCAGCAGCTTGACCTCTGCCGTGTCGGCTTCGAAGGCCGAGGCATAGGCCAGGCCCGTGCTCAGCCCGATGGCGCCGTGCGCCAGCGCATCGCGCAGCTGGTCGCGCATCGCCAGCACTTCTTCGCGGGTGGCGGCCCTGTCCAGCCGGTCCATGTGGTTGTTGCGCAATGCCGTGTGGCCCACCAGCGCGGCCACATTTACGGCGGGCCGCGCGGCCTCGATGGCGCGCGTGTAGTCGGCGAAGGTGGGGTAGCTGAAGTCTTCCCGCTTGCCAAGCAGATTCATCGGGTCCGGCGGATCGCCGCGCAGCGACACGGGCGAGGCGCTGATGCCGCAGTTGCCCACCACGACCGTGGTGACCCCCTGCGACAGCTTGGGCAGCATGTCCGGCGTGCGGATGACGTTGGTGTCGTCGTGGGTATGGACGTCGATGAAGCCCGGCGCCAGGACCAGGCCCCGGCCATCGATGACCGGCACGCCGGCGGGATGGGCGAAATCCCCG
>ENA-OWLM01000777-OWLM01000777.1-metagenome-genome-assembly--contig:-NODE-777-length-11999-cov-3.914183_pt1 | contig 11999 bp, 11 predicted proteins | sample MGYA00245349_ERZ651102 | MGnify/ENA primary metagenome ERZ651102 (study PRJEB26857, sample SAMEA4031759) | metagenome | biome: human; feature: oral; material: saliva | place: Philippines | collected 2014... | reverse complement strand
CATCGACGGTGCCCGTGACTTGCTCGGCGTGGCCCTCATCATCGGTATCGCCCGCGGTATCGTGGTGGTGATGGACAACGGCATGATCACCCACACCATCTTGCACAGTGCGGAAGGCATAGTGACCGGCCTCTCCACCGTGGTGTTCATCAACGTGATGTTCGCGCTGGAAGTGGTGCTCTCCTTCCTGGTGCCGTCCTCCTCCGGCCTGGCCGTGCTGACCATGCCGATCATGGCGCCGCTCGCCGACTTCGCCAACGTGGGTCGCGAGCTGGTGGTTACCGCCTACCAGTCCGCCTCCGGCCTGGTGAACCTGGTGACCCCGACCTCCGCCGTGGTCATGGGCGGCCTGGCCATCGCCAAGGTGCCCTATGTGCGCTACCTGAAGTGGGTGGCCCCGCTGCTCGGTATCCTGACTGTGCTGATCGTGGTCTGCCTGAGCCTGGGTGCCATGCTGGCATGATTCGAGACGTTGACGCCACAACGGGAGCCCCAGGCTCCCGTTTTTTTATGGCTGGCAAGGCTGGGGAGCCAGCCCCTTCCCATGGCCTGGCTCCCCGCCGGGCGGACAACAAAAAAGGCGACCCCCGGGGTCGCCTTGCTGCATTCGGGGGAGGGGTCTAGCGTGCCCGCTCCAGGGTGCGCACCACGGCGGCATGGGCCTGGCGGGTGCGGCTGATGTGGCGCGGAGCGATCAGCACCACGTCGTTGCCGGCCACGGCCCCCAGGATCTCCGGGTCGGCGTGGCGGTCCAGCAGGCGGGCCACCACGGTGGCTGCGCCCGGCGTGGTGTGCACCAGCACCATCTGCTGGTTGTGCACCACGGCGCGCACCATGTCGTGCACGGAGCGGGTGCTGCCGGCGGGCTCCAGCTGCTCCTCTACTAGCGTGTAGACCTTCTTGCCGTTGGCGTTCTGGGCCTTGGCGACGCCGAGGCGGCGAAGCAGGCGGGAGATGGTGGATTGGCTGATGTCGGCGAAACCGCGCACGGAGAGCTCGCGGCGGATCTCCTCCTGGGTGCTGTAGCAGTGCTGGCCGATGATCTGGCGGCAGGCATCGAGTTGAGCCTGGTCGGACTCTTGATCCAGGGGGCGGCTGAGGGTCTTGACCATGGCGACTTCCTTTGACGATGAGCGATGGCTATCTCGCCCAGTCTGTCATTCCTGTTTTTCATAGCAAAAAACACTGATGACGAGCCTTCCCGCAGGGGATGAGCGATGCCTAGCCGTTATGAGATGGCAAATTATAACCAAAGGGGGAAAAAGTGATGTGACAGGAGTCAAAAATGGGCCCGGAGGGGCCCACATGGATATTTTTGACGGGGTGTCAGTAGCGCTCGCTGACGATGTCCTGGGTGAAGGACTTCTCGCAGTATTTGCACTTCATGCGCACCGCGCCCTTCACCTCGCGCACGCGGAAGTAGCTGTCCACCGGCTCGTTGTGGGAGATGCAGTTGGAGTTGGGGCAGTGGAACACCCCGGCGATGAACTCCGGCAGTGCCAGCTGGTGCTTCTTCACCACCACGAAGTCTTCGATGATGTTGACGGTGGCCTTGGGGGCGAACAGGGCCAGCTGGTTGGCCTGCTGTTCGGTCAGGCGGGTGTTCTCTATCTTGATGAGATCCTTCTTGCCCAGGGCGCCGGATTTCAGGTTGAAGCCGACGGTGATCCGCTCCTGGGTCTCGATCAGCTGGAACAGCTTGAGGATCTTGATGCCCTGGCCGGCGGGGACGTGGTCGATGACGGAGCCGTGACGGATGGCTTCGACTTGCAGTTGGTTCTTCTCGGACATGATGTTCCCCTTTCCCTTATACGGTTTCGTTCAGTACCAGTGCCAGCAGAGCCTGGCGCGCATAGACCCCGTTCTCCGCCTGCTGGAAGTAGTAGGCGTGAGGGGTCTTGTCGACGGCCACGTCGATCTCGTCGACCCGGGGCAGGGGATGCAGGATCTTCATGGTGGGCTTGGCCCCTTCCAGGGTGGCCAGTTCCAGCACGAACTTGGCGGCCATGTGCTTGTACTCGGTCTCGTCGAAACGCTCTTTCTGGACGCGGGTCATGTAGAGGATGTCGAGCTCCGGCATTACCTCTTCCATGGTCTCGTGCACGCTGAACTGGATGCCCTTCTCTTCCAGCTCCTCGCACAGGTAGTCCGGCATGGCCAGCGCCTCCGGGGAGATGAAGAAGAAGCGGCAGTTGAACAGGCTCAGGGCCTGGGCCAGGGAGTGGACGGTGCGGCCATATTTCAGGTCGCCGACGAAGGCGACGTTCAGGCCGTCCAGGCGCCCTTGTGTCTCGTGGATGGAGAAGAGGTCGAGCAGGGTCTGGGTCGGATGCTGGTTGGAGCCGTCACCGCCGTTGATGACAGGTACCCGGGAGAACTCGGAGGCCAGGCGGGCGGCGCCCTCTTTCGGGTGACGCATCACCACCGCATCGGAGTAGGAGCCGATGATCTTGATGGAGTCGGCCAGGGTCTCGCCCTTCTTGGCGCTGGTGTTGCCGCCGTCGGCGAAGCCGATGATGTTGCCGCCCAGGCGCTGGACCGCGGTCTCGAAGGAGAGGCGGGTACGGGTGGAGGCCTCGAAGAAGCAGCTGGCGACCAGCTTGTCTTTCAGCAGGCGGGTGTCGGGTTCGGCCTTCAACCGCTGAGCGGTGGCGACCACCAGTTCCATGTCAGACCGGGTCAGGTCCGAGATGGAGATGACGTGTTTGTTATAGAGTGGATTGGTCATCGTCTGCATTCCCTTTGACATCAATGAAGGTTTTTCCGGCACAAAAAAAAGCCCCTGAAACAGGGGCTTTTTTTAAAAACAATTGGGGATCTGTGGGTCGGGAACCGGAAACAACGGGGCCGCTCTGGTGCGCTCCACCCGTCTGCAAGGCTGCTTTTTTCATCAAAAACGGCATCGTCCTGTCCCGACCTTTTTTCAAACCGGACAGATTATAGAGTCGCTTTTTGAATTGTCAAAAATTTATTTCAAAGGCAAGATTTGCGCGGAAAAACGTTTAAGTGTTGCGAACTGGTCGGCAAACCCACATCTGGTGCTGCGCCCGCAGTGGCTCGCCATCCTGCGCCATGGCGCGCAGATAGCCGAGCCTGTGGTGCCCCTCCAGCAGGCAATAGGGGTGGGGCAGGGGTTGCCCGTTCGGGTAGCTGTCCCCCGCCGTCGATGCCAGCACTATGACCGGTTCTGGCCAGCTCCCTTCGCTCAACATCTTCTCCCCGAGCCAGGAGCGGCGCACGTAACGGTTGTGGCGCAGCATCTCCCCCCAGCGGTCGATCACCTCCATGTGGAGGGAGTCTATCTCGCCCACAATGCGGGCGGTGGACCAGCTTTCACACTCGAAGCCGTGGCTGGCGAGGTCGATAAAGCTCCAGTTGGATTCAAAACCGCGCCAATGACGGTAAATCCACTGGGTGAGCACGTTCTCGGGAATGAAGGGCACCAGTGGCGAGACGCGGGCGAGATAGTCGGCAAGGGACTCGGTTTGGCGCTCGTCCCTGAAGTTGAGCGGCGCAAGTTGTTGCAGCAATCGGTAATTGAGCATGGGCGGCCTCCCTCTACCTGAGTTCACCCTACCCCCATTTGTGTCCCATTCCTACCCTGTTGAGGCTGCAAATACAGCGGCTTATCCCTGTTTCTTGCTGGAAGTGCGACGATTTGCTCGTCATTTGTTCGATCGCATCAAAAGTGAGAAAAAAAGCCTTTACCTTTGATCCCGGCTTTGTATAATTCGCCTCGTTTGTTGCAGGGGCGTAGTTCCAATTGGTAGAACAGCGGTCTCCAAAACCGATGGTTGCGGGTTCGAGTCCTGCCGCCCCTGCCATTTTTCAGAGAGGCCAGCTCATTGAGCTGGCCTTTCGCATTTCTGCTCTCCCGATATACTCCCGTGTACCCTCTTGCGTCGCCACCTCCTGCTGCTCGCCCCCTGTCCTGACTAGGCGTCAGTATGTCGCTCACGGTGATGGCATCTTGCCTGGCGTTCTCTTCTCTACTTGCTCTCCATGGCGGGTCTTCATCCGGCGGTGATCCGGCAATTCGAATGAACTTCGTCATCTTCATAGCCTGAGCGAATGGGGTCGATACCCGGAACAAAATTCTCCCTGTCACCCTGTCTGGTGATAATCGGGGGCCAGCCCATGGTGGCAGACCCGTATCAAGGAGATCCCATGTCCCCCCGCTTTACCGAATGGACCCAGCCCCTGCACCTGGGGGAGGTCCGGCTCGACATTTCCGCCATCGGCCGCGACGGTCGGCGAGCCCCTGTCGTCTTCCTGCACGGCTTTGGCTCCACCAAGGAGGATTACGCCGATGTGGTCCATCACCCGGACTTCGATGACCGCCCCTTCCTGGCCTGGGATGCCCCCGGCTGCGGCGCCACGACCATAGATAATCCGGCGCGCATCGACCTGCCCCTGCTGGTGGCGACGGCGGCGGCGATGATCGACAGCCGGGGCTGGGGGCAATACCACCTGGTGGGGCACTCCATGGGTGGGCTGACGGCCCTGTTGCTGGCGCACCTGAGGCCGGAGCGGGTGTTGAGCTTCACCAGCATAGAGGGCAACCTGGCGCCGGAGGACTGCTTCCTGAGCCGTCAGGTGCACGAGCACCCGGCGCAGGAGGACGAGGTCTTCTTTGCCGCCTTTATCGAGCGGACCCGCCACGGGCGCGATCTGGCGAGCACCCTCTATGCGGCCTCCCTGCGCCACAAGGTGCGCGCCGGGGCAGTGCGCCCCATCTTTCGCTCCATGGTGGCCTGCTCGGACGAGGGAGCGCTGCTCGACAAGTTCCTGGGGCTGCCCTGCCCGGTTCACTTCATGTATGGCGAGCAGAATGCCCACCTCTCCTACCTCGACACGCTGGCGCGGGAGGGCGTTCGCCTGACCTCCATCCCCCAGTGCGGCCACTTCCCCATGTACTCCAACCCCGTGCGGATGTGGTGGGCGCTGGCCGAATTCTTCGAGGAGAGTGAGCGCCGCCTCGACCGCTAGGCGGCGCTTTATCCCGGGAGCTAGGCCGGCTCCCGGGACCAGGGCGCGAACGGTCTAGCTCCGCAGTAGCAGGATGGCGAGCAGCAGAAAGGTGAGGGCGCTGATGCGGTTGACCAGGCGCCCACCCCCTCCTTGCAGCCAGCGCCGCGCCTTGCGGGCCGAGAGGATGTAACCGCCGTGCACCATCATCATGAGCAGGCAGAAGCTGGAGACCAGCAGCAGAAACTGCGGCAGGTAGGCGCGCTGCGGATCGATGAACTGAGGCAGTATGGAGAGAAAGAAGATCAGCGCGTTGGGATTCGAGAATTGCAGCATGACCCCTTCCAGAAAGAGGTGGCGGTGCGCCGCCGGGGGCGCGTCTCCCGGCAGGGCGGGGACGGAGCGCCACAGCTTGATGCCGAGCCAGAGGAGATAGAGGCTGCCCCCATAGCGCACCAGCTCGAAGGTGGTGGGAGAGGCGGCGATGAGCACCCCCAGGCTGGTTGCCGACAGGGTGGCGACCGCGAGCACGCCGAAGGTGAGGCCGGCCATGCCCACCAGAGCCGGGCCCGGCCCGTGGTTGAGGGCGTTGGTGAGGGACTTGAGGGTGCTGGGGCCTGGGCTCAGTATGGTCAGGGCCGCCAGGGCGAGAAACATCAGGTAGAGGTGCATGGAGACTCCAGTAGGGTTGACGGGGACGGCGTATTGTTCGGCGCGCTGCCCTATACGTAAAATCCAAAGAAAGTAACGAGACGATTCGTAGAGGCTATGGAACATGATCAATTTCCGACTCGTCAGGCACCTCTGGCTGTTCCTGGCTGTGGCCGAGGAGCGACACTTCGGGCGGGCCGCCCGCCGCCTCGGCATGACCCAGCCGCCCCTGACCGAGCAGATCAAGGTGCTGGAGCACGCCCTGAGGGTGAAGCTGTTCGATCGCACCCCCAGGGGAGTGCAGCTGACGCCGGCGGGGCAGGCGATCCTGCCGGCGGTGCAGCGGCTGGCGGAGCACCTGGAGCACCTGGAGCTGACGGTGCGGGAGGCGGCGGCGGGCCAGGTGGGGGTGCTGACCATAGGGGCCATCACCTCCGCCATGCTGGACGAGCTGCCCAGGGTGATCGAGCGCCTCAAGCTAAGCCACCCCGGGGTCACCGTCTCGGTGCGGGAGATAGACAGTGCCGACGCCATTCCGGCGCTGGAGAGCGGCGAGCTGGATCTGGCGCTGGTGCGGCTGGCCGAGCAGCAGGAGGGGAGCATCCGGGTGCACCCCCTCAAGCAGGATCGGCTGGCCGTGGCGCTGCCGGCCACCCATCCGCTGGCGTGTGAGTCGGTCGTGCCCCTGGCCGCCCTGGCGGAAACCCCCTTCGTGCTGTTCCCCCGCGCCCTCAATCCGACCTACTTCGACACCCTGATGGCCTGCTGTCACGGGGCCGGGTTTGCTCCCAGGGTGCTGCACGAGGCGCGCACCGTGGCCTCCCAGGTGGCCTTCGTCGGCTGTGGCCAGGGGGTGGCGCTGGTGCCGGAGACTCTGCACAAGAGCGCCCCCGCCAACGTGGTCATCCTGCCGCTGGCGGGGGAGGTGCAGGTGGTGACCACGGCGCTGGCCTGGCATCGGGAGCGGCCTCCCGCCCTGCTCGATCTGCTGCTGACCGAGCTGGCGGGGCTCCCTTCTGAGCCGATCTCTTCGTGAATACGCCGCGATAAATCCAAAACTCAGTAGAGGCTGCCGGTCAGGTGACGTTTTACTGCGGGTTATGTTGTGCCGGGTTCACGACGCCACCGCCGATCTCAGGCCGCTGACCGAGCGGCTGGAGCGGGAGATTGAGCGCTTCCGGCTCCAGAGACGAGCCGGCAGGACAGCGACACAAGGCAACCTCGGGTCGCCTTGTGTCATGCTGCGGGCTCGATCTGAGAGCCCGCGGTGAAGGGGTGCCGGGATCGCCCGTCGCGAACCCGTGGCGGGCCCCTAGCGCTGACTGACCCGGATCAACGCGTCGGTATTGAACCCCAGAGCGCGGGCCCGGGCGATCAGGGCCTGGACTCCGGCTTCGGGGGGCTCTGGGGTGCGCGACAGGATCCAGAGGTACTGCAGGTTGTAGCTGCTCACCAGGGCGAGCTCGTAGTCGGTGGCGAGGACGTTGTAGCTGCCGTAGAAGGGGCCGAAGAAGCTTACCTTGAGGCGCCCTTCGTCCTTCGCCCCCAGGAAGTAGGCGCGCCCCTCGGCCTCGCGCCAGCTGCCGTCGGGCTCCTGACCCCGGTTGATCACCCTGACCCCGCCGTCATCCCGCAGGCTGTAGGTGGCGGTGACCCGGTTCAGGCCGCGCTCGAAGCCGTGGTCGAGGCGGGCTATCTCGTACCAGGTGCCGAGGTAGCGATCGAGGTAAAACGGCCTGACCACCTGGTGCCCCTGCGGAATGCCGGTGCAGGCGCTGACCAGCAGGGCCAGCATCCCCAAAACCAATACGCGCATCTATCCCTCCACGATACGAAGTTGTCCCTCGCGAAAACGCGCCGCGTGCTCGCTCGGAGTGTTGCCGAAGAAGCGCTTGTACTCGCGACTGAACTGGGAGCCGCTCTCGTAGCCGACCCGCCCGGCCGCCACCCCGGCCTTGAGGCCGTCGTGCAGCATCATCATGCGCGCCCGGTGCAGGCGCAGGGTCTTGATGTACTGCAGGGGCGAGGTGGCGGTGGCCGACTTGAAGTGGTGGTGGAAGGCCGACACGCTCATGTTGGCCTCCCCCGCCAGCTCCTCCACCGTCAGGTTCTCGGTAAAGCGCTGCTCCATGATACGCAGCACCCGGGCTATCTGGCTCACCTGGCTGTGGCGGCTGGCCATGGCGAGCAGGGCAGGCCCGCCGCCGTCGTGCAGGGCGTGAAACAGGATCTCGCGCACTATCTGGGGGCCCAGCACCCGGGCGTGCAGGGGCTTGTCCATCACGTCGATGAGGCGCTCCACGGCGCACAGCATGAGCTCGGAGAGGGGGACCGACACCACGCCGCGACCCGGCTCGGCCGGGGCGGGGGCCGCATCCCCCATCTCCAGCAGCAGGGCCTGCAGGGCCGCCACGTCGATCTCCAGCGACAGGCCGACCAGGGGTGCCTCGGGAGAGGCGAAGCACTCGCACTCGCAGGGCAGCGGCAGGGTCATCATCAGGTAGTGATCGGGGTCGTAGCGGAAGGTGAAGTCCGAGAGGTAACCCACCTTGTGCCCCTGCAGGATGATGATCATGCGCGGGCGGTAGAGCACCGGGATGCGGTCGTGGTGCTCCGTGGTGTAGATAAGATGCACACCGGGCACCGGGGCCGGCGTGATGCCCTGGCGTAGCGCCAGGGCGGCGAGCCGGGCGGCCAGGGTGGACTGATGTGTCGTCGCAGGGGGCTGAATTGTGCTCATTTCTCCAGGCTCAGTAGGAATAGGCAAAAAATTGGCAGAATGTTCCCTTGATGGTAAGCCTCGACAGGAGAAAAATGCAACTCATCCCATAGCGACCATTCCTACCCGAGGAGATCCCATGAACAACTTCATCCTGCACACCCCGACCAAGGTGCTGTTCGGCAAGGGCCAGGTAGCCCAGCTCCGTGACCAGATCCCCGGCGATGCCCGCGTGCTCATCACCTATGGCGGCGGCAGCGTGGTGCGCAGCGGCCTGCTGGCCCAGATCCGCAGCGAGCTGGCCGGCATGACCCTGTTCGAGTTCGGCGGCATCGAGCCCAATCCCGCCTATGAGACCCTGATGGGGGCCGTCGAGCTGGCCCGTGCCGAGAAGGTCGACTTCCTGCTGGCGGTCGGCGGCGGCTCCGTGCTGGACGGCACCAAGTTCATCGCCGCGGCGGCCCACTACGATCCGGCCCGGGATCCCTGGCACATCCTCGAGACTGTCGGGGGCGAGGTGGGTTCCGCCATCCCGCTCGGTACCGTATTGACCCTGCCGGCCACCGGCTCCGAGATGAACATGGGCGCCGTCATCACCCGCAAGAGCACGGGTGACAAGCAGCACTTCTTCTCCCCCTTCGTGATGCCGCGCTTCGCCGTGCTGGATCCCGTGCTCACCTACACCCTGCCGGCGCGTCAGGTGGCGAACGGCGTGGTGGATGCCTTCATCCACACCCTGGAGCAGTACCTCACCTACCCGGTGAACGCCAAGGTGCAGGATCGCTTCGCCGAAGGTCTGCTGCTGACTCTGGCCGAAGAGGGTCCCAAGGCGCTGGTGGAGCCGGAGAACTACGACGTGCGCGCCAACATCATGTGGAGCGCCACGCTGGCCCTCAACGGCCTGATCGGGGCCGGCGTGCCCCAGGACTGGGCCACTCACATGCTGGGCCACGAGCTGACCGCCCTGCACGGCCTGGACCACGCCCAGACCCTGGCGGTGGTACTGCCCGCCCTGCTTGAGGCCAAGCGTGAACAGAAGCATGCCAAACTGCTGCAATACGCCGAGCGGGTCTGGGATCTGCGCAGCGGCAGCGAGGAGGAGCGCATCGACGGGGCCATCGCCGCCACCCGCGACTTCTTCGAGCGTATGGGGGTCAAGACCCGGCTGCGTGACTACGGCATGGCGGACGCCGGCATCGACACCCTGCTGGCCAAGCTCGAGGAGCACGGCATGACCAGCCTGGGTGAGCACGGCGACATCGACCTGGCACAGAGCCGGCATATTTATGAGGCGGCCTGGTAAGAGGCGAGCAATGGATCCCGGTTCTGGCCGGGGTTGAACGAGGGGGCCGACACCTGCCAGATGGCGGGGGATCGGCCCCCTGATCGTTACAAAATGGTTATTTTTTCCGATTTTGTTTCATCTGGTGAGCCAGGGGCAGATTTCATAAGAACAAAAAACGCTAAGGTAGAGGCTGGACAAAACATTTTTTTTGACTGGTTGGATCACTTTTTTTGGCGCTTTTTGCTGATATAAGCCCCTAATTTGGTTTGTTTTTTTTAATCATGGGCCGGGATGGGCTGAATTCTGTACCCGCTCGCTCGGGGCCGTGGTTGTAATAAAACTCCAAAATTTGATACTAATCACCCTCGCGCCTGAAAAGCGGGGGCCTGACCGTGACAGGAGGTCGAGGTGAAGCCTGCTGATTTTCATAACAAAGGGCCCGTGACCTGCACTTTGATCATGCCTTGTCCCCTCAGACATGAGAGACTTGGCAATGATTGTTTATTAACCATCAGGGAATAGTCATGCAGATTGGAATACCGAGAGAGAGTCTCGCCGGTGAAACCCGGGTCGCAGCGACCCCGGCTACCGTCGAGCAGCTGAAAAAGCTCGGCTTCGAGGTTGCCATCGAGGCCGGTGCCGGCCTGCGAGCCAGCTTCGACGATGCCGCCTTCGAGGCTGCCGGTGCCAGCGTGGTACCGAACGTCTGGCAAGCCGACCTTATCTTCAAGGTCAACGCGCCGACCGAGGCCGAAATCGCACAAATTAAGGATGGTGCCACCCTGGTGAGCTTCATCTGGCCTGCCCAGAACCCCGAGCTGGTCAAGAAGCTTTCCGAGCGCAACATCAATGTGATGGCGATGGACATGGTACCGCGGATCTCCCGTGCCCAGTCCCTCGATGCCCTCTCTTCCATGGCCAACATCGGTGGCTATCGCGCCGTGGTCGAAGCCGCGCACCAGTTCGGTCGCTTCTTCACCGGGCAGATCACCGCCGCCGGTAAAGTACCGCCCGCCAAGGTGCTGGTCATCGGTGCCGGCGTGGCCGGTCTGGCCGCCATCGGGACTGCCGGTTCCCTCGGTGCCATCGTGCGTGCGTTCGACACCCGTCTGGAAGTGGCCGAGCAGATCGAGTCCATGGGTGGGGAATTCCTCAAGCTGGACTTCGGTGGCGAGGATGGTTCCTCCTCCGATGGTTACGCCAAGGTGATGAGCGAAGAGTTCATCAAGGCCGAGATGGAGCTGTTCGCCCAGCAGGCGAAGGAAGTGGACATCATCATCACTACCGCCCTGATCCCGGGCAAGCCGGCTCCGAAGCTGATCACCAAAGAGATGGTGGACAGCATGAAGCCGGGCTCCGTCATCGTGGACATGGCGGCCCAGGCCGGCGGCAACTGCGAATACACTGTGCCGGGTGAACTGCATGTCACCGACAGCGGCGTCAAGGTGATCGGCTACACCGATCTGCCGGGTCGTCTGCCTGCCCAATCCTCCCAGCTCTACGGGACCAACCTGGTCAACCTGATGAAGCTGATGTGCAAGGAGAAGGACGGCAACGTCGCCATCGACTTCGAAGACGTGGTGCAGCGCAACATGACCGTGGTCCAGGCCGGTGAAGTGACCTTCCCGCCCCCCGCCATCTCCGTCTCTGCCGCTCCGCAGAAACCGGCTGCCGCCAAAGTGGCCGCCAAGAAGGAAGAGGCCAAGCCCTCCAACAAGAAGTTCGTGTTCGGTGCCCTCGGCATCGCCGCCTTCGGTTGGGTCGCCGCCGTGGCACCTGCCGCCTTCCTGTCCCACTTCACCGTCTTCATCCTGGCCTGTGTGGTCGGTTACTACGTGGTGTGGAATGTCTCTCACGCCCTGCACACGCCGCTGATGTCGGTCACCAATGCCATCTCCGGCATTATCGTGGTCGGTGCCCTGCTGCAGATTGGGCAAGGGTCGACCCTGGTCACCGTTCTGGCCTTCGTGGCCGTGCTGATTGCCAGTATCAACATCTTCGGTGGCTTCACCGTCACCCAGCGCATGCTGAAGATGTTCCGTAAGGATTAAGGGGGTTTAACGTGTCTCAAGGACTGGTAACAGCATCCTATATCGTTGCCGCCGTGCTCTTCATCCTCAGTCTCGCGGGACTGTCGAAGCAAGAAACGGCCAAGCATGGCAACCTGTTCGGTATCGCGGGCATGGCCATCGCCCTGCTCGCCACCGTCTTCAACCCGGAAACCAGTGGTGTGCACTGGATCATCCTGGCCATGGTCATCGGCGGCGCCATCGGCGTGCGTCTGGCGCTCAAGGTCGAGATGACCGAGATGCCCGAGCTGGTGGCCGTGCTGCACAGCTTCGTGGGCATGGCGGCGGTGCTGGTGGGCTTCAACAG
>ENA-OWLM01000775-OWLM01000775.1-metagenome-genome-assembly--contig:-NODE-775-length-12026-cov-3.551082_pt1 | contig 12026 bp, 10 predicted proteins | sample MGYA00245349_ERZ651102 | MGnify/ENA primary metagenome ERZ651102 (study PRJEB26857, sample SAMEA4031759) | metagenome | biome: human; feature: oral; material: saliva | place: Philippines | collected 2014... | reverse complement strand
TTTACTAAAGCATTATTGGTTGCTGGTTCAGTAGCTGTACTAGCTGCTTGTGGCTCATCAAAAAATGAAAGCGCGAACGCACAAACGTTTGGTGGCTATTCTGTTCAAGACTTACAACAACGCTACAACACTGTATATTTCGGCTTCGATAAATACAATGTTGAAGGTGAGTACGCTCAAATCTTAGATGCTCACGCTGCATATTTAAATGCAACTCCAGCAACTAATGTACGTATTGAAGGTAATACTGACGAACGTGGTACTCCAGAATACAACATGGCATTAGGTGAACGTCGTGCTCACGCAGTACAAAGTTTCTTAACTGCTAAAGGTGTACAAGCAGGTCAAATCTCTACCGTTTCTTACGGTGAAGAGAAACCAGCAGTATTAGGTCATGACGAAGCAGCTTACGCGAAAAACCGTCGTGCTGTATTAGCATACTAATTTTTTGCTATTTCAAATAAAAAGCCGGGTTATTGCCCGGTTTTTTATTTTTTACTGTGGTGTACGATTCTTCTTTTTAGTCAGAATTACACATATTTGATTGCTTTTATTTTGATGCATATTCAAGCGAATCAATAAAAAAACAAAATTTTTTATTGATTCTTGAAATAAAATCAGTATTATAAGCCCTCGTCGTTGGGTCGTTAGCTCAGTCGGTAGAGCAGCGGACTTTTAATCCGTTGGTCGAAGGTTCGAATCCTTCACGACCCACCAATTTAAAGCTGTATTTCCCAAATATGGGTCGTTAGCTTAGTCTGGTAGAGCAGTGGACTCTTAATCCATTGGTCATAGGTTCGAATCCTATACGACCCACCACTGAAACCCTTTATACATCATATAGATTTATAATTCTGAATTAATGTCCAGATACGATATCTTTTTTATTTGTGTCGTAAATGTGACGTAGTTTTTTGTTCCCTTGTTAATTTTTCTCCAAATTAATTTTACTTTGCGATCTTACTCGCAAAATTTGCCTTTCTCCATGTTTTAGCTTTTCTTATTTCCTTAAAGTGCGGTCAAAAAAAGGAACGTTTATGCAAAAAGGCTTTACTTTGCTGGAAATGTTAATCGCACTTTTCATTCTTAGTCTATTGTTGATGCTTGCTTTGCCCACATGGCAGCAATCTTCTCAGCAGAATATCTTACAAAAAGAGCAGCAAAAACTTTATGCGTTTTTACGTCAAATTCAGGCTCGCGTGGAAAATTCTTCTAATATCTGGTTTCTCATGGCAAGTCGCGATTTGTCAGGAAAACGTTGGTGTTTAACGGCGCAGATTAAAAATCATCATCTATGTGACTGTTTATCTCCTCTAGGTTGTCCCCAACATGTTTCTGCGCATTTTTATTATCCGGCTTTCTCGGACACAATGTTGATTAGCAAGCGTTATTATCCTCTGGAACTCACGCGTTTAAGTGGCATTCGTAACACCGCGTCCACAGCCTGTTTTGTGTTACAAGCGAATCATCAACGAACCCTCTTTTCATTTTTTAATGTGGGTAGTTTGAAGTTAAAAGATAACCAATCCTTAAGCGCCTGTGTTAATGATGAAGAATAGAATTAGATTAAAACAAAAATACCATTCGGGGCAAAGTTTAGTGAGTTTAATGCTTTCAATATCCCTTTCTTCGTTTTTACTCTTGGTGATTTTGCAGTTTTATAGCCAACACCAACAACAAAATCGGGAAATGCTTTTGCGTTTGCAGTTACAAACGGAGCTACAACGTGTGATTCAACTCATCGGAAAAGATTTGGCACGTGCAGGTTTTCGTGCGGTGAGCGATAAATTAACAAAAGATAACCTGCCCTTATTTGAACAACCGAGTCAGCCTTCAGCAATCACTATCGCTCAAATGAACGTGGAGAAAAGCAACAGTTGTGTCGTCTTTTTCTATGATCTTGATGTTAACGGCTGTGTAGGCGGGCAATATAAAGGCGATTCTTGTCTTGTGAATGAGCGAAATACGACTAAGGAAATTGAACGGGAATTATTTGGTTACCGACTTCATCAAAAAATGGTAGAAACTCGCTTAACCTATAAAAGTGCGGTCAAACAAAATTGCAGTTTTGAAGATTGCCAACGTTATACCCAACAATCTGCCTGTAATCACGGTGGCTGGGTGGATTTGTTAGATGAAAAAGAATATGAAATTTCTGATTTAACTTTTACTTGGTTAGCGGAACAAAAAGGCATTGAAGTGCATTTAATTGGCAATTTAAAGCAGCATAAGAAAATAAGTTACGAAACCGCCATCGTTGTGCCCCTATTAAACAGAGAAGAATCATGATAACGCCTCAACGCGGCATAATGACTATCACTTTATTGCTCTTACTCAGTGGGTTTTTACTCCTTACCATGCTGTTTAATGATGATTTACTTCGTTTGTATTCATCTATTTCCGCTCAGCGACATCTGTATGTGGAGCAGCAGTTATCCCTACAACAACTCAGTTTTAACGAGAAAAAGTCGCGCTGCGAACAGCTTTCTACACAAGAAAACGGAGATACCTTTCTAGTGACCTTTCGTTTGGAGAATAATCGACTAGCGGATGGTTTGAGCCATTATGTGTGGTGCCGGCGCGATAAATTATTTCAAAAACAGCCGGTGCGAAACCAACATGAAAAATTGTTTGACCAATTTATTTCCGAAGAGGGGATTGCGCTTTTTCGTCAACAATTACAGTCTTCACCGCTAATTTTAAGCAAGTCGTCGCCTGCGGCATTGTATTGGTTCACGGCGAATGAAACCGAATGGGAGATTGATAAAAACGTGAATGCGGTGATTGTCGCCGAAGGCGATTTACACATTCGAGGGCAAGGTAAAATTAGCGGTTCGATCATTACCAAAGGGCGATTGACGTTAGATGAAAATATTAAAGTGACTTATTCCAAAAGTACGGTAACTCAGATCGTGCAGCAATATAGTCGTTGGCGATTAGCAGAGAAGAGTTGGTATGATTTTGTCGTTCCCCAAAATTAATCAGAAAGGCATGAGCTTGGTGTCCTTGTTGGTGACTTTATCTGTATTTAGCGGGCTTTTCCTCACGTTTAACCAATGGGGAAATTTACAACGCAAAAGTGCGGTGGAAATTTATCAACGTTTTCAAGCTATTCAAATTGTTGAGAATCAACATCAACGGCGTTTTCTTGGGTTGCCTTGTGAATCGAACGTGCTACAGAATCAAATTCGTTTTCGCGTTACGTGCACGCAAAATCAGGTCACGGTGAAATATCCTCGCGGTGAAATTAGTTTATAATAACGCAAATTATAGTTGGGCTTATTTCCGGAGGCGGCGTGTTTACTGTTTATCATTCGAATCAACTTGAGGTGCAAAAGGACATTCTCGTTGAATTAATTCAACGTCAACCGCTGAGCAATCCATTACAGCCGGAAACCGTGCTGGTGCAAAGTCCGGGCATGGCACAATGGTTACAGTTACAAATCGCAGAGCAAAAAGGCATTGCAGCAAATTTTGCGTTTCCGATGCCCGCCAGTTTTATTTGGCAGCTTTATGCTGAAAACTTGCCCGATGTGGCGCAAAGCAATCAATTTAATAAAAACGCCATGATGTGGCGCTTGATGTGCTTAATTCCTCAATATTTAGAGCAAGAGGCTTTCCATCCTTTACGCCATTATCTGGCGCACTCTGTTCAATCGGAGCAATTTAAACTCTACCAACTTGCCGGAAAGATCGCGGATTTATTCGACCAATATTTGGTTTACCGCCCGGACTGGATTGCCGCTTGGGAAGCGCACCAAGAGGCAGATATTCATCATCAAATTGAAGCTCAATCCAATTTCAATAATGATCGTTTATCGGCACAGATTGAACAAAATATCGCCTGGCAGGCGAGCCTGTGGCGGGCATTGGTGCAGGCAGTAAAAACAGAAACCGGATTAGGTTTGGTGCAACACCGTGCGCATTTACACCAATTATTGTTAGAAAAACTCCGTGAAAATCGACCGCTCTTTTTGCCGGAACGCCTTTTCATTTTCGGTATTCCGGCGTTGCCAAAAGCGTATTTAGAAATTTTTCAAGCCATTAGCCAATATTGTGATGTGCATTTGTTCTTTAATAATCCTTGTCAGGAATATTGGGGCGACATTGTGGATCCCACATTTGTCAAAAAATTAGCATTACGTACTCGTACCGATTATTTCAATCAAGCTAATAAACCGTTGTTATCTGCAGACCAAATTTCGCAGGTAGAGCAGCAATGGGAAGTGACTCATGCACAGGAAAAATTGCAAGTCGGCAACCCATTGTTGGCTTCATGGGGAAAATTGGGACGCGATTTTTCTTATTTATTAACGCAGTTAGAACCGAATGAGATTTCTGCCTATGCGGAGATTGAACCGCAGAATTTATTGAGTCAAATTCAACATCAGATTTTGCACCTTATGCCGAGTGGCAGCGAGCCGTTAAACTATCAAGAAAATGACCGCACTTTAACCTTCCATTCTTGCCACAGCACGATGCGGGAAGTGGAAGTCTTGCAGGATTATCTGCTGCATTTATTACAAGAAAATCCCCATTTAACCCCAAAAGACATCATCGTGATGGTGGCGGATATTGATAAATACACGCCTTATATTCGCGCGGTTTTCGGGCAACATGCTACGCCGCAAACTGCCATTCCATTTTCTATTTCGGATAACAAATTATCGGAAAATGATGTGATTATTGCCGGTTTCCTCTCTTTATTGCAGCTCAAAGAAAGCATTTTCAGTGCAGAAGATGTGTTAGCGCTGTTAGATGTGCCGGCAATACGCCAACGCTTTAATATTGAATTGCAGGATTTGGCGCAAATTCGAGATTGGGTGAAAAATGCCGGCGTGCGTTTTGGTTTAGAGAAACAACGTGCAGAACCTCATGGTGAGACGCAAAAAAACTACAATTCTTGGCAAGCTGGTTTGGAACGCATGTTGTTGGGGTATGCCTTACGGGAAGAAAATGGTATTTGGCAAGACAGCCTTGGATTGGACAACAGTTTCGGCTTAAAAGGTCAGCTGGCAGGGCAACTGGCTGAGTTTATCGCCGCATTATCAGATTGGTTCAAAACGTTGCAACAACGCTATTCCGTGGCGCAATGGCAACAACATTTGTTGACCTTAACGGATCGTTTCTTTGCCGTGACAACGGAAACCGAAGAAACCTTATTTTATATTAAAGACGTGATTCAGCAATTTGCAGAACAGTTACAGGACGTGCATTTTGACGAGCGCTTGGCGGTTGATGTTGTGGCAGATGTCATGAGTGGTGCGTTAGAAGAAAACCCGAATCACTACCGTTTTTTAGCCGGCAAAGTGAATTTCTGCACGTTGCTGCCGATGCGTTCTATTCCGTTTAAAGTGGTCTGCCTGCTCGGGATGAATGACGGTGAATACCCACGTCAACAGCCGCCAAATAGTTTTGACTTAATGCAGTATCACCGTATTAAAGGCGATCGTGCGCGCCGTGATGATGATCGTTACTTGTTCCTTGAGGCTTTGCTGTCTGCGCAAGAATATCTGTATATCAGCTACATCGGACGTTCTATTTCAGATAATCAAGAACGTGAGCCCTCCGTATTGGTGAGCCAGTTGTTGGATTACATCGTGGAAAATCTGCCGGATGAAGGCAAGGATTGGCGGGCATTGCTGGTGCAACAACACGGCATGACGGCATTTAGTCGAAAAAACTTTGAAAAAAACGACCGCACTTTTAGCCAATCTTTTGCGCAACAATGGTTGCCTTTGGTGAATTCGCAATCCAATCAGGCATTGTCGGATTTCATTCAACCGACGATAGCGCAGGATGGTTTTGAACAAGAAACGGAGATTGAATTTTCTCGTTTGGTGGCGTTTGTGAAAAATCCGGTGAAATTTTTCTTTGAGCGCCGCCTCGGTGTGAATTTTTCCGAACAGGAAGAAAGTATCGCCGACAGTGAAAATTTCGTTTTAAATAATGGCTTAGAGAAATACCTGATTCATGCGGACTTGGTCGATGTCGATGAACACCAAATCGACGCGTTTTTTGATCATTTGAAGGTGAAAGGCGTATTGCCAAGAGGCGAATTTGCGACACTCTACGCCAATAAATTATTGGATGAAGTGGCGGAATTTAAACACTATATTGCTGATTATGTGGAACAAACGCCACAAAACCGTTTTGTACAAATGACCTTGCCGACGGCATTCGGTAACATCACCTTATCAGGCAATATCTCCCATTTATATGGTGACCCGTTACAGCGTGTGACTTGGCGCATGGCAACCGTCAAAGACAAAGATCGTATTGAAGCTTGGTTATATCATTTATTGTTGTGTGCCACGCAGCCGCAGCCGACGGAATCCCTTTTCCAAGGCAAGGACAAACGCGAGATCTTTCAAGTGGTGTCTCAACAGGATGCCCTTGCGCAACTGCAAATTTATGTCGAAAGCTATTTAGCAGGGCAGGCACAATTACAGTTGATTCCAACACAGGGCATTGAGGCATACCTAAAACAGATTGCTAACGAAGAGACGGTTGATGGTGAGAAGTGCTTTGCTCAGTTAACAAAAATTGCCGAAGGGGATGATTATTCCCGTGGCGATTTATATTGGCAACGTGTGTTGGTACAAACGCAGGAATTAGATTTGAATTGGATAAATCAGCAGGTGAAGGCGTGGTTTGTACCGATGTTGCAAGCAATTAAGAGGGAAAAATAGTCTTATAAATAGGCCGCCATGACCACGGCATTTTCCCGTTTGCCATCGGGCGTCGGGTAATAGTTTTTGCGGATATCCACTTGATTAAAGCCCAGCGAATCATAAAGCGCTTGGGCTTTTTTATTGGATTCGCGCACTTCTAGCCACAATGTCAAAATGCCTTTTTGTCTGAGTTGGGTGATGAGCTCGTTTAAGAGTTGTCGTCCGAGTCCCAAACCTTGTTTTTGCGGATCGATAGCAATATTAAACAGGGTGGCTTCATCTAATACCGTCTGACAAATAGCAAATCCGTAAATCTGATGTCCTTCGACGATCTTTAAATTGAGATAACGCTCGCCTTGGTTATTTTTCAGCGTACCTAAACTCCAAGGCACGGCGTGAGCCGCCTGCTCAATGGCATAAAGTGCGTCAAAATCTTGTTCTTCAATGGGCGAAATGGTTATCACGACAGATCCTTGTTATGCGGCATTGATGGAAGGGGATTGTTGAATGGTTTGCCAAAATTGACGTTTTGCCTGCGGATTTTGTTTAAATTCCTCAAGATCACCTGACTGCCACACATTTAACGGTTGTGGGAGAGGTAACGTGCGGTCATTTTCCGAGGTGTTTTGAGAAAGCAACCAATAACTGACTTTATGGTTAACTTGCAAATAAGCAAGCTGTTCAAAGGTGATGTTTAATACTTGCTCGGTATCCAGTGTCAGGCTGCGTAACACATCCTGCACAACAGGTTGTTGCAATAGATTTTGCTGACTGATGATCACCAGACGGATATGCTCGGCGACAGTGATATTCATTGCGCCTTTCAACGCTTCCGGGCGCACTAACTGCCATTGGCTGATGCCCATTTGTTGCAGTAATACATCTCGACGGGAGTAAGGTTGGCGCGTTTCTTGCATATCTAAAATCAATTCAATCCAGTATAATGGGCGCCCATTTTAACCAATAAGGCAGAGGATTAATAGCGTGATTTGTGCAGAAAGCGAAGTGTTGGAACGGCATTTAGATTTTTTAACGGGGAAATCATTATTGCTTACCGGCGCGGTGAACGATGAGTTTCTTTCCGATTTACGACGCCAAGGTTTTAACGCCCGTGCTTGGAGTTGGTATTTTGATTACGCCAACCGAGAAAATCAAAAGCAACAAAGTGCGGTGGATTTTTCCCTTGAATTTCAACGCCAAGCCGATTTGATCCTGTTTTATTGGACGAAGAACAAGCAGGAATGCCATTTCCAATTAATGCAAATGCTTGCCAAAAGCCCGGTGGGACAAGAAATACTCATTGTCGGCGAAAATCGTAGCGGCGTACGTTCAGCCGAAAATATGCTTGCGGACTTCGGCGATATTCACAAAATCGACTCTGCCCGCCGTTGTAGTCTTTATCATTTTCAGCTAAAAAATCCACCGCACTTTGAGCTGAATTCCTTCTGGAAATCCTACCAATCACCACAACTTGCCGATGTCACCGTGTATGCGTTACCGGGCGTCTTCAGCGCCGCCGAACTGGATGGCGGCACGGCATTATTGTTGTCCACGTTAAAAAATGTGTCGGGCGATGTGCTGGATATCGGTTGCGGCGCCGGCGTGATTGGCAGTTACATTCAAAAACATCATCCGAAAACCAAGCTTGTAATGACGGATATTCACGCCATGGCGCTTGAATCGGCACAGCGAACGTTGCGAGAAAATCAGTTGCAAGGCACGGTGCTGGCAAGCGATGTGTTTTCTCATGTGGAAGGAAAATTTGACCTGATCATTTCCAACCCGCCGTTTCATGACGGCATTGATACCGCTTATACCGCAGTTAATGAATTGATTAAACAAGCAAAATGGCATCTTAAAGCCGGTGGGGAATTGCGTATTGTGGCGAATGCCTTTTTGCCTTATGCCGACTGGTTGGATCAACATTTCGGCGGCCATGAGGTATTGGCGAAAAATAACAAATTTAAGGTGTATTCAGTGCGCGGATGAGTGAATCCTGCACTAAATTTTGCTGGCTCGGCAAAACCCTTTTAGCTAGAATTCTACCTATTATTTACTACTTCGGGAGAAGACTATGAACTTTCCTAAAATCGCCCAACAAGTGATTGAAAAACTTGGCGGCAAAGAAAATATTGTCACGGCGGCTCACTGTGCTACCCGTTTGCGTATTGTGCTAAATGATGAAAGCAAAGTGGACAAGGAAGGCATCGACAATATTGAGGGGGTAAAAGGGCAGTTTGCTGTTGCCGGGCAATATCAAATTATTTTTGGTTCCGGTACCGTGAATAAAGTCCACGCTGAATTAACCAAATTGCTGGGCATCGGCGATGTGAGTAAAGCGGAAGTGGCAGAAGCGGCAGGCGGTAATCAAAGTTTGTTGCAACGTTTGGTAAAAGGTTTAGCGGATATCTTCGTGCCGATCATTCCGGCCATTGTGGCAGGCGGTTTGTTGATGGGTATTTACAGCATGCTCACCGCCAAGGGGTTCTTTGTGGATGAACTCAGCGTCATTGACATGCATCCTGAACTCAAAGATTTAGTAGATTTCATTAACACCATTGCAAACGCACCATTTGTGTTCTTGCCCGTATTGCTTGGTTTTTCTGCCACCCGTAAGTTTGGCGGAAATCCATTCCTTGGGGCTGCATTAGGGATGTTATTGGTTCACCCGGCACTGGCTGATGGTTGGAACTATGCTTTAACGTTGGCAGAAGGCAAGATCCAATATTGGAATGTGTTTGGTTTGGAAATTGAACGTGTAGGTTATCAAGGCACTGTGATCCCAACCTTAATTTCCGCTTGGGTGTTGGCAACGTTAGAAAAAACGTTTCGTAAATTTGTGCCGTCTTATTTAGATAATTTGGTCACACCGTTATTTTCCTTGTTTATCGCCGGCTTCTTGGCGTTTACCCTCATTGGCCCAATCGGACGTGAAGCAGGTTCATTAATCGCGGCAGGGTTAACCTGGTTATATGACACATTAGGTTTTATCGGCGGTGCGATTTTCGGTACCTTCTACGCACCCATCGTGATTACCGGTATGCACCAAACCTTCATTGCGGTGGAAACCCAATTATTGGCGGAAATGGCACAAACCGGCGGTACCTTTATTTTCCCAATTGCGGCAATGTCTAACATTGCGCAGGGCGCCGCCTGTTTGGGCGTGGCATTCGCCTTAAAAGATCCGAAAGTACGCGGCTTGGCCATTCCTTCCGGCATTTCTGCGTTGCTTGGTATTACCGAGCCGGCCATGTTCGGGGTGAACTTGCGTTATCGCCAAGCCTTTATCGCAGCCATGATTGGCTCCGGTCTGGCGAGTGCGTTCATTGCCTTCTTTAACGTAAAAGCCATCGCCCTTGGTGCGGCAGGTTTCTTAGGTATTCCGTCGATTAAGCCTGACAGCCTTGCCATGTACAGCATTGGCATGGCGATTTCCTTTATTGTGGCGTTCAGCCTTTCCACTGTTTTAGTGAAACGCGCACAAGCCAAAGCATAGTTTGCCAACCTTGAGAAAGCACGAATTTGTGAAAGCGGATTCGTGCTTTTTCTTTTGCACAAATATAAAAACGTCTTCAAAAACGACCGCACTTTTTTACAAATTTTTCGTGCATTTCTACATAAACGCAAACGTTTGCGTTATAATACGCCACCTCAAATTTACTTCATAAATCAAAGGAAATTATTCATGCAATCAACTCGTCCCATTCGCCAAGCATTGCTTAGCGTGTCCGATAAATCCGGTATTGTGGAATTCGCCCAAGGCCTCGTAAAACGCGGTGTTAAACTGCTTTCTACCGGCGGTACGGCAAAACTTTTAGAACAAAACGGCTTGCCGGTAACCGAAGTGTCCGATTACACCGGTTTTCCGGAAATGATGGATGGTCGCGTGAAAACCTTACACCCAAAAGTGCACGGTGGGATTTTAGGTCGTCGTGGTACGGATGATGCGATCATGCAGCAACACGGCATTGAAGGCATTGATATGGTGGTGGTGAATTTATATCCTTTTGCCGCAACCGTCGCGAAACCAAATTGCACGTTAGAAGATGCGGTGGAAAATATTGATATCGGCGGCCCAACCATGGTGCGTTCTGCGGCGAAAAACCATAAAGATGTGGCGATTGTCGTGAACAATCAGGATTTTGATGCCATTCTTGCCGAAATGGATCAACATCAAAACAGCTTAACCCTGGAAACCCGTTTTGATCTTGCTATCAAAGCATTTGAACACACCGCCCAATACGATTCCATGATCGCGAACTATTTCGGTCAGTTGGTGAAACCTTATCATGTTGCCGCTGAAGAAGATGCGGAGGCGAAGTGCGGTCAATTCCCACGGACTTTAAATTTGAATTTCGTGCGTAAACAAACCATGCGTTACGGCGAAAATGCCCATCAAAATGCCGCGTTTTATGTGGATCTCAATGTAAAAGAAGCGAGTGTGGCAACGGCAAACCAACTGCAAGGTAAGGCTTTGTCTTATAACAATATTGCCGACACCGACGCAGCCCTTGAATGTGTAAAAGAATTTGATGAACCGGCTTGTGTGATTGTGAAACACGCCAATCCATGCGGCGTGGCTTTAGGCAAAGACATTTTAGAGGCCTACAATCGCGCCTATCAAACAGACCCAACCTCAGCCTTTGGCGGCATCATTGCGTTTAACCGTGAATTAGACGAAAAAACGGCAAATGAAATTGTAGAACGTCAATTTGTGGAAGTGATTATTGCACCGAAAGTGTCTGCAGAAGCTATTGAAGTGGTGAAACGTAAGAAAAATGTACGTTTGCTTGAATGTGGAGAATGGCAAGCGCGTACCCAACGTTTAGATTTCAAACGGGTGAATGGCGGCTTGTTGGTGCAAGATGCGGATTTAGGCATGGTGGGCTTGGATGATTTAAAAGTGGTCAGCAAACGTCAACCGACTGAACAAGAATTGAAAGATTTATTATTCTGCTGGAAAGTGGCGAAATTTGTGAAATCGAATGCCATTGTTTATGCCAAAGATAACCAAACCATCGGTATTGGTGCAGGCCAAATGAGCCGCGTGTATTCGGCCAAAATCGCCGGTATTAAAGCGCAAGATGAAGGCTTGGAAGTAGCCGGTTGTGTGATGGCATCCGATGCGTTCTTCCCATTCCGTGATGGCATTGATGCGGCGGCGAAAGTGGGTATTCAATGTGTGATTCATCCGGGCGGCTCAATGCGCGATCAGGAAGTGATTGATGCGGCAGATGAGCATAATATGGTGATGGTATTGACCGGAATGCGTCATTTTAGACATTAATTTATCTAACTATCCCCCTCTTTAGCAAAGAGGGGGCTGGGGGGAGATTTAAACGATGCTAAATG